>Ga0136617_10003941_pt1 | contig 13272 bp, 14 predicted proteins | sample AntDrymUQ3222106_2_FD_129672 | JGI IMG/M metagenome (GOLD analysis project Ga0136617, IMG submission 129672) | Polar desert sand microbial communities from Dry Valleys, Antarctica - metaG UQ322 (21.06) | ecosystem: Environmental > Terrestrial > Soil > Desert | place: Antarctica: Dry Valley...
AACGATCCCTGTCGGCGCGGTCGTCGTGGACGAGGGCGACGCGATCGTCAGCCGCGGTCGGAACCGGATCTTCGACGGCGCCGCCGGTGGGCAGTTGGGACGCTCGCGGCTCGCGCACGCCGAGCTCAACGCGCTCATCGCGCTCGGCTCGGAGCGGACGTACGAGGGCTTTGCGTTGTATACGGCTCTCGAGCCGTGTCATCTCTGTCTTGCGGCCACGATCTCGGTGCGCGTCGGCACGCTGAGCTACGCGGCGTCGGATCCGTATGGTGGAGCGGTCGGAAAGCTCGTTCCGAGCGCTGACCACGAGGCCCATCCGCTGAGGGTGGTCGGCCCGCTCTGCGGCGCCGCGGGTCGTCTACCGCAGTTACTGCTCGTGGCGCACTTTCTCTGGCGGGTGCCGGACGGTAGCGTCGCGAGCTTCTTTCGCCGCTTCGCACCCGACCTCGTCGCGCACGCGGAGCGGCTGCCGGCTCCGGACGCGAGCGCGAGCCTCAACCAGGCCCTTGCGGCCGTCGAGCCGTAGTCGTGAATCGGGTTCGGTGGGCCGATGCTCTCAGAGCGATTGCCCAATCGGGTCTTACATACGCGACCGATCCGTTCGATCGGGAACGCTACGAAGCGGTGCGCGAGCTCGCCGCCGAGGTGGCGGCAAGCACAACGGGCGAGGATCCGGTGATACTCGAGGCGCTCTTCGCCGACGAGATTGGCCATGCAACGCCGAAGGTCGACGTGCGAGGAGTCGTCATCGACGCGGATGATCGAATCCTCCTCGTGCGGGAAGTCGGATGGGCTGGGTGGAACTTGCCCGGCGGGTGGGTCGACGTCGGCAGCACTCCTTCAGAGTCGGTTGCGAAGGAGGTCTTCGAGGAGGCAGGCCTACTGGTTCGACCGATCAGACTGCTCGGCGTCTACAGCCGGGATCTCCGAAGCCGACCCCGGTGGCCCGTGCATGTTCTCAACATCTACGTGCAATGCGTATCCGAGTCAGGGAGTCCCTCCCCGGACAAAAAGGAGACCGAGGCGGCGGCGTTCTTCGACGTCGCAGCGTTACCGGAGCTCTCGCCGAAGACCGACATGGAGCGTCTCCGGCGGGCGCTGGAGCTCGCTCGCGATCCGCAGCTCGAACCAGATCTCGATTAGCACGTAATCCAGCGCGGTTCATCGACAGCACCCCTAGGGGCGAGGCATGCCTCGCCCGGGCCGGGCATGCCCGGCCCCTACGACACGCGGAGCGGCACCGGCACGATCTCGTCCACCTCGATCCGCCAGGCGGCGAGCTCGTCGAGCCGCACCGAGTAGATCAGGTAAGGCTTCCCCGCCCACATCCCGATCGAGCCCACGTCGGTGCGGGACGGTCGTGGTGGGGAGGAGACGTGCGAGTGGAAGACGGCGAGCTCGTAGCCCTCGTCCTCGAGGAACCAGACCTCGGGATCGTCCATCCGCAGCTCGAAGCGGTACGGGGAAGCCGCAGCGTTGACCCCGGGGACGTACCTCTCGGCCACGCCGTCGCGCAGCAGGATCAACCCGCAAGCCTCGTCGGGCGCCTCGGCTCTCGAATGCTCGACTAGTGCAAGACGCGTAGCGGCTTGCACTACCACCACACGGTGCGCTCCATCGACGACTCGACGTCCGCGTCCGCGGCGTCCCAGAAGTCGGCGGAGATGTACTTCCAGCCGGCGTCGGCGAGGATCGCGACGACGACCCCCTCGTCGAGCTCGTCGGCCAGCTTGCGTGCGACATGGAGCGCGGCGCCGCACGAGACGCCGGCGAAGATCCCTTCGAGCCGGAGCAGCGCGCGCACCGCCCGGACGGACTCCTCGTTCGAGACGAGCACCTTGCGGTCGAGCTTCGTGACGTCGAGGATCGGTGGCACGTAGCCGTCCTCGAGCGAGCGGAGCCCCATCACCGGGTCGCCGGGAAGCGGCTCGGCGGCTGCCACGACGACATCGGGGAACGACTCCCGCAGGCGCTCGCCGGTGCCCATCAGCGTGCCCCCGGTGCCGAGGCCGGCGACCAGCACGTCGACGCGATCCAGCGCCTCGGCGATCTCGGCGCCGGTGCCCTCGTAGTGTGCGCGGGGGTTCGCGGGATTCGCGTACTGGAAGGGCATGAACCACCTCGGGTCCTCGGCCGCCATCTGGAGCGCGACCCGCACGGCCCCGTTCGAGCCCTCGTCGGCGGGGGAGGAGACGATCTCGGCGCCGTACAGCCGCAGCAGGCGCTTGCGCTCCTCTGTCGCGTTCTCGGGCATCACGCAGGTGAGCGGATAGCCCTTGAGCGTCGCGACCATCGCGAGCGAGATTCCCGTGTTGCCCGATGTCGGCTCGAGCAGCGCGCGACCCGGCTCGAGCTCGCCTGCCGCCTCCGCGCTCTCGATCATCGCCTTCGCGACGCGGTCCTTGATCGAGCCGGACGGGTTCTGACCCTCGAGCTTCGCGTAGAGCTTCACTGCAGGCTTCGGCGAGCTGCGCGGCAACTCGACGAGGGGGGTATTGCCGACGAGGTCGAGCAGGCTCGACGCGACAGGTGGCGACCAGGGGCGCGAGGCGCCGCCCGCCATCGCAGGCAGGAGGATCACCGCTTGCCCGTCGACGATCGCGGTGTCGAGCCCGTCGAGCGTGCGGACGTCCTCGCCGCCGAGGTAGACGTTGACGAACGGCGCGATCTCACCACCGGCGAAGATCTGCGCACCGAGCGCCGGATGGCGCTCGACGAGATCGTTCAGCACTTCGCGGACGGTCGAGCCGTCCGCCTCCACCTGCCGTGCTCCGCCGACCTCGTTGCGCAGGGTCGGTGGAATGCGAACCGCCGTCATATGGCGTGCACCGGACGCGCAGCGTCCGCTTCAGGGGTTTTCGCGGGGTGACGTTCGCGCGAGCGAATGTCACCCTCGCGGGCAGGAACAGCACCAGCGCAGAACTCGACGTAGTCGATGTACTCGGTGATCGTCGGGTGATCGCCGCAGACCGGGCACTCTGGGTTGCGCTTGATCGAGACCTCGTCGAAGGTCGTGTGCAGCGCATCGAAGAGCAGCAACCGGCCGGCGAGCGTCTCACCGGCGCCGAGCACGAGCTTGAGCGCCTCGCTAGCCTGGAGCGAGCCGATGATTCCGGGCAGCACCCCGAGCACACCGCCCTCTGCGCAGCTCGGCGCCAGCTCGGGGGGCGGCGGGGAGGGATAGAGGCAGCGGTAGCAGGGGCCGTTCCCCGGGTGGAAGACGGTCGCCTGTCCCTCGAAGCGGTAGATCGAGCCGTGCACGACGGGGATGTCGTGCCAGACGGAGGCGTCGTTGACGAGGTACCTCGTCGGGAAGTTGTCCGTGCCGTCGACGATCACGTCCCAGCCGTGGGCGAGGATCCGCTCGACCGACTCCGAGTCGAGACGCTCCTGGAAGGTCACGACCTTCACATCGGGGTTGAGCGCCTCGATCGTCCGCTTGGCGGACTCGACCTTCGGCTCGCCGAGCCGCTCGGTCGAGTGGACGATCTGGCGCTGCAGGTTGGAATCGTCGACCACGTCGCCGTCGACGATCCCGAGCGTCCCCACGCCTGCGGCGGCGAGATAGAGGGAGGCGGGCGAGCCGAGTCCACCGGCCCCGATCAGGAGCACGCGTGAGTCGAGCAGCTTCTGTTGCCCCTCGTCGCCGACCTCGGGGATCAGGAGATGGCGCGCGTAGCGCGTCCGCTGCGCCGGTGTCAGCGAGCGCGGGATCGTGACCTCGTAGCCGTTTCGCTTCCAGTCGGCGAAGCCGCCCGCGAGGTTCGTCACGTGCTCGTAGCCGAGCTCGAGCAGCGTCTGCGTCGAGAACGCCGAGCGCGCGCCGCTGCCGCAATAGACGATCAGCCCGCGCGTCTTGTCGGGCGCGAGCGTCTCGATTCGGGACTCGAGGTTGTTGCGAGGCGCGTGCACCGCACCGGGGATATGCCCCTCGTCCCATTCGCCGACCTCCCGGACGTCGACGAAGAGCGGCGCGCTCGGGTCACCGTGGAGCTCGTGCGCGTCGCTCGTCGAGAGCTCCGCGATCTCGGAGCGGACGCGGGTGAGAAGGTCTCGATAGGTCGGCATTACTTCACAGAATATAGCGAGCGGGGCACTGCCGGGCGGACGGGCTGCCACCGGCTGAAACGTCGCGCCGCGGCTCGTGCTTCCCGGCTACCGTGCGCCCGTGCCGTGGTCGTGTCTCCGATGATCGACCGGACGAGTCCCAGAGGTCGGGTCGTCATGCTGACGGCCCTGACCGCGCTGCTCGCGGCGGCTGCAGCCGTGTCGGTCGGCGCGCTCCAGGGTGAGCGCCCCGGCGAGGTCGCGGCTCCTCAAACGCCCGACCTTCCGAAGGGCCCACCACCGCTGACCCTCGATCTCGGCGTGCGAGCCGACGCCGAGGCACGCGACTTGCGTCGCGCGGAGCGTCTGTACGCCGGCGGCTCCCGCGGGCGGGCGAGACGAGTATTCACACGCCACGACTCGCTCGAGGCGCGTGTGGGCGCCGCGTTCTCGGGGTGGCCCGACGGCACGCTCGATCGCGTGAGCCGGCTCGCCGGTCTCCATCCGCGCAGCGCGCTCGTGCAGTTGCACCTCGGCATTGCGCAGGCCTGGTCGGGTGTCGGCGACGCCCGTCAGGCCTGGCGATCCGCCGCCGACGCCGAGCCCGACACGGCCTACGCGGTCGTCGCGGGGAATCTTCTGCACCCCGGTTTCGCCCGAGGCTTACCGGTATACGTACCCGCTGCCGAGCTGCCCGTTGGCTTCGAGCGCCTCGCTTCACAGGCACAGCTCGAGCGACTCGAGCGGGATGCCCGGGGGAGCGTCGACGGGAAGCTGCTCTATGGGACAGCGCTGCAGCGGCTGGCGCGGCCGGTCTCTGCCGCGAAGGTCTTCACCACGGCGGCGCGCCAGGCGAGGGACGATGTCGAGGCACAGGTGGCCGCGGCCGTCGGACGGTTCGACAAGGCACGACCGGCTGAGGCCTTCTCGCGGCTGGGGCCGTTGACGCGCCGCTTCCCGGAGCATGCGACCGTCCGTTTCCATCTCGGTCTGCTGCTGCTCTGGTCGGGACAGGTGCGCGAGGCAAAACGGCAGCTGCGCCTTGCGAGCCGCGTCGAGCCGGGCTCGATCCACGCTCGCGAGGCCGGCCGCTACCTCGAGGAGCTACGTGCCGCGGGGATCTGATCGCTGACGCCCTAGCGGACGGCTTTGACGCAGGAGCCCCGCCCCGGCTACCGTGTCGGCCACGCGACGAAAGGACGGACCTGAGCGCAGCAACGGATCCGGGTAAGTCGACTGCGGCCTCAGGCCTCGCGCTCGAGTCGGAGGAGGCACGTGCGCTCCTCGACCTCGGACGGACGAATGGGCGGTTCGACGCCGACGAGCTCGCGCTCGCGCTCGACGAGCTCGAGCTCGAGCCGGTGCAGCTCGAAGCCTTCTACGGCGCGCTCGACGAGGAGCAGATCGAAGTGGTCGCGACCATCCCGGCGATCCCGTCCGAGCGCGAATGGGAGGCCGAGGCGGAGATCTCCACGGACACCCTCCAGCTCTTCCTCAAGGACATCGGCAAGGTGCCGCTCCTTACAGCCGCGCAGGAGGTCGAGCTCGCGAAGCGGATCGAGAACGACGACCACGCCGCGAAGCAGGCGATGGTCGAGGCAAACCTCCGGCTCGTCGTCTCGATCGCGAAGCGCTACCGGAACCAGGGTCTCCCGTTCCTCGATCTGATCCAGGAGGGCACGATCGGCCTCGTGCGCGCGGCCGAGAAGTTCGACTGGCGGAAGGGCTACAAGTTCTCGACCTACGCGACCTGGTGGATCCGCCAGGCCGTCGCCCGGGCGATCGCGGACAAGGGTCGAACGATCCGAATGCCCGTTCACGTCGTCGAGAAGCTCAACAAGATCCACCGTTCGGAGCGCAAGCTCCGCTCCGAGCTGGCGCGCGAGCCGACCGTCACCGAGATCGCCCTCGATCTCGACTTGCCGCTCGACGAGGTCGAGCAGATCAAGCGCAGCGCACAGACACCGGTCTCGCTGGAGAAGCCGGTCGGCGACGAGGACGAGTCGGAGTTCGGGCACTTCCTCACCGACGAGACCTCGCCGTTACCCGATGAGGCCGCCGAGGTCTCGCTGCGCCGCGAGTCGTTGAAGGCGATCCTCGGCGCGCTCGCCCCCCGTGAGCGCCAGGTGCTCGTGCTGCGCTACGGGCTCGACGGACAGCAGCCGCGCACTCTCGACGAGGTCGGACGTGCGTTCAACGTCACGCGCGAACGCATCCGCCAGATCGAGCATCAGAGCCTGAAGAAGCTGCGCGCGCTCGCAGACGCGGCCAGCGTGAGGGACGTCGCATGAGACGCTCGCCGCTGCGGCGCCTGCGCGACTGGTGGGATCTCCGTCGCGGTCGGCGCGAGCGGATCCTCGCGCGGTTCGACCCGCTCGGCGGCCCCGACGGCGCGGGCGGTGCCGGTGTGAGAGAGCCACGTCGCCCGCGAGCACCGAGCCTCTCCGGCGGAGTCGCGCTCGACGAGCCGGACGATCCGACGCACTAGGATCGCCCGGGTGATTCCCCTGCACGAAGCGCTCGTCGCCGAGCTCGCCGAGCTGATCGCGATTCCGTCCGTGAGTGCCGACCCCGCACATGCGGACGACGTCGCACGTGCCGCAGACTGGGTTGCGGCCAGGATCACGGCCGCCGGAGGCACGGTCGAGATCCTTGACCGGGGCGGACGTCCTCTCGTGATCGGCGAGGTGCCGGCTTCCAGCGAGGGCGCTCAAACGACAGTCCTCGTCTACGCACATCTCGACGTCCAGCCGCCGGACCCGCTCGAGCTCTGGGACTCCGACCCGTGGACGCTCGTCGAGCGCGGGGGGATGCTCGTGGCCCGGGGGGTCGCCGACGACAAGGCCCATCTCTTCATGCTCCTCAAGGCTGTCCAGGTCCTGCGTGCGGCCGGAGAGCTGCCAGTAACGGTTCGATTCGCGATCGACGCGGAAGAGGAGGTCGGCGGCCATTCGGTCGTCGACTGGGTCACAGCGGACACGGGGCGTGCCGACGCTGCCGTCGTGCTCGACGGCGGCTATGCCACCGAGACGCTGCCGAGCTTCTGCACGGCACTGCGGGGCATCTGCTACTTCCACGTCACGGTTCGCACGGGGATGCGGGATCTCCACTCGGGGATGTTCGGTGGCGCCGCCCTCAGCGCGACGCACGCGCTACTGCAGGTGCTCTCGGCGGTGCTGCCGGGGCCGGACGGGATGCTGCCGGCGCCACTCCGGGCGGGGATCGTCCCGCCGACCGAGGAGGAGCGCTCGGGCTGGTCTGCGCTGCCCTCCGGGGCCGAGGAGCTCGCGTCGCAGGGCGCCCGTCCCGTCGATGCCAGTGCAGCTGACGAGTTCGTGCTGCGGACGACCGCAGAGCCGTCGGTCACCGTGAACGGGATCGAGGGAGGCTCACCGCGGCTGCAGAAGACGGTGCTGCCCGTGGAGGCCCGGGCCAACGTGTCGATCAGGCTTGCGCCGGGTCAGAAGACGACCGAGATCGCGCCGGTCTTCGAACGCCTGCTTCGTGAGGCCGCCCCCGAGGGAACGACGCTCGACGTCGACCTGTGGTCGTCGGGCGAGCCCGGGTTCGTCGATCCGGCGGCACCGGCCGTGCGACTCGCCCAGGATGCGTTCGAGCAGGTTCTCGGCGCGCGCCCGCTGCTGACGCGCTCCGGTGGCTCGATCCCCGTGGTCGCTGCGCTCGCCGCGCGTGGGATTCCCGCGGTCGTCACCGGCTTCGCGCGACCCACCGCTCAGATCCACTCTCCCAACGAGCGCATTCCGACGGCAGCGCTACGCGAAGGGCTCGAGACGACGGTCGAGCTCCTGCGACGGTTTTCCGCGCTTGGCTGACCCCCGGTACGCGAGTGCCCTCGCCGAGACCCTCGCCGAGGACGTGCTCGAGCGGTTTCTGCGCTACGTCGCGCTCGACACGCAAGCTGCGTTCGGCAGCGTGACCTATCCGTCGACCGCCAAGCAACTCGAGCTCTCGCGTCTGCTCGTCGATGAGCTCACGGCTGCGGGCCTGCACGATGCGGAGCTGACCGACGAGGGCTACGTGCTCGCGACTCTGCCGGGCACGGTGGCCGAGGCACCCGTGGTGGCGCTGATCGCGCACGTCGATACGAGCCCCGATGCGCCCGGAACCGGTGTCGTGCCCATCGTCCACCGAGCGTGGGGCGGCCACGCAATTGTCCTCCCGGGCGATCCGAGCCAGGTGCTTGATCCAGCGGAGCTTCCCGAGCTCGCCGACAAGGTGGGCCACGACATCGTGACGAGCGACGGCACCACGTTGCTCGGCGCCGACGACAAGGCGGGTGTCGCCGAGATCGTCACCGCGCTCGCGTACCTCGCGACCGACGATGCTCTCCGCGCGACGGTGCGAGTCGCGTTCACCGTCGACGAGGAGATCGGAAAGGGCACCGATCACCTGGAGCTCGATCGTCTCGGCGCCTCCTTTGCGTACACGCTCGACGGGTCGGGTCTCGGTGAGCTGGAGCTCGAGACCTTCTCGGCACACGGGTTGAAGCTCACCATTCGCGGTGTGGCCGTGCATCCGGGATCGGCGAAGGGGAGGCTTGTCAACGCGATCAAGCTCTTGGCGGACGTCGTTGCCGCCCTACCTCGCAACGGTCTTTCGCCGGAGACGACGGAGGAACGCGAGGGATTCGTCCACCCGACGCGGATCTCCGGCAACGCGGGCGAGGCAGCGCTCCACTTCATCGTGCGTGACCACGACGATGCGTTGCTCGAGGAGCACGTCGAGCTTGTCCGCGGGATCGTGGAGGGTGTCGTGCGTCGCGAGCCGCGCGCTCGGTACGAGATCGAGGTCGAGAACCAGTACCGCAACATGCGCAACACGCTCGATCGCTACCCGGAGGTGGTCTCGGCTGCCGAGGAGGCGATCCGCCGGGCCGGTGTCGAGCCCGTGCACACGATCATCCGCGGCGGCACCGACGGGGCGCGACTCACCGAGCGCGGGCTGCCCACGCCGAATCTCTTCACCGGCGGCCAGGACTACCACTCGGTTCGCGAGTGGGCCTCCGTACAGGACATGGGTGCAGCGACAGCGACAGCGGTCGAGCTCGTGCGTCTCTGGGGGGAGCGTGCGATTCTTTCCGCAACGTCGGGATCCGCGGGGCGGATCCGACTCCCTTCCGCAACGTCGGGCTCCGCGGGGCGGATCCCGACGGCGGTGAACACCCCTGAAGCGCCCGGTGCCCGGGCGGAAACCAGACCCGCCCAGGATCGAGGTCCCGACAGTCCGTAGGGTCAAGGCATGCTTCGCCCGTCCTTTCCGCAACGCCGGGAATCCGTAGGAGCGATCCCGACGGCGGACTCAGGGGCCCGGCACGCCCGGCTTCCCTACGCCGGCCGGTGCCCGGCCGGAAACCACATCCGGAAACCACATCTGGAAACCACATCGCCCCGGCTCGTAGGTGTTCTACCCCTGAGCACTCCTACCCATAGGCCCGGGCTCGCAGCTCGTCGATCTCATGGTGAAGCCGCCGCCGCTCGAACGAGCAGCGAAGCTCGGAGCGCTTGAACGCCGATAGCTGCGCAGCCGCGTCGGCCTTCAACGGGACCGTGATCGACTCGAGGAAGTCGATCCGCTCGTGCAGCTCGCGGCGCCGCTTCGAGAGGACATGCTCCCGGCGCTCGAACTCGGCCAGCCGGGTTGCGATCTCGTCCGACACCGCTCCCCTCTCCTGGCGACTCGAGTCGCCCGCTGTCCAATCGGTGTGGGACGTTTGCTCGATCCTCGCGCGAACCGCATCCAGGCGGACGAAGAAGTCGTCTGTCCGGTCGCGAGCCTCGCGCTGTCGCACGTCGACAGCGTACTCCGCCGACGCTCGTCGTGTCCGCGGATCAGGTCTCGTGCGGATGGACGTCGCAGCCGAGCCACTCGTGGCCGAACGTCCTCATCGCCTCGACGATCGGCTTCAGCGCGCGACCCTTGTCGGTGAGCTCGTACTCGACACGCGGCGGGGACTCGGCGTAGCTCCGACGAAGGACGATCTCCTCGGCCTCGAGCCACCGCAGCCGCTCGGCGAGCGTCCGGGGGCTGATCCCGGCGCACGCGTGCTCGAGCTCCGTGAAGCGCCTTGGGCCCTCCGTGAGATCGTGGACGATCAGCACGGTCCACTTGGAGCCGACGATCTCGCCGCACGCGGCGACCGAGCACTGCCCCGCCTGGTGCACGGGGAGCATGGTGCGCAAACCGGCAGCGTCCGTCGCCACGACCACATTGTACGGTCCGAAACGCCCTTCCGATACAGCTTTCTCGTACAGCTTTCTCATACAGCGTTTCTTATACAGCCTTCTCTTTCTTCGTCGTTCCTGTGCAGAGCCGTGCCCGGAGGCCGATTCACTCGGCCGGGAGGGCTCACCCGCTGCTGTCGCCAAGAATCGCAAAGTAGGGGGCCCGCGGGGGAAACATGGTTTCCCCCGCGGGCGAGCCGGAGGCGAGCGTGCATGGTTTCCCACGAGCGAGCCGAAGCGAGTGTTAAAACGGTGGCGGATTGTGCACCCAGCGGCCTCCGACCATGGTCGCGACGACCTCGACGCTCTCGAGCTCGTCGACTGGGCAGGTGAGCGGATCCCGCGAGAGCACCACGAGATCGGCGAGCCGTCCCGGGAGCAGTATGCCCCGGAGGCGCTCGTCGCCTGCGAGCCAGGCGGGTGTGACTGTCGAGGCGTGAAGCGCTTGCTCGACCGTCAGCGCCTGCTCTGCGTGCCACCCTGGGCGCCCGTCGATCGTCCGGAGCACCCCCGCCCGGATCCCGGCCAGCGGGTCGAGCTCCTCGACGGGCGCGTCCGACCCGTTCGCGAGCACGGCGCCCGTGTCGAGCAGCGAACGGAACGCATACGCGCCCTTCAGTCGCTCTGCCCAGAACCGCTCCGCGAGATCCCGGTCGGAGGGAGCGTGCGAGAGCTGAACCGAGCAGGCAACCCCGAGCTCGGCGAACCGAGGCAGATCGGCGGGATCGACACACTGCGTGTGCTCGATCCGCTGGCGCAGGCCGAGCGGCTGCCAGTGCTCGCGCGTGGCCTCGAAAGCGTCGAGCGCCTCGCGGTTCGCCCGATCGCCGATCGCGTGCACGGCCACGGGCCAGCCTGCCGCTGCGGCGTCGCGGACGAGCTCAGCGAGCTCCTCGCGACTGGTGATGCACACGCCGGACCCGTCGAGCAGCCACGCGGTCTGCGAGCCCAGCGTCCCGTCCATGAACGTCTTCAGGTAGCCGAGCCGGTGGAAGTCGTCTCCCACGCGAGACCGGAGCCCAAGCCCTCGCAGCTCGGGAAGGCGGTCGGCCGGAACCGACTGCCACACGCGCAGGGTCAGGCCGCCGCGCTCGTGGATCCGGCCGAAGATCGATGCTGCCCCGAGCCGTCCGTCCTTGTCGTGGATCGCACCGACTCCGCGCGCGTTCGCGATCCGGATCCCCTCACGCGTGGCCGCAACCCACTCGTCCTCCGTCACCTCGACGAAGCGCTCGCGGAAGCTCCACGCCGCTTCCTCGCGGAGAATCCCCGTCGGCTCGTCGGTCTCCTCGTCGCGCTCGACCACGCCGCAGGGAACCCCGAGGTCGCCACGCGCTCGCTCGAGCGCCGCCGTATTGAGCCAGAGCGAGTGGTAGTCCTTCGACCACAGCGCCGCGGGTCGCGCGCCGGTAACGACGTCGAGCGCGTGGCGGTGCGGCTTCTCAGCCCACCCTGCATCGCGCCAACCCGTGCCGCGGATCCATTCCCCCCGCGCCTGGTGGCTCGCGACGCCATCGAGCGCCTCCTCGCGGCTCGCTGCGCGCTCGAGTCGCAGGTCATGGCGCGCGAGCGCCCAGGTCGGAAAGTGGACGTGAGCGTCGCTGAAGGCAGGGAGCACGCAGCGTCCACCGAGGTCGACGCGCTCCGGCGTCGGCAGCGCCCACTCGTGCGTTCCGACACCACCGGCGATCCGGTCGCCCGCGATCGCGAGCGCACCTGCTGTCGGCAGCGAGGGATCCATGGTGCGGATCACGCCGTTGAAGAGGATCACGGCCCAACCCTAACCGCGTGTCCTCCTACAGTTCGCCCGGTCAGGCGCCGGTCGCAAGACCCTCGACCCCGCCTTTGCCCGCGTGCGGTTTGATCGGCACCTCGTTCGGGAACGCCGGCGTCTCGGGAAAGAGATCGAGGCGCGAGCCGGCGCCGCACTCTGTCGTCCGGTAGCTGCCTCGCTGGTGTGGGAGCAGCGCAGCCATCGCCGCGGCAGCCCCCAGCGCTTCGTCTTCGGGCGCACCGAGCGCGGCCGCGGCGTAGCCCAGCGACTGGGTCGCGAGGCAATTGGTGACAGCCTCGTTGACGACGCCGGCCGTGTGGTAGGCCTCGTGCGCCAACGTCAACAGGGCGTAGATGGTGGGCGTGGCGGTCGCGTAGCACTCGTGGCCCGGGGCGAAGGTCGAAGGTGCGTGCCAGTCGATCCCGCGCAAGCAATCCAGCTCCACGTGTCGCCCGTTGCTCGAGAACGCAGCAAGGCGATCGCACGTCTGGTGGGTGAGGAAGATCCGCCGTTCCGGCACACCGCTCGCATCGAAGCGCACCTCGCCGTGGCGGATCAGTGGATCGATCAGCGATCCCCAAAACGACTGGCAATCGACCGCGACGTCGCGCCCCGCGATCACCGAGACCACCGGCGTCAGCGTCTGTTCTGTCGAGCGATCGCTCCACCATTGCCAGGCGAGGAGCGAAGCGGGGATCGCGAGCACGACGATGAGGAGTCGCACGCAATCCCTATCGGCATCGCGCGCGGGATCCTCACCGGGTCGTGCGTGCGATCAGCGGCCTGCGAGTGCCGGATCCTCGACTCGCCGGGCCCGCCGGATCGCGAACACTCCGCCGATCGTGCCCAGTCCCGCCGCGAGCAGACTCAATCCCAGCGTTGTTCGTCCGGTGGAGCTGGCCCGCGAGAGCTTGGCTGCTACCCGTCGCTTTCCCACTTTGACAACGAGCCAACCGACCAACGTGTAGAACATTCGTCGCGTCTTCTTCATCGCTCTCGGTCCTTTCGTGCGTCTTTCGCTCAAGGACGTTTCTTGCCCACCAGGTGTGGAGGTAAACGACGACAGGCTTACGGCGGCAGCTCGTCACGCCGCTCGAGCGTGGCGTCGACCTCGGTGCCGACGAGCAGCGCGATACTCGAGAGCCAGAGCCAGGTCAGCGTCACCACGGCCGCCGACAGGACTCCCCAGGTCTTGTTGTAGGAGCCGAA
>Ga0136617_10003942_pt1 | contig 13270 bp, 10 predicted proteins | sample AntDrymUQ3222106_2_FD_129672 | JGI IMG/M metagenome (GOLD analysis project Ga0136617, IMG submission 129672) | Polar desert sand microbial communities from Dry Valleys, Antarctica - metaG UQ322 (21.06) | ecosystem: Environmental > Terrestrial > Soil > Desert | place: Antarctica: Dry Valley...
AGCGTACAGCCGATTAAAGATGAAACCGATCTGTTGGTTCTTGAAGAAGTAGAAAAACGAAATCTGCCCTTGTTTGCCATCTGCTTTGGGATGCAGGTATTGAATGTCTCTCGTGGCGGCACGCTCATTCAGGATATTCGCGCGCAAGTACCGCAGGCTATCAACCACCAGCAAGGAGCACCGCGGGACCGGCCGTCCCACACTATCAAGTTGGCGAGAGCCAGCCTCTTGTCATCACTGGCTGGGAACGACCACGCCCTGGTCAACAGCCATCACCATCAGGCAATCGAAAAAGTGGGAAGGGAATTAACAGCCGCTGCCTGGGCTTCCGACGGTCTAATCGAAGCTGTAGAAGATTCTCGGCCTGAGCGCTTCATTTTGGGCGCACAATGGCACCCTGAGTTGGGATGGAAGGACGACCCCCTCTCGCAGAGTTTGTTCAAGTGGTTCATTAAGGCGGCAAGAGATTATCGCTGGAAGAATTCTGACTCAGCGGCGGAAGCGGAGACGGATTCCATCATGGAAGAGGATGCCACCAACGTGATCTGGACCTCAAAAAAAGGTTAACGTGAAACTTGAGAACCTGGGACTGCAAGGAAGAGTGGCGGTAGTGACGGGCGGTTCCCGAGGAATCGGTCGAGCCGTCGTCGAGCTCTTTGCCGAGTTGGGCGCCAATCTTGTGGTGAACTACAGTAAAGATCCGGAGGCGGCGGAGGCTACAGTTAATGTAGCGCTTGGGAAGGGCGTCGAAGCAATTTCCGTCAAGGCCGATGTTTCCGATTTGATTGAAGCGCAGCAACTAATCGCTTCAGCCAAAGACAGGTTCAAGCGCGTCGATGTGCTGGTTTGCAATGCTGGGATCTGGGAGGGAGCGCCCGTCGATATGATGACTGACGCAATGTGGAATAGAACGATCGACATAAATCTCAAAGGAACCTGGAGTGTATGCCGCGCGGCTATTCCTCAAATGAAGGAGCAGCGTTACGGCAAGATCGTGATCCTTACTTCAACCGCCGCTCAACGAGGGGAGGCTAACTATTCTAACTATGCCGCCTCGAAGGGAGGCCAAATCGCCTTCACAAAATCGCTTGCCGCGGAATTGGGGGAATGGGGAATCAATGTTAACGCCGTGGCGCCAGGCTGGGTCGATACGGAAATGACGAGTGAAGCGTTGGGTGACAGTGCGCAGCGAGCGGAGATCGCGCACAGTATTCCTCTAGGTAGAGTAGCGACAGCAGAGGAGATCGCCGCACCGATTGCATTCCTTTGCAGTGAATGGGCTCGTCACATCACCGGGGAAGTATTGAATGTAAACGGAGGCTCGGTACTTTGCGGGTAGGCTAAGGTTCTACCTTAGGTTGGGTCTGGTTAATTCGACTTGCTCTTATTTCCGAAGATATGACTAGTAGGCAAATAAAACTTGGACTTGAAAGATTACTTCAAGACCGCATAAGCCTCCTTCAGGGTGCGCGAGTGGGATTAATCTGCAACCAGGCGTCTGTGGATCACCATCTTCGTCACGCAGCAGACATCCTCCATGAGCATCCAGGCGTTCGGCTGCAGGCGTTGTTTGGCCCGCAGCACGGAATACGTGGCGATGTTCAAGATAATATGATTGAGACCGAACACACCGTAGATTTGCAGACCGGCTTGCCGATACATTCGCTCTACAGCGAGACGCGGGAGCCGACCGACGCAATGCTGAGGGATCTCGATGTTTTGGTGTTTGACATGCAGGACGTGGGTTGTCGCATCTACACCTTTGCATACACTATGGCGAATTCGATGGTCGCTGCGAAAAGAAACGGGAAGAAGGTGATAGTCTGCGATCGACCAAATCCAATCAACGGCGTAGATGTTGCGGGAAATGTATTAGAAACTAATCAAGCGTCCTTTGTTGGGCAGTTTGCGATTCCCACCCGGCACGGGATGACCCTCGGAGAGTTAGCGCTTCTCTTCAATAAGCATTTCGGGATCGATTGCGATTTGGACGTTGTTCGGATGGACGGTTGGGAAAGGGAGTATTGGTTGGACCAAACCGACTCGCCCTGGGTTATGCCTTCGCCTAACATTCCGACCGTTGATTCCGCAACCGTCTTTCCGGGGACAGTTCATTTTGAGGGAACGCAATTGTCAGAGGGAAGGGGAACAACGCGGCCGTTTGAGCTCGTAGGTGCTCCATATATAGACCCGGAGAGGTTCGCCGCCGAACTTAATGAGTTACATTTACCCGGTGTGTTTTTTCGAAGCTGCATTTTTCGACCTACTTTTCAAAAGCACGCCGGCGTGAGTTGTGGGGGCGTGCAAATCCACGTGACTGACAGAGATTTGTTTGAGCCTGTGGTCACCGGCCTGCATATGATTGAAGTTGCTTATCAATTGTATCCTGATGAGTTCCGCTGGAAAGAGCCGCCGTATGAATACGTTTATGATCGGAATCCCTTTGATGTGATCGCTGGAACTTCAAGTATTAGGCAAGCAATTGAAGATGGGTCTTCTATTGTATCGCTTCAGGAGAGTTGGAAAAACGACCTGGACGCATTTAAGCAGCTGAGGGCTGATCACCTCCTGTATTAGTAGATGTTGAGGTGAATCGTGAGAGGTCGGGGCGCCGACCGTTAATGCTAATAGTTAAGGGAGCGCGGCCGAAGCCGAGAGGGATTTGTTTCGTGGCGCGGTTAATGTAAAACCTCAGGGGGCAGGACGGGATTGCCTTTATTGATTCTCCGAGAATCGTCTGGTTAGAAATAGACACGCAGAAAGGCCTGCCCTACTGCGAGCTGACAATGTTAGGGAGGTTGGACTTGAGTAAGGCAGATAACGAAGAGTCGGAGGAAACCGCTCCAGCCAAGGCTTGGGTGATGGGAATCGCCGGATGGCTGATTCCGGGTATGGGGCATCTTCTTCAGGGAAAATGGGGGAGGGCGCTTCTCTTGGGTGGCGCAGTTTGGGCGTGTTTCATTTTAGGGTTCCTCATGGGCGGTAATCTTTTCCAGTACGACGGATCACTGCTTCGACTTCCGCCGATGATTGGCAACCTCGGCACGGGCCTCCTCTATATCGTGCCCTGGTTCATGGGAATTGGATTTTCAGATGACGTCCAGCGAGCCGCCCTGCCCACTTTCGAGTTTGGCTGGACCTTTCTCATCGTCGCCGGATTGCTGAATTACCTTTCCATGCTCGATGCTTTTGATATCGCGGCGGGGAGGAAGTCATGAGGCACTTTCTTGTGATGACTGCCTTTGCGGGATTTGCTGCGATTGTTTTCGGAATTGTCGCAAAAGACTCAAAAAGGGATCAGGTAATCTATGGTCTTAAGGTATTTGCCGAGTTTCTTGTCATTGGCTTAGTGCTGGGTTGGATCCTCTACTTTCTTCCTTTTTGAGTTTTCACTCGTCTCCCCGGAGTTTTCGAATGGCTCTACTTGAGACCGAGGCGCTTGTCTTAAGGACTTACAACTTTGGTGAGGCAGATAAGATTGTTGTTTGTTTGACTCGTCGAACCGGTCTGATTCGCGGCGTCGCCAAGGGTTGCCGGAAGCTCAAAAGTCGGTTTGGCGCCGCCCTTGAGCCATTCACTCTGACGAAGATCTCTTACTATCACAAAGAGAATCAAGAGCTTGTATCTTTAGGTCAGGTAGAGATACTGGAATCACATTTCAAACTGTCCAGTGACCCGGACACGCTGGCCGGGCTCGCCTACATGGGTGACCTGGTCATCGAGTTCTCTCCACCTTACGAAGCTAACGAAAACCTATTCAGGATGGTGAAGGCTTGCCTCGATGCCGTTTCCAATTCTCAGGCTGACTTGCAGGTGATCCTGAGATATTTCGAAGTCTGGCTGCTGAAGTTGGAGGGTTATCTCCCTGATATTCGTCGCTGCGGTGAATGTCATCGAGAATTCACGGAAGCGGAACTGGCCTACATGAGCGTTGACTCGGTCTTTCGTTGCCGCAATTGTAGCCGTGGTGCAGGCAAATCCTTATCGAGGACACTTCAAACACAGCTCCGCGCAACACAGAAGCTAGCACCTTCTCCGTTTGCTCAAGCATCACATGAGGTTCCTGAAAGCATTCATCGTGAGATGGCTGAACTAACACATCAGCTAATTGGGCGTGTGCTCGAAAAGCAGCCTCGGTTAAGATCGACCTTGCAATAGCATCCGAGGAAGCAAAGGTTAAACTTCACTTGATGTTTACTGGCGGTAAGCTAATCTCCAGGTACGTGGTCAAAGGGGCCTTACCTTACGCGCTACTGTCCCTCGTGCTGCTCACCGCTATCTTGTTTACCCAACAGTCAGGACGCTTTGCCGAACTGGCGCTCTACGCCGATCTCCCACTCTCCCTCGCCGCCGAAATTGCTGCCGCTCTGCTGCCGAGCGTCTTAATACTCACGTTGCCCGTTGCTGTTCTCGCCGGAATCGTGATCGGCTTTGCCCGCATGGGCAGTGACAGTGAAATTGTTGCGATGCGGGCAGCGGGGCTTGGCACGTGGAGCCTTTTATGGCCTGGCCTGGTCATTGGGTTACTGGCCACAGGCGCCGCTGCGTTTTTGCATCTGAAGGAGGCGCCCCAAGCCGCGCGCGATCTCCGCCGCGCCGTTGTACAAGGAGCGCTACGGAAACTGGAGTCGCCTGTCGAGCCGCGAACGTTTAATACAGAAATACCTGGTTATGTAGTTTATGTGCAGGACGGCGATAAGAGCCTTGGTTCGTGGGGTCGCGTATTTATCTACGCCCAGAAAGACGGCTCAACCCGGATCGTCACGGCCCGATCCGGCAGAATAGATTCATCGGCGGAGAAATCTGAGCTGGTGCTGAGCGATGCCGTCGCCATGAAGATGCCATCCGCTCAAAGCAGCGATCGATCGTACGTAGTTGAAAGGTTGGACCAACTGCGACTGGCGATAGACACAGGGCGGGACAAGCTGCTGGAGAGTCTAAACAAAAAGGAAGTTCAGGTTGAAGAACTGGACTGGAACGATCTGAGACACCAGGCAAAATCGGAGTCAATAAACGAGAGAAGGGAAGCGGAAAGGACGTTGCAACGCAAGCTGGCGCTTTCGGCGGCCCCGTTCGTTTTTGCCTTATTTGGCGGCTTGTTGGGAATGCGGGTCAGACGAGGCGGCCGTGGTGTAGGTATCCTGCTCTCGCTCGCTGTAGTTGTGATCTATTACCTTGTTTCTCTGCTGGGTGAGTCGCTGGCGAGGACCAATGCCGCATCTGCGATCGTAGGCCAATGGATGGCCACCGCGCTCATGCTTTTGTTTAGTTTGATTTTGCTACGCTTCAAAGGCATGCCAAGGCTTGAATGGGTCAGAAGACTGTTTCGGAAAAAGCAGCCAGACTCCGATGGTCGGCCCCATGCGATTCAGGAACATACTTTAGGCGCGGGCCGTTCGGGATTTCCGAGTTTGCTCGATACGAGTTTGTTCCGAACGCTGTCAATGAGTTTCCTGGTGGGTTTCGTTTCTCTGGTTTCGATTTTCATCATCTTCACCCTCTTCGAACTTTGGCGTTTCATCGGGAGCAATCACGTTCCGGCCGGAATAGTGGCCAAGTATCTGCTGTATCTTCTTCCTTTAGTTGCGGTCGAACTATTTCCTGCGACGATGCTGATTACAGTGCTCATTGCCTACGCGTTACTCGCACGGAGAAGCGAAGCAATCGCGTGGTGGGCGTCCGGTCAGAGCGTTTACAGGCTGATGATGCCCGGGTTGTTGTTTGCGATCGCTGTCGGCGCCGGCACCTGGTTGGTTCAGGAACATCTAATGCCGGCCGCAAACGTCAAGCAGGAAGCCTTGCGGACGCGAATCAGAGGTGGCCAACCGCGCGCGACAACCGGCACAGGGCGCCAATGGTTGGCGTCAGTGGAGAACAAGCGCATTTACTCCTATGAATTCGAAGAGCAGCCTGGAGGCCTAATTGAGCCAACTATCTATGAATTGGACGATGAGGGCGTGCACCTGGCACGCGTCACGATCGGTAAACAGGGCCTCTGGACAGGAGCCAACCAAATGCTTGTCAAAGAGGCTGAAACAGTAAGTCTTGGAGGACTTCGGGGGATGACGGTAGAACGACAAGCGCTACCGGAAATTCAGTTAACGGGAATCGATCCGCCCCAGATTTTCCGGCCAACGGTCGACAAGCCTTCGCAGCTGAGTGTAGTAAACCTGAATAGCTACTTAAAAGCCGCAAAACAGCGTGGTGTCGACGTCTCTGCTTTGGCAGTTGCACTGCAACGCAAGTATGTAAATCCGTTCAGTGTCCTCGTGATGGCGTTTATAGGAATGCCATTAGCTCTCGCGTTTGGGAGACGCGGGGCGATGGTGGCGCTATGCGTGGCCGTGGCTGTTAGTGTCGCTTACTGGGGAATAGGGGGAGGCTTTCAGCAACTCGGAAATCATGGCCTACTGCCGCCGGAGGTGGCGGCCTGGTCCCCACCTGTCATATTTGCAGCGGTTGGGACTTACTTTCTCTCGAGAGTTCGCACGTAAAAGTGTCGAGTTAAATAGTCTCGTCAAGTTAAGTAGTTTGAGGTAACAAAGGCGGGCTTGCCCCCGCTCTTGATGCTGTCAATGGACCAGATCCAAGAGCGGGAGCAAGCCCGCCTTCCTTACCCAGAGCTTAATTACCTTGAGTGGTTCTGACGCTAGGTTCCGGTCTCCCAGCTGCCGATGTATTCGATCTGTTCTGATGTAAGCGTATCGATTGACAGGCCCAGGGCCTGCAGCTTCAGGCTCGCTATTTCCGTGTCAACCTCTTTCGGAAGCAGGTGCACGCCAGGCTGTAGTTCATTCTTTTTCTTAACCAGGTATTCGACAGAAAGCGCTTGGTTAGCGAAGCTCATATCCATCACGCTGGCCGGATGACCCTCGGCTGCGGCGAGGTTAATTAGCCGTCCTTCACCCAAAACCATGACACGGTTGCCATTCGCTTTCAGCGCATACTCATCAACAAACGGCCTGACGCGTGCCACATCCGCCGACAACTCGCGAAGAGCCACCAGATTAAGTTCAAGATCAAAGTGGCCACTATTGCAAACGAGCGCGCCGTCCTTCATGCGTTCGAAGTGCTCGCGATCGATCACGTGTCGATTTCCGGTAACCGTGATGAAAATGTCTCCTATCGACGCGGCTTGCGCGATTGGCATCACACGAAAACCATCCATCACCGCCTCAACGGCCTTGATAGCATCTACTTCGGTAACAATCACATTTGAGCCCATACCGCGAGCGCGGAGTGCCACACCCTTGCCGCACCAACCGTAGCCGACGACGACGATGTTCCTGCCCGCCAGCAAAATGTTGGTGGCGCGAATGATTCCATCGAGAGTTGATTGGCCGGTGCCGTATCGGTTGTCGAAGAAATGCTTAGTCTGGGCGTCGTTCACTGCGATGGTCGGAAAACTTAGAACTCCGGCAGTTTCCATGGCCTTGAGTCTCTGAATGCCAGTCGTTGTTTCCTCAGTTGATCCGATCAACTCCTTGACTTGGTCGGGTCGCTCTTTGAGCAGAGTTGCGACGACATCCGAGCCATCATCGATAATTATTTCCGGGTGGAAATCGAGAGCCGTCCGGACGTGACGATTGTAGGTCTCTGTGGACTCGCCCTTGATTGCATACACCGGGATTCCCCAGTCGGAAACGAGCGAAGCTGCGACGTCGTCCTGAGTGGAGAGGGGATTGGAGGCAATCAGCACAGATTCAGCGCCGCCGGCCTGAAGCGCCCGGGCGAGATTTGCAGTTTCGGTAGTGATGTGGGCGCAAGCGACAAGTTTCACTCCCGCGAGCGGCTTTTCAGCAGCGAAACGCTCACGGATCAAACGGAGAACGGGCATTTCCCGTTCGGCCCATTCAATTCGCTGCTTGCCCTGCTGCGCCAGTCCAATATCTTTAACGTCAAACTCCATCGAGCGTGTTGCACTCATTATTGCATCATCCTTTTTATGAACTTAGAGGTTAGAACCGGGAGCGGTCTCGACCGGATCAATCATCAAAAAACTACTACAGTTAAACTCCCGCACCAGCCCGGAGCGAATCAGCCTTGTCGGCATTCTCCCAGCTGAAGCCCTCTTCCTCGCGACCAAAATGGCCGTAAGCTGCGGTGGCCCTGTATATGGGACGACGGAGATCGAGTTCCTTCATGATCCCTGCTGGGGTTAGATCAAAGTTGGCGCGGACGAGATTAGCCAGGGCATTCTCGCTTATCCGGCCAGTGCCTTTCGTGTCCACCATCACCGAAACGGGCTCGGCTACACCGATTGCATAGGCGAGCTGAACAAGACACCGATCAGACAGCCCGGCGGCGACAATATTCTTCGCCACGTAGCGAGCCATGTAGGCCGCAGAGCGATCGACCTTCGTGGGATCTTTGCCGGAAAATGCGCCGCCACCATGAGGAGCGTAACCGCCGTAAGTGTCAACTATGATCTTGCGACCGGTCAGACCAGCGTCGCCTTGCGGACCGCCAGTGACGAATCGACCGGTTGGATTGATGTGAATCTTGGTCTCATTATCAAGCAACTCAGAGGACACCGTATGCCGGATTACTTGTTCTTCAATCTCGGCGCGTAGCTTCTCGTTTGTGACTTCTTTATCGTGCTGAGACGAAATCACGATGGCACTCGCCCGAAAAGGCCGGCCGTCACGGTACTCGATCGTAACCTGAGATTTGCCATCAGGCCGTAGATAAGGCAAAGCTCCGGATTTGCGAACTTCAGAGAGTCTGCGAGCCAGCAGGTGCGCCAGCTGAATAGGCAAAGGCATCAGTTCAGGAGTTTCCTTACAGGCAAATCCGAACATTAAGCCCTGGTCGCCAGCGCCTCCAGTGTCCACACCCATTGCGATGTCCGGCGACTGCCGATCAATGGCCGATAGGACACTGCAAGTGTCGCAATCAAACCCAAACTTTCCTCTGGTGTATCCGATTTCACGGATAGTCTCACGAGCAATCTTGCCGTAATCGATCTGGGCCTTGGTCGTTATCTCGCCGGCCATTACAACCAGACCGGTAGTTACCAGGGTTTCACACGCGACGCGCGCCGTGGGATCCTCGCTTAAGGCGGCATCAAGGACTGCGTCTGAAATCTGATCGGCTATCTTGTCGGGATGACCTTCGGTGACAGACTCCGAGGTGAATAAAAAACCTGAATTAGTACTCAAGTAGGCTCCTTTGTATTGCCAGGACTGGGACGTTGCAAAAAGACCGCGTAATGTAACAGCCAGCCTTCTTGAGTGTCAAGGAAGCCCCGATCTACAGGACTTTTGCGCGCTTCCTCTCCATTCTGAGAGGGCGTTACGTTGGGTGCATGCGACTCTTCTGATTCGGAGCCATCGTCTGCCATCTGACGCGCTAATTCAGGTTGTTGTAACGATCCATGGATGTCGACATCAGGTTCAGGAAACCTCATGACCGGCTTCCGACTCTCACTAACGTAAATCTTTGGACTCCTCCTCGCCCCCGTCAGCTTAATTCTCATGACTACACTCCGCACGTTCACTGAATCTCCGGACACACTATTCCAGGCAACGAGTTCGCTCGAAGGGAATTTGCTTCGCCGGCCGTTGATGGAAGTGACCCAGGCGCTGTTGGACTGCGCCACGGACGCCAATTTTGAGTTTGGTGAAGACACCGCGATTGTTGCCGTCCAACATATGCTTTGGCAGACGGTGGATCTATTTCGGGCCGCGGGAGGCATGGTGCTTAGGCCTGAGAATATTTTTGCGTTAGGTAAAGTCTATTCCAATAGTATCCCGGTGATCAGAACTCTTCGAGAAATGGGAGTGACGGTTACGGAGAGTTCCATGCCAGAGCCGGGAGAATTTAGTGAGTCCTTCGAGCAAGATATCAAACACCTTTGGGAGGTTGTGGAGGACCGGCTGGCACGGCGTCGTATCAAACGCATTATTGTGCTGGATGATGCGGGAAGGTGCATTACGAATACGCCTCCAAATTTGACAAGGCAATACATCATTGGCGGTGTAGAGCAAACTTCTTTTGGGATGTTTGTATTCGAGGAAAGCCCACCCGCTTTCGCGGTGACGTCGTGGGCCAGGTCTGCGGTGAAGTTACAAATCGGTGGGCCAATCTTTTCTCATTGTCTGATTGATAAGCTGAATACAGAGTTTCAGCGGGGCAAATCGCTCATAGGTAAAGAATTGGGGATTATCGGTCTCGGAAGTATTGGCATCGGAATGGCCAACCTGGCAGCGCGCCAGGGTAACAAGGTAATGTTCTACGATCCCGACCCGAATTTGCAGATTCCCCAATATTTGGCAAATAGAGTTACGCGTTTGGATTCTTTGGAAGAACTGATGATGCGATGTGACGACGTACTTGGTTGTTCCGGGCGTAATCCGTTCAAAGATAAATGGCCGATGGAGTATCGTCCAGGTATAAGACTTTTCAGTGGTTCAAGCGGCGACCAGGAGTTTGGCCCTATCATCCGCGACCTTAAAAGCAAGCCCAGTTTCAGAGTGGCGTATGAAACATGGGACATTACATCCAATGACGGCCCATCCGGTCCTATTTTTATCGCCTATCATGGCTTTCCCTATAACTTTGTTTCCCGTGCGGGCGAGGCGGTTCCCACCCATATTGTACAACTCGAAACGGGGGGGCTGCTGGCGGGGTTGATGCAGGCGCGCAGCTATTTAGCTTTATATGAAACCGGCCACGAGCAAAATACAGGTATTCACAGGATGTCTCCCGAAGCGCAGCGCTTTGTGTTCGAAACCTGGCTCACGGCGATGAAAAAGCAAAGCGTTGATGTTAGGAAGTGTTATGGCTACGATTCAGCCATGCTTAGCGCGGCAAAGCACAATAAATGGTTGGTGGAAAATACAGAACCCAATCCCGGCGCTGGTTATGAACCAAACCGCAGCATTGAAGATGTGATGAGACGTATCATTCGCTGCAACATGTCTCGCCGCGAACATTAATCTACTTGACTGGCTGGTGCGGAAACAGAACTAGCGCACGAGGCCCGCGTCGGGACGCAATTCGGTTCCCAGAACCTGTCTACCCCTTGGCGCTAATGGGAACCTGCACCGGATCTCCGTTCCCTTTGACAACGTGGAATCGATCACGATTGTCCCACCGACAGCGTGCGCGCGTTCTTGCATCCCCAGTAGTCCTAAGGTCGCAACGCGCGGCGCGCGTTTTCGCAGAGCGATAAGGTCAAACCCCACGCCGTCGTCCTTCACCGCCAGAACCAGGTCACTCCTGCCGCCCGTTAACCGAACCGAGACGCGTTTTGCTTGAGCATGGCGGGCAGCATTAGTCAGCGCTTCCTGCGCAATTCGAAAACAGGCCGTCTCGAGGTCGCGCGAGAAGCGCTCGTCGGGGTCCGGCAAGTCGACAAGAACATCGGTCCCTATTCCCGTTCGTTGGACGTGCCGATCAACGTACCAACGGAGAGCCGTTACCAGCCCGAGATCGTCCAGTTGTGGCGGACGTAGATCAATAGAGAGATCGCGCACGAGCCCGAGCGCCTCGTCGACAACGTCCATCGTGTCCTTGAGATAGGGTGATGCTTCGGGCGTAAGGGACATGCTTTGAACGGTGTGCAGATTTAACTGAACCGCGGTCAAGGCCTGCCCGATCTGGTCGTGCAGTTCTCGTGCGATTCGTCGGCGCTCTTCTTCCTGTGCTTCGATTAACCGGCGGGAAAACATCTGTAATGCTTCCTGCGCCCGTTTGCGCTCGGTAATGTCGCGTGCAGTCCCTTGCACACCTATCGCCACACCGTTCTCGTAGATCGATCGACTGGAAACTTCCACCGGCACGCGACGGCCGCCCTTCGCCACGACGTCAACTTCGTAAGACGTCTCACCCTTCTTAGCCAGCTTCGTACATATTTTCTCGCGAACCTGGCTGATGTGTTCCGGGGCTATGAAGTGTGCAAAGTTACGGCCGAGGATTTCGTCGCGTGTGTAACCTGAGAGCTTTTCGGCTGCCCGATTAATGGAGGTGTATGTACCCTTCAAATCGTGAACGTAGATCGCATCTTTGGCGTTCTCAAACAACTCGCGATAGCGTTCTTCGCTCTCCCGTAACGCTGCTTCCGCCCGTTTGCGTTCCCTGATGCGTCCTTCCAGTTCCTCAACATAGTGTTGGCTTTGCTGGAACAGTTGCGCATTCTGAATCGCGCTGGCCGCACGGGCTGCGAGAGTCTCGGCCAAACGTAAGTGCTCGGCCTTAAAGAAGTCTGGCTCTGTCTTATCCACCGAATACAAGCCGATGACTTTGCCCGAAGCAATCAGCGGAACGCCCAGCCAGTTGCGAACATGTTCAGCACCAGGCACGCGCTGCCATTCAGGCTCGTCATTTGTGTCCGCGACCAGCAGACTCTGCTTCGTCAAGCTGATACGACGCAAAAGGGGATTCGCGTTTCCGTCGAAAGCGATCGCCCGCGTAATCTCGACGTCCTGGAAACCCTCATAAAGTCTTAGCGCACTGACGACAAACTTCGAGTCTTCATTACGCAGCATCACATTTGCACTATCGTACGGTACAAGCTTGCATAGATAGTCGAGCAGGGTTTCGAGAATTGTGTCGAGACTGAGGTTTTGGGTCAAAGCAATATTGGCGTCACGAAGTATCTCAGTTTCGTGGCGCAAGGCCTGTTCCCGAGACAGCAGTCCAGTTAACTGTTCCGCGACCTGCCCGCGGCTGGTGTTATCCTGCGAAATGACCAGGATTTCGTTGCATGATTCATTCGTGTCCTGCAGGGGAGTCACAGCCATCAGGTGTGACCTGCCATCCGGACAAGGAATTTCACAGGTAACTGTCTGGCCCTCAAACGCCTGGCGAAAGTGATGCTCCGCAATTGCCGCTACGTACGGATCGGCGGTCTCGTGCAGCCTTTTACCAACAACGAGTTGAGAGGCGGAAGCGAGTCCCTTACCAGCTGCAAAAGTAATTCGGAGATCTCTATCGTAAGTAAGTACCACGCCATTCGGAAAATTCTCGGCTAACCTGCGATAGCGTTCGCAACTTTTGCGTACTGAATCCTCTACGCTCTTGCGCTGGCTGATGTCTTCAGCAGTACCTTCGTAACATACAATCGTTCCATTCTCATCTTTCAAAGAGCGCCCATTCTCTGAAAGCCATAGCCTGCTGCCATCTCTTCGATAGGCTTCATACTCAAAACCACGGACAAAACCGTCGGCCTCGAGCAGTTGCCTAAATTCCTCTCGTCGCGCCGGTTCCACGTAGTGTTGTCGTGCAAGAGACGTCCGCTCGCGGATTAGTTCGTCCGGCGAGTCAA
>Ga0136617_10003943_pt1 | contig 13270 bp, 17 predicted proteins | sample AntDrymUQ3222106_2_FD_129672 | JGI IMG/M metagenome (GOLD analysis project Ga0136617, IMG submission 129672) | Polar desert sand microbial communities from Dry Valleys, Antarctica - metaG UQ322 (21.06) | ecosystem: Environmental > Terrestrial > Soil > Desert | place: Antarctica: Dry Valley...
ACTAAATCACTAAACAAATCTGAGTGGATAAATACTGAAATTGCAACAGGTGATCTCAAAGATGAAATTACAAAGTTAAAGAGCCAAGAGGGTGGTGATATCGTAGTTTATGGTGGTGCCTCATTCGACTCTTGCTTGATTAAAGAAAACTTAATCGACGAATTTTATTTGTTTATTAATCCTGTAGCAATTGGGAATGGAAAGACCATATTTAAGGACTTGAAAGAGATTCGTAACTTTACCCTTATTGAATCAATAGCGTTTGACTCTGGAATAGTTTTGCTCCACTATGAGGTAAAGAGAAATTGAAAACATGAGATGTAAATAAATTAATGGAAGAATTATTAGTTTTTTTTGTGTATTATTCCATTCCATAAACTACCGTGTAAAGATACCGGTCCAGATCACCCCTAACGCACTTATTCCTTCAAAACCTGATCCAAATCTTATCTTGTTTTCTCTCATTAAATGCTAAGATTGTATTCAGCCTTGAACCGTATCCCCACGGATTACAAACACATAATATGATTTCTATACTCTTTGTTTTATTGTTCTTGATTTAACAGTATTTTAAGTATATTTTTCTCATTTAAAACAAGTAGGCTCAACTAAATAATGATTTAGGAAAATGTGGTGGCGTTAACCTAACCAACTCAAATATATAAGATTCGTATTATAGCATGTAACTCAAATATTGCCTGCAAAAAATGGTCTGATTGTAACAGCAATCGGTTCAGGATAAGGAACATGCCATGGCCTATATTTGTTATTCATACAATTTTTTTATTAATATTATTCAGATGAAAATATAAAAAATAGTGTCTGATTCGTCAAAACAGTATATAATTAATAACAAAAAAATTCATATTCTTTAAATTTGGTATTACCATTTGGATTTACTAGAATCTCTCATAGAATACCGATATTTTCAAAAGGAATGAGGCTGCCTTAGCCCTTTTAAGATACCTTGGTGCACGTAATCATGAAGTTAATTTATTGAAAATAAAGAATAGCTGACTAAAGGAAAAGTATGTTGAAAGTGAGGTACCATATGCATATGTTTTTCACTTTTATTTTCACTTTAACGTCATTACCGTGATTTTTCAGATGCATCCTTCGCTAGCAAGGATTAATTGACCGATGTGATAAGTCAATGAAAGGTGTGACAAAATGAGGTTGGAGAACCCTGTCGTGAATCAGATCCTCGATGCTTATAAACCAATTTGGTCGCTAAAACATGCCATTTCTCTTATGGGTTGGGACTTTGAGACTTATATGCCCAGAGAAGGAACGGAAGGGAGAGGAGTGGCCGATTCTCAGCTTCACTTGCTTCGCAAGGATCTTCTGCTAAATAAAGATTTTATTGGTCTTGTTGAGTCAGCAAAGCTACAGGGGGGCCTTGGTGACTTTGAGAAGGGAATTGTGCGAGTACTCGACAGGGAAATAACCAAGCAGATCAAGATACCAAAAGAATTGACTGAAGCCGAATCTTTGGCAAGAATAAGGGGAAACATGGCATGGAGGGAAGCGAGGGCAAAGTCTGACTTTAAGATGTATGAACCTCACCTTGAGAAAATGATAGAAATAAAGAAGCAAATCGCTGCAAAGTTGGGGTATGAAAAGCATCCATATGATGCCCTCTTGGATACATTCGAAGAGCAGCTTACTGTAGATAATTTGGATAAGGTATTTGGTGCATTGACCCCGCGTATTCAGAAGATTCTGAAAAAGCTCGTAGATTCAAACAGCCCGTTCTGCAAAGAGAACAAACTTGGGAATTCAAAGTATGATATCAAAAAACTGGATGACCTCAATCATGATGTTTTGACTCTTCTGCAATATGACATGAAACGTTTCAGAATGGATATATCCACTCATCCTTTCACTGAGACTATGGGCCTCAACGACATCAGAATAACTACTCGCTATGAAGGAACTGATTTCAAAAAGTCGATATTCAGTACCATTCATGAGGCGGGTCATGCCTTGTATGATCTACAATGCAATCCGTCATTGTCTTTTACTCCTATTGAAGGCGGGTCCTCACTTGCAATCCATGAATCTCAGTCAAGGTTTTGGGAGAACATTGTGTGCAGGAGCTTACCTTTTGTTCAATTGATATCTCCCTTGATTAGAAAACAATTAGATTTCGCAAACCAAACTACAGATGATGAATTGTACCTTTATTTCAATAACGTCAAGGCTGATTATATACGAGTTGACGCCGATGAGGTTACTTACAATTTACATATAGCAATAAGATATGAGATAGAGAAAAAAATATTTGGAGAAGAGCTCAGTGTCTCTGAGATTCCTGAATTTTGGAACGATAGAATGGAGCAGCTGCTCGGGGTGAGACCAACCAAGGATTCACAGGGAGTGCTTCAGGATACACATTGGAGCAGTGGCCTCTTTGGCTATTTCCCAACTTACACTCTGGGAACCTTGGTTTCAGCGATCATTGCTTCAAAGATGCGCAAAGATCTAGAGGGCTACGAGGAAGACATCAAGTGGGGTAATTTTGATCTTATCAGAAAATGGTTAAGATTAAAAATACACCAGTATGGATCTACCTATGCGCCCAAAGTGCTTCTTGATAATAACCTGAGTGAAGGCTATAACCCGGATTACTTTGTTACCTATCTTGAGACTAAATACCTTGGCTCATAAACCATTGTCTGTTTGATTAAATCTGTATCTTAATTCTTTAACATTTTGTGATTTATTATCCATGATATCATGAATTGGGGCACAATAAAATTTTCAACCATATTCTATCGAACCCTTGTACCATAGGGATCTTGATTCCACCGAACCCGTGCTTAACTCTTATTTCTTTATGAAAAAGTGAATTAGTAAATATTAAAAGATTAGAAATCACCTCCTATATTTAACAATTGAACCACTTTACCTACCTAACTCAAACCCCCTAATTTTGGATAAAAATGAGTATCCTTTAGGGATTACTTTTTTTAATTTGAAAGGTAAAGTGTACTAGAATATTCCTTCATCTAACTAAACCTTGATTACAGTAAATCTCAAATTTATGTCTGTTATCTTTATAATGGATGAAATTTCATGATGTTGATCCGGAGGTCAAAAAACTGTTGATGAACCCGGAAGACATTCTTTTGACTGCTAAACAAGCAAAAGGTGTTCCTGGTGGCTCTCTAAGCACCCCTAACTCTATTTATGTTACCAATACCTGAGTTATATTTAAAAATCCCAAGCTGTTTGGGTTAAAAGCCGATATGATAGATGTCAATTATAGGGACATTTCAAAAGTTCGTTTAAAACGAGGAATGTTCTCTACAGAGATTTATCTAAATACAAGAAATAGGGCAGAGGAAATTAGTCTTCCCGCGGTAGATAAACAAATCGCACAGCATGTAATTAATGTGATTCAAAAAGGGATTCTCATTAAATGTAATGGCTAAAGATAATCCTGTGGGTTCATATCGATGTTTTCCACGATATGATTGATAAACTGTACTTTGCTGCCAACTCTTACAGGGTGATAATAAGGATTACAAGTGGTAATGTTCTTAGTGTGGTAATACTAGTCCACCCAGTAATTGCTCACCAATGTTTGTAGCAAAAAATGGCGCTGGAGAAGACGTAGGCGTTCCCACCAACGGAAGGTGTATCTGACGACCCCAAAGCTGGAAACGATCCTAATCCTGGTATTCAGCAAATGAGGGCGTAACCGATTTGACTCATCCTAAATAAAAAAAATGGGATGTAAAGTTTATTCTTTTACTTCCACCTTATTAATGAAGAAGGTGTTTCCTTCATCATATGCAGCGTTTATAACAAGCTTGTATTTCCCTTCATCAATATCGTCTGGTATGTCTGTTACAACGCTACAGTCAGACAAAGGTTCACCACATCTTTCATCTGCGATGGTTTTTATTCTATCTTCATTTCTTAATGCAATGTCTTTGTCTTTTTCGTCTTTGTCAACAATGTAAATAATTATGGCCTCATAGTCTCCATGCCTCCCTGTTTCCCTACAGTCCCCATCGGGGCATTTGAATTTTATAGTTATGTCTTCACCAATATGCAACCTTAGGTTTTTGATATCCTTTGCTTCACTGTTCTTGGTTAGAGCATAAGTATTGTCATCATTTATCCCTACATCATAGTCGCCGTCAATTCTGTATTTTTTGTCATCTGCTTTGATTACAGCCTGATGGAACTCCCCATTTACCGTTCTCTTATCTGATACTTTCTTGTCATTGTTCCCTTCTGCGGATGCCTCCTGAGAAAAGGAGGATATGCCCATACTCAATACCAGCACAGCCAGTGCTGCAATAGATAATTGTATATCTATTTTTTTCATAAAATGTATATGCTAACTTTTCATAAAATAGTTTTAGGATAATTCTTCTGCATCATTTTTCTTGACTATTAAATTAAGCACTTTTTACTCAATTAACATACAAAAAAGACGGCTGTTACATTCATTATCAGTAGATAGTTTTATGTTTTTATTTTATAAGGGTAGGAACGTTATTTGAATCTTTTTCTTCAAATAAGTTAAAATAATTAATTAGATTTATAAATTACTTGAACCCCTTTACCTACCATGCTCAAACCCCCACTTGGGCTCACGTCATTTTTGACTATAATTTAGGGTTCTATTTATTTCCTTAATACGCATTTCTCATATAACATAGTAAGTGACAATTAAATATCACATAATAGAAGATAGTCATACTCATGCTGGCACCATCATAAGTAATATTTGAGCTTGGTCCAATCCCTTCAGTGTAATTACCCAGGCTACTGGTAGCATTTCTATTATCAGTTATTATATCGGTAGAACCGTTAGTAAGAGACTGTATGGTCATGTTTTCATCCATAAACGAATTTTGAGATCTATCGTTGCAATTAGAGAATTGCTCACGGGTAATGTTTATTACACATGATGGCATAACACTTTAAGAACTATCTATAGGATCACCGCTGACGTTTATGTTTCCTAGTTCCATGTCAATAGCCCCATTTGTATTGGCAAAAGGGTTATCGACAGATTGAATCTTGTTTATTAGTCTGATGCAAGATACATATACCGATGGCTTAATGTTAGCAAAGGTAAACAGCATAAATGAGCAAACAAACAAAGTGAATGTGACTTTGCTTGATGTTGATGACTTGGGCTCGGTTGTTCCAGTAAAAGATCTTGAGCTAAATTTACCTGTGTTTGATGATTCCATATTGGACATATTAAAGTCTTCATCCCATGTGATCATCTTTACCGAAGGCTTTAGTGATGAGAATAATTCAACAATAATCTCTGCAGTTAACTTAACAGACGATGATCTTAATGATGAAAAGGAGCATATGATTAAATTCCCAGGCGATAAATCAAAAAAATCAGTGTAAGGAATTAGAATATTTCCATCAAAGCATATACTTGATAAGTCTATACGAAATTTTAGGTAATGTCTGCTTTATTGGAGTGATTGCTTTTGTCTTTAGTCTTTAATAATTCCCATCCTTTAAGACAAATAGTGCAAGTTTCCCTTAATGTCCACCAAAATAAAATAGGGAATATTTTTGTTTATCCCGATACCGGCATCCATATTGGTATTTTCTGCTTATTTGCCTAAGTTTTGAGCTTGGTTATATAAAAACCGTTTTTGCAGCTAAAGTGGTATTGCCTCTCTTTTTCTGTTTTCTAGTTCAGTAATCCCATCTGGAGTAATTTGGTAATTTTCGCCATCCGGAGAATTGATCAGACTTTGAGCGATCAAGTCCTCAATGGCTTGATCTAGAAGGGGGGACATTGTTGTATCTATGGATTCCATCAATTCTCCAATGCTGATGGAAGGTTCATCTCGAGTCATATTTGGAATATAACCTGTCTAGTACAAAACCTTCAACATTGTGAAGTGCTCCATTGTCATTCTCAGAACTGGATATTTTATCCATGGCAATAAGTGTATCCTGCGCTTAAATTCTTATCTTTACTATTTGTCAATAACACCATGGCCCCGTCGAAGAATAGGCCAATATGAGTATACAAGGTCAATCTCATCCATCAAACTGATCATTTGAATTACTTTCTATCAACGATTCGACGATGTATTAATAATAGTAAGGGATTTATCTGCCAAAACTCAATAGTCGGGCAATTTTTCTTAAACGACCTTTCTGTCATTATATTTGAATTTTCCGTCAGGAAAGAATCCTTCCATTAGTCTCTTAAACTCATCAGACAAAAACCGCTTAAAGTCATTTTCCAATTTTATACTTTTTGGTCTATTGCAAGGCACATATCTTCCTCAATAGGTAATTTTTTTGCATTTATTACAATAACATCCAAACATTCACTATTTTCTTGACACTCGGCTTGGGAATGCGGTATTTCTGATATCCCAAGGATACGCTTTGGAAAAACAATACTCGGAACGTTAAGCCCTCTTTTGTTGGGTTGCCTTACTTTTGATTTTGTATCTATTTATGATGGACCATCATATTCATCCTTAATTGTGCAGGTTAATCCTATTGATCTAAATCGCCAATTATTTACAATATCTGATGCGACTTATGACATATCGAACATGGTGGTATTTTATTCAATAATAATTAAGGACATGGCTCTAGTTTTGATAGTGCTCTCCATATGACTGATATACAGATATATGCAAAACTAGGCCGTGACTTCAGAATTCTTGGCAAAAAAAATACCAACAGTTAACAATATAAAACCATTTGACGTATTGATATTACTTTTATAAAAGTCTGTAGGCTTTGACTCAAGTCAATAAAGGTCTTGAGATAGCGTAACAGATCTCAATTCCAAGACCCAATACATACAGTTAACATTATCAAAACATCGTGATATAGGGATTGGTTTATGCATTATGCAAATTGATTATCCGATATTCTCCTTTGGATCAATCATAACGGTAATCTATCTAATTTGTTTATTGTAGTGAATATGTTTTGCTATAAATATATTTGAATTCAATCAGGCTCTAAACCTACTCTAAGTAAACCTTTAATCATATATTCTCCTATCGGATATCGGAATCTCCTATAGAGAACCGATATCAGCATTGGCCACCTTGGGCCCATGTCAAATTTGACCATATTTTTGGGCTCATGATGTTTTCTTTATAAGCATTCTGTATTCAATTATAGTATGTGATATCAAAATAGCATAAAACAGAATATAACTAGAATTATGCAGACTTATTCCTTGTTTTAGACTTTCGGGCCGTAAAAAATAAAAAAGAAATGTCTCTTTTGAGAAGTGGTTTTTTTAAAATTAGGTTCTTTTGATAAAAGATTTTATTTTATTTTGTATTTCAGGTCTTGATATATCCTCTTCGCTAAAATGATTGTCTTGTATTGCATGCTGTTTTGCTTTTTCCATTAATTCTTCTTCCGTCTCTCCTTTACACACATGATTACAATCTACACCTACATCTTTACAGGATAATGTTAACATTATCTATTTATCAAAAAACTTGCTAATATTTATGTAGTTAAATGTCTGTACATTGGTATAATTGCTTTTTCATAAGTTTTATTTGCAAATAATGATCTAGATGATTCTTTTAATAAAATGGTAGAAGATATGCATATGAAAGGAGAACGGTGGAAACCTTATATACAATTAAAAGTAGGGAAGCAAAGGACAAACACATTTGCTCTAATTTTAAAAATACTCTTGCTTGGTTTCATTTTGACATTATAAACTATGGTCCGGATATTGCTTTTCGGAAATTGCTCATGTTCATGATATCTTTACAAATAGCAAAAAATGTAGAATAGTTCATCATTCACCAACAGAGGGGATATATTATTTTATTGGAAAAAACAAAAAGAAAGCCTGTTGTTTTGCTTCCAAATATTTTCTTAAACAAAGGTACTTGTGATGCGTTATTGTACAATCCCTACCCGAAGATTTATTTTCCATTTTATCAGTTTTTCCTCTGATTCTTCCCCCCATAGATTTTTGATATCGTCTCTTACCAAGTCCAATGGATCCGACCTTTTTTCCGTGTCATACTTTTTTACTGCAGACCATGTTTTCATGTATTTAAACAGTTGGTATATGTTCCATTTTGTATTCATCTCAAATTTTGGTGTATTTATTTCCTTAAATGGAAATGGGATAGTTCTATAGCCTTCATTAATGTATTTGATTTCCTCAGACCAAAAATTGCCCAAAATGTCTCCACCCACATCGAGTCTCTCACTAATCTTATCAATTTTGGGATTGATTTTGTGCATTTCATAACACCAGAGTGCAATTCGACCCTCTCCATCTTTTTTACTAACCCGTTTAACCTCTTCATAAAACTTGTCAAAATCAAGCCAATGGACCGCTTGAGCCACAGTTACCAAACTAAAGGAATTATTAGGCAAACTAGTTTTTTCGGCCGGAAATACTTTATAGGTTATGTTTTCCATTTCAAATTTGTTATCAATTTGGCTTTTGCTTGCATCACTTGCTATTATTTTTTTAAAGTATTTGCACAAGCCGATTGCAGCCTGGCCGTTTCCCGTTGCACAGTCCCAAACTAGATCATGGTTGGGTGTTATATCGGATAAAAATGCAAACAAATCACCCGGGTAAACTGGCCTGGAAAATGAATACTCTTTGGATTTGGATGAGAAATTGTCAATAAATTTTTTGGTCATAAAATGATTGTCTATCTGATACCTTCTTTGCTTTCACATATGTTTTTCTAACTTTTGTGTGAAATAATTACATGTTATGTTGATTGAACCCGTTTGCCTTATTACCTACCATACTCAAACCTCATAAGTCAAGGCTTTCCTCAGCGGGCATGGAGCCCAACGTAATCGCTAAAATGATGGAAAGTATGGCCGCAAAGGTCGTCAGAACCGTCCTATGGATAATCTCAAGTCCCAGCAAAACGTATACCGCAACCATGACCAAAGTGATGGAGGCAAGAATTGGAGTAGCACTTTTGCCAAACACTAAAGAGGGAACTGTAAAAAGGACAATAGCATAGATTGCTATCAAGATGAGGCCAACAGCATATTTCTTTTGCAATTTGCTATTTTACATGAAAGAATCACTATTCTTAAATATATTGACAAGGTTCTGAATCATAAGTTTTAGACATATGATTCCATTCTTCAGTAATTGAATTTGTTGAAAAAAACAGCAGGCATCAATAATGGGGAATTGCTTATCTGGGCTGTAAGCCTTTCTTTCCATGCATTTGCAAAAGGTTCCAACAGTGATTGGCTGCCTCAAAATCATTGATATATTCGCCCGTATTAACATTAAATCTGTGAAAGATTATTTGAATGGCAACGGTAAAGATGGCAATTATGATAAAATCAAGCATCTTGTAGAAGTGGATGATGATATCTTGGCGGTCTTTATCGTAATGTCTTCACAAATTAGGGACCTATACATTGCAAAAGGGGTCCACATTGACAGAGCATACGTCAATTCGATTTATGACACTTTGGGTTTCAATGGGAACAGCGAAACCATAACTGAAGATGAAAAAGGAACACTTTATGGAAACAAACTCCTAGGCAAACTAAAGTGGTTTGTGTCAGAATATGAGAATTTGAGGGTATTGCAAATAATTGAAGAGGACAAAGTTGTCGTGGTTCTTGTAAACAGTGATACCAAACTTCAGCACACCATAGACAACATATTGGGATACTATTACGATACGGACGAAACACCAAAAAGCCTGTTTAACGACTGAAAAGGGATTATAATCATTAAACCGCTACCCAAAAACCCTGCATTAGGGTCTTAATTTCAACAGCCAAAAAGCATATGTTATGTTTTTCTAGTAAATACAATAATCCCCTTATCAATCAATATCTTAAATATTAACTGAAAGCACCTAAATTGCATAAACCTCATGAAGAGTAATAATGCCGTGGTCATCTATCATCCTTTTTAGCTGAGGAAGCAATGGCTCTATTATTGACCTTTCCTCAACAATATCCATCATCATGGGTTGGTTGATTGTCAGTCCCTCTAAATGAGATGCTGATTTTCCAGTCTTGCCAAACCCATCGACACCTAGCCATACTGTTGCTCCAGAGACCTTTGATTTCTTGAAGAACTCCATTAATACCTTTTCCAATCTTTTCCCATTTATCATATCATTCTTTTTGATACGGATAGTCAGACAGAGCATTGATTGCCTTACCATTAAAATTAACTTTGCAGTATCTGGGATATTAGAATTCTACCACCGTAAACCGCAAGTAGCGACAATGAAACATTTGCCATGATGTTAACGGATACATTAAGAAATTGCCTATTGTCAATCATGTTTGCACTTTCTAATGCAAATGAGGACATGGTGGTTAAGGAACCGCAAAAACCAATGGCAATTAGAAAGGAGTACTTTGAATCTAAATTTAAAGTCGCAGACAATACAGAAAATATTCCAAGAATAAAGCTTCCTATTATGTTAACTAACAATACATTTGAAACAAGGTTACCAAACAACAAAGGGGCAGACGCTATTTTGTACCTAAGAAACGCACCGAAAACTGCGCCGATTCCAAGAAAAAGAAACTCGATTCCTTTCATCTTTATCTCCTGCCATACAGAGATGGAGTATTGGTAAAATATCTTCTGATGCAAACGAAAGGGGATTCAATCCATGTCTTACCCAATTCTATACGAATTCTATTAGCACACATTTAGGGTATGGATTAGAATAGGATAATAAACTCTCTCGACAGTTTTATCATTTGTGTTAATAATGTGGTTTTGCAATAAGGCGCCTAATTCAGGGTTTTCCCAAGTTCGGATCGCTTCCTTTCGGCGCAACCCCATTATCCCTTTATAAAAATAATCAAAGAAAGTTATAATTTGAAAAATTAATTGAACCGTTCTGCACTCCTTGCTCAAACCCCAGCAAGACAACTGACTATTGGTCATCTGCCTGTTTTATCTATATTTGTTGGTTAACAAATGTAATTGAGAAGAATGTCTTATCCTCTATTCTTTGGGTATGGAAGTAAACCATCAGAATGTGTGGGACTACGGTAAGAAGAATGATGGCCTGTGGACTCCAATTTTTGGTATCGGTAACCGGAACGCATAGATTCACCACAGTATTGTGATTCAGCAATATTGGGTTCCAATTCATACTAATACTTCGGTTTAATTTTTTTTGTGTGTGCACTCACTGCAGACTATATTCTGCATAACCGGTTATTTGTCCTCTGATTTCGCCATTAGGGTTTGAAGATGTGTGTATGTTTACATATGTATTTCCGTTGTTCATTTCTCTAATCAAGTCCGTTATTTGTTTTCCTTGCATTGGTCCCCCTAACCTATCTGATGCAATCATGTCTTCCATATCTACACCGTTCTGTGGTGGATTATATTGGAATAACGTGGCAATTATTGGCCCATTTTCGCCTTCATTTCCACTGTGCACATGACCTGCTGTAACATCTTTTATGTTGGTGGCGTTCACAATAAAGTGCAGACTATCTCCCATTGGATACAGTATCGCTGTTCCTGTTGCCTGTGTTTGAACGGGCGGGACTTCTTCTTGGCCTGTAAGTTTTGCATCAAGTTCATTTTGGGCAAAGGCAGTGGATGAGAAGCTTATTGCAAATATTGCAGTTACCATTGACAAAACAAAAGTAAGGTTTGTTATTGCCTTGTAATTTGAATTCATAACTGAAATTGAGTAATATGGTATATAAACAAAAAGATGCCGATATTCAATCAATTGGAGTTTTTGAATTTTCTTATGAACTCCCTTAAAGTGGATGCCTCTTCTTTGTACGCTTTTATTGTGTGGGATTTGCCATCTGGACACATTATGGACACCCTTACTATGTTGACCTCTGCATCAGAAGCATAGACCGGTGGTTCCACTTTTTCTATTTTGCAATTAGCGTCAAGAAGTTTCTTTAGTTCGGAAATGCTGTTAAATTCGGACACAAGCAATTTACAGGACAATTGATATTAATAACACTATCGTGTTCCATTTCAAATTAAAGATAAAGATTACAATAAGGTTGTTGCACTAATACACAATAAATAACAAAATTATGTCCATGATCTTTAAATTTGGCGTTGTGGTGTAATATTTTTGAATCCCTTACAGAGAACCGATGTGGGAATTGGCCATTAGGATCCCATGCCAAATTAACTATGTTATTGGGTTCGTAGATGTTATGTAGAAAACAATACCCTTGAACTTTAAAGTGTAGCTCTTCTTTTAAAAAGAATGCCATTAATTTGCTGCTGCTTTCTTCCTTTTCTTTCGTATGCTCAAGATTATAGCTGGCAGGATTATGGTGAGAAAAGCAACGCCAATAACTGCAGTAAATACGCTCAAATAGTCACCAAAGAACAACTTTAGTTTTATCCATGAGTAAGGCAGCAATATTAAATAATCCTGTAACGAAAAGTCCTCTGTCTCTCCCACAGCTAAGCTGAATTTACCTTCATTAATACTGTTGTCGTCGTCACTGTTATTATCGGACACTATAACATAATATGTTCCCAAACTAGGTAATTGTAGTCTCATCTCCTGTCTTTCCCAGTAACTTGTTTGGGTAAATGGCTCATAGAATGTTGGTGAGGGTATGGTTCCATTGTAATCTGTTTGCTTTAGGATTTGAAAGTCCTGTGGCAATTCAAATGGAATGTTGCTGTTGCTTTTGTTGTTTAATTTTGCCTGACTGCCATTGACAGAGTTACCAAACATATCAAAAGTATCGTTACCGTTATCTTTTAAAAGAGGGCCAATCAAATACAAAGATGGTGTAAAGGTAAGGTATTTTTCAATTGTTGGAATAGATATTTGAGCGTAAAAACTACTGTTGATTTTTTTGTTGTCAAATTCATAAAATCGTGATTTAACATTATCTTGCTTTTCCAGCCCCTGATAAATTGCCCATGATACCGTGTGGTTAGGTATTGTTAATGCAGTTTCAAAGCTGGTATTGTTGTTGTGTGGAGTTTCAATTAGTTTATGTGCTTCTGCGTTAATGATAAATATGCTTGATAAAAACAAAGGCGCTGATAAAATAAGTAACGATATGCCCCTGCTAACCGTGGGAAATTTAATTTTATAGTTTGGTATAAGTGTAGAAACAAGTACAATATCAATTGACATATATAGTAATTGAATAAAGATCGGCATTATTTAGTGTGCCCTAATGCAATCTATTCCAAATTAACATCAACATTGACAATTGCAACCCTACAGATATATGGTTAAATAAACCCCTTGGGAACATTGTTAGAGTAATGGTTTTCATTGAAGAT
>Ga0136617_10003944_pt1 | contig 13267 bp, 10 predicted proteins | sample AntDrymUQ3222106_2_FD_129672 | JGI IMG/M metagenome (GOLD analysis project Ga0136617, IMG submission 129672) | Polar desert sand microbial communities from Dry Valleys, Antarctica - metaG UQ322 (21.06) | ecosystem: Environmental > Terrestrial > Soil > Desert | place: Antarctica: Dry Valley...
TACGACGGCAAGCAGAGGATAAAGTTTTTTCATAATCGTACCCTCATAAAATCAGTACGCGCACTACGCGAATGCAAGAGAAAAATGTTTACTCAAATTACCACACCCAAAATATTTACCGCGGGAGGTAGTTATTGAGTTTTATTACGAGTCAATATTCATCGCTGACCAATGCGGTTTTTGCTAAAAATATTGCGAATATTACGTGCGGAAGAAATGTTATACGCACATTTCTAATATCTGGTCGTAAGTGTAGTTGCGCTTCGAATGCGGACTTGTCCGTTGGCAACCACAAATATGTATTTCGGTCCGCCCGAGCCAAGGCGCCAATTACCTTTGGATGGTTGTTTGGGCACGGGTAGATTTTCAACGGAAATGTCTTCTACATCGGCGTGAATATCGGCATTCATGTTTTCGGGAACGGTTAAAATAAAGCTTCCGTCAACCGAGCGACTGGTAATTTTTGCAAATTCTCCTTCGAGATAAATGTCGCCATCCACCGTATTCGAATCGAGTTCGCCTTTAAAGCCAATGATCCGAACTTGAGCATCGGCCGCAGAAAGCTGGAGTTTGCCGTCGACGTCGCGAATGTTAATGGATTCGTCGTCGCCATCCAGGTCGATATCGCCGGAAACTCCCTCGAGCCTAATCTCGCCATCGGTCACGATCCTTAGATTGGAATTTTTTGGAACGAATACTTCGATCCGGACGTGATTCGATTCGTTATAAAAAAGGCCTTCATGGGCCGATTTATCGTTATTGGTGACTTTGAGATTCACGCCTGAAGATGTGTGATCTTCAGTGATGGTTATCGGAACACGGCTTCGTCTGCCGGCAAATTCCGTGAGCACATATTTGATCTCCGGTTTATCCCACCCGCGGACCTTAACTCCGCATCCTTTCGCCTCGATGAAAACTTTTGGGATCCCCTTGACCGCAAAAGAATTAGCTCTCTTTTCAATAAACGGAGCACCGAGCCTGAGATTCGCAAAATCTATTCGGGAAAGAGTCTCTTTCTGAAGCAAATTCGCGTCCTTCATCATCTTTTGTTTGAACTCGGGGGAACTCAGTAATACCGACGTTTCATCCATGGCTTCCGCGGCAATTTTAATAGATTCGCGGGTTACTTTCTCAAGCTCGGGTTTAATTTTGTTTATCTCTTTTTGTGCTTCCTGAAGCCCAATCGCAGCGTGTTTTTCGGAATCCTTAACAGCGCGTGCGATGTCCTTGTTCAATCGCGGAATGTTGGCGGTTGGACTATAATCATCGTTATCGTCCCAATCTTCGTCGTCCTTATTCTTTTGCGGGAGAAGGTCTACCGCCGGGTTAGTCGATTTGCCGTCGTTTTTGCGAGTTAGCGCCAAGCCGCCATTGACGCTGTCCAGCTTTATCTGAACCTCGCCGCTGCCGACACGGCCGTACATATCGCGCCCGACGTACTTGCCCTTGCGGACCGGCAGTCCGAAATCGTTGGTAATGCTGCCATTCAGCGAATCGGCCTTGATCGTCGCATTTGCGTCGGATGGAATTACGAGATTTACACGGCCATTAACAGTGCTTAGCGCTATCTTGCTTCCCGTTTCGAGCCGGTCGAAATCAGCCGTAACTTCGCCGTTAACGGTCGACAAATTCGCAGCACCACGCAGATTCGAGGCCGAAACATTACCATTGACCGCGGAAATCTTCGTGATATTCGTGAAATTTGAAACCGTGACCGAACCGTTCACCGTCTCCACTTCGTTCAGAATCGCCGTCCGTGGAACGGACAAGCGAAACTGAACTTCCAGCTTTCTATGGTTCTTCCAGCCTTTCTCTTTGTCGCGTTTCAAATTATTATAATCGGCTTCAACGCTAAAAGAATCAGGCCTGGAATCCACCTTGATCTCCACGTCTGCCAAGGTTTCCCTGCTGTCGGCAATCTTTGTCGCTTCGAGCCGCACTTCGTTCCGGTCCCACGCCTCGACAACGATAGACCCATTTACGTTCGATACGCTGACCCTGCCGTTAGCCGTTATCGGATAACTCTGCTCAAATTTTTCCGTCTCGTCAGATACTGCAAGTTCGAATGCCGAAACCTGGTCTGTACGAATATCACAACTTTTGACTTCCGTGTCGTTATTGGACGAAAATAAAAGACCGGCAAAAACGATCGAATATAACCAACTCATAATACGCTCCTTACTGGACGGTTGACTCGCGGGTGATTCCCTCTTCTACAAACAAAACACCGCCCGTTTTTAATTTATGACAGGTTTTTCAAAAAATTTCCTTACTTTCGATTAAATGTTTTTTTAACCTGCATGTGTTAGACTTTTCGCTTCGTGGGAAGCAGCCCAAACTTTAAGGTGCGTACAACAATGATGCGAAGCCGTTCATCTGACGATTTACATGCACACTCGGATTTATTAATTTATAGGATTTGAGCCATGGCGGAACGGAGAACTTAATGAACTTAAAACACACGCGTCTGTATATATTGCCGGACGCGGGAAATTTAACTTCGGCGGCAAAAACCGGGGTTTCTCTTCATTGCCATACTGAGCATTCGAAGGAGATGCTCCATTTCGTTCCTCATTACGCAGCAAAATTGCCTGTCATCTCACATTTCTGGAAAAAAGAGCGCGCCAAATATCAGCAAAAAGAAGGTAAGGATATTGATTTTTCGACCGCTTTCTGGTCGCCGCCGCTCGACGCACGATCTGTTTACGATATAGAAAAGCAACAGATCAATAACGCCGGGTTGGAAGCAGTCGTATCGCTAACCGATCATGATTGCATCGATGCCACATTGGAAGTCAACGAGCACACGGAAAATTCGCTGGCTCCGATCTCGCTCGAATGGACCGTGCCATTTGAGTTCGGTTTTTTTCACGTCGGCGTGCATAATTTGCCGGCGAACCGGGCTGCCGATCTTACAAAAACGCTTCTCGACTACACGTTCGTTAAAGAAAATCATTCGAACATAAAGCTTCAGGAGATGTTCTCGATGCTTAATGAGCTTCCGGGCGTTTTGGTTATATTGAACCATCCGCTTTGGGACATCGAGATCGTCGGAAAGGAAAAGCACGAGATACTGCTGAAAGACTTTTTGAGAATCCACGGCCGTTGGATTCACGCCCTTGAGATCAACGGTTTTCGCACCTGGTCTGAGAACAAGGCTGTTATCGAGATGGCCGAAGCACTCGGACTCCCGATCGTCACCGGCGGAGATCGACACGGCTGTAAACCGAATACCGTCATCAATTTAACTCAGACCGACACATTTGAGGGATTTGTTTCGGAAATACGGGTCGATAAAAGAAGCCAGGTCGTTCTGATGCCGGAATACAAACACCCGCTTCATTCGCGTCAGCTGCAATCCTTTTCGGAGATCCTGAAGCACTATCCGGAGTTTCCGAACGGGCGGCAAAAATGGTTCGATCGCGTTCATTTTGACGTCGGTGACGGCCATGGTTCGCGCCCGCTTTCGATTCACTGGCTTTACGGCGGACCGACGTGGCTGCGATGGGCGATATGGACACTGGGGGTCATGGGCAGTCCTAAGGTGCGGCCGATTTTTTCTCTCGCATTAAAGAAGATGGATCGAGTGCCAAGGAATGCTGAAACAGCTGCCTTTGAGGTTTCGGAGATTAAAGAAGCGCCGCGAGGACTTTCATCCGGCGCTGTCGGATAGTTCGTAAACGTTGCCGTCTTGGCGGCAGTATCGGTAGGCATCTTGCTTGCCGTCCGACACATAGACAATTGTCAACGGTTCAGGATTCTTGTGGATAAACTTCTGCGCGTCGCCTTTTTCCCCGACTCATATCTGGAAGTAAACGGAGCCGCGATGACGAGTCAAAGGCTGACGGGGTTTGCCAGGCAAAGGGGCTACCCTTTTTTATGCATTCATGCCGGGAAAAAGAATGAGGTTTCACACGACGGGAGCGTCACATACGTCTCCCTTAAGCGTTCGCCGGTTTCGTTGGCTTTGGATGAAGATCTGGCGTATGACCCGCTTTTTCAGCGTCATACTAACCGCGTTCTGCGGGTATTACTTGAGTTTAAACCCGACGTCATCCACATCACCGGGCTCAACGACGTCAGCATTGTCGGTGCATATGTCGCCTGGAAACTGCAAATACCGCTGCTTGGATCGTGGCACACTAACATACATGAATTTGCGGCCCACCGGCTGACGAAAATGCTGCGATTTCTTCCCAGGCCGCTTGTCTCCAGTATCACGGGCTTTGCAGAGCGGAAAATCATGGACGGTGCCGTGCTTTATTACAAAATGCCGAAGGTTGTGCTTTCGCCGAATCAGGAACTAGTCGATGTGCTCGGCCAGGGCACGGGCCGCACGTCGCGGATAATGAGCCGCGGCGTCGATACCGACATGTTTTCACCGGCCAAAAGAACCGTGAATGACGGCATTTTTCGTCTTGGTTTTGTGGGGCGCCTGAGAGCGGAAAAGAATGTTCGACTGCTCGTCGATCTCGAAAAGGAACTGATCAGGGCGGGCAAACAAAACTTTAAATTTCTCGTCGTCGGTGAAGGTAACGAGCGCGATTTTCTTGAAAAGAACCTGGTAAATGGCGAAATCACGGGCTTTTTGGACGGAGAGCAATTGTCCGAAGCGTATGCTAATATGGACGTTTTCATTTTCCCCTCGGAAACCGATGCGTTCGGCAATGTGACACAGGAGGCCTTTGCGTCGGGCGTTCCGGCGATCGTGACCAGTCAGGGCGGGCCGAAATTTATCGTTACACAGGGTGAAACCGGTTTTATCGCAAAAGACTTTAACGACTTCGTTAACTTTACATTGGAATTAATGGACGATGCGGCGAAATTGTCCAGGATGAAAGCGACAGCCCGTGAACGTGCCATGTCACGGTCGTGGGATGCGGTTTTCGAAAGTGTGTACGACGGTTACAAAACCGCATACGAAATGAAGAAAATTAAGCCTGAATATTGATGACCAGATCTGAGGATATACATCGATCGATAACGGAGGCAGACGACCTCGAAGAAATCCGCGAGGAGGAAATTCCCCTTCCGGCAGTGCTGCGGAGCCTTATTGATCATCCGGCTCAGATCATTACGCGTTGGAACTGGAAATCCGCTCTGTTGGGCGCTCTCCTGCGGGCGTCTTTTTATTTCACGGTTTACCAGGCGAGCCGTGAAAGCTTGCTGGTAACGATGACGGCAGTATTGGTCGAGCTCTCGTTCCGTTTTTTCACTTCCGGCGTTTCAGGCGCTTTAGTGCAGTCTTTTCGACGTGCTAAACCAGCCTGGCTCGCAATATTGACCGTTACAGTCTCGCTGCCAATATTCAGCCATTCGGTCGAATTCATTACACATTATGGGCAGGAAAGATATTTCAGCAACGTTTTTCCGTCGTCGGAAAATAACGCCCGGACATATGCGTTTGCTATTTCAGTGCTTTTTTCGGTGTTTTCGGCAATGTTTAATCTTTTTGCAATGCGGCACGGTGTTTTGCTGGTCGGAGCGGGCCGCGAAACCAAATCGCTATGGAGCGATCTAAGAAAAATGCCTTTGCTGGTAGTGGAATTCGTGACGTTTCTGCCGATCCTGATCCTCCGCTATATCAATCAAGGCAAAATCATATTTGCACTCGGCATTTTTTCCGCTTTCGGGTTGGTGGTGGGGTCGATTTTGGGTGGTTTTCGGGGCAAGTGGTCATGGGCATGGACGACTGCGCTTGGGGCCTGGGTAACTCTCCTCCTTTGGACGCTGATCGTCGCCGCCGGTTTACGGCTTTTGCGTATGCGTGTAAAAAACTAGTTGAGGACTTAATAATTCATCACATCAAACTCCGATCCAGATTGCCGGTAAATCGTAAATTTCGCCTGTAAGAACTTCTTGTATCGTAAAAGCTCTCGGTTTTTGTTAATCTTTTGACCATGCAAGTTTTAGAGAACGTCACAACCCAAAATAGCTTTCTCCCCGTTGCTCCGGCGTTATACTCTCGAAGAATTCTGGGCGCTGCCCGAACCGGACGACCGCTCGCATTACGAACTTATTGGAGGAGTTTTATACATCGTGCCGCCTCCGACCAATCCGCATGGAAAAATTATTGCTTTTTTAACTAAAGCTCTGGTCATTCATAATTTCAACCAGAACATTAGCGGAAATGTTTATCATCCCCGCGAATCGATTTACATTGAGGACATCTGGGGAACCTATCTTGAGCCTGACATGATGTTTCTTTCAGCCGAATCTGAACTGCGTATGGGCGAAAAGCGCACTTCGGCTGATGTCGTTTTCGAGTGTCTTTGCGAAAGCACCGCCGTTTACGACCGCACAACAAAAGCGGATACCTACCTGGCCTTGGGAATAAGGGAGCTTTGGCTGGTTGATTCAGACAGCGAGACGATAGAGATAAGGAACGCCGACATTCAAGAAAGCAACTTATTTTGGAAAAAACGGCGTTACGTAAAAGGCGAAATAGCGGAATTAAGCATTTTAGAAGGTTGGAAGGTCGGTGTCAGCGAAGTCTTTGCAAAATAATTGTCCGTGGCAATCAAATCAGTTCATCTCACTAACTATTACCATAAGAATTCGGGCGGTATCAGTACGGCATATAATAAGCTGCTCGATGCCGCAAACCGTCATCGGCGCTACGTTCGCCTTATCGTCCCGGGCGGAAGGGCCGAGGTCGAAGAAGTTGGCGAGTTCGGCCGGATTTATTATGTAAAGGCCGGTTATTCACCGGTTTTCGATAAGCGTTACCGTGTGATGATGCCGTGGAACTCGTACATTTTAGACCAGTCTCCTATAAAAAGGATACTTCGCGAAGAACAGCCCGATATAATCGAGATCGGGGAGAAATATACTCTGAGCCTGATGGCCGGATTGATTCGCAAAGGGGTCATGAATGTTTCGCCAAAGCGTCCGATGCTCGTGCATCTTTCATGCGAGCGGATGGACGACAATATTCGTGCGTTTGTCTCCGACGGCAGGATCAGCAAGCAATTTTCGCGTGGATTCATTCGCAATTACATTTTTCCGATGTTCGACTTTCACCTCACAAACTCGGATTACACCGCGGCAGAATTGTTAGAGGCGGTTTCTACCGACGATGATTCGCAGCGCGCAAATCGATTCCTTAACTTCTGCTGGCGGTTTCTTCGTTCGCCCAAAATCCCTGTCAGCGAACGAATCTTTGTTAATCAATGCGGTGTCGATAACGAAACTTTTTCAGCCTCGCGCAAAAGCGGCGCAATGCGGCAGCAGATCTGCCGTGAAAACGATCTGCCGGAAACCGCCAAACTCCTGCTTTATGCCGGACGCCTCTCGCCCGAAAAGAATGTGGCTTTACTCCCGGAAGTAATGAGGATCCTATCGAACGATTCCGACCACGAGTTTCGTCTTCTGATCGCCGGTGCAGGGCCAAGTGCGGACCAACTTGCCGAGGAGTTCGGGAAGCAACCGAACGGAAAAGTGAAAATGCTCGGGCATATCAATAATATCGATCATTTGGCGCGCCTTTTTGCGAATTGCGATGCTTTTATACACCCGAATCCGCGCGAGCCGTTCGGCATAACTCCGCTTGAAGCGATGGCTTCAGGGCTGCCGGTCGCAGCACCGAATTCCGGCGGTGTGCTTTCTTATGCGAGCAGGGAAAATGCGTGGCTGGCCCTGCCTGACGCAAAGTGCTTTGCGATAGCCATTAAGGATATCTTCAGTGATGAAGAGAAGAGGCTCATTAAAATCGGCCGGGCTTTGGAAACCTCCAAAAAGTACAGCTGGAAATCGTCGACCGACACTCTTTTCGGGCTGTACGATAAAATGTACGCAGAATTTTCCGAACACCGCGGCGTTTTCGAATACAAATCTGCGCCGAAGGACTTCAATTTTGCACAGGAGTTTATAACGGACGCCTGAGTACCTTCGTTTTAACGTCGAAACTTCGGCAAAAAAGAACAATGGCGAGACCCCTTAAATCGGTTCACCTGACTAACTATTACCACAAAAACTCAGGAGGCATCAGTACGAGTTTCAATAATCTACTTGCCGCAGCCGAGCGGCATAGGAGATTTGTGCGCCTAATCGTGCCCGGGGAGGTGGAGGCGGTCGAGGACGTGAACAAATTCGCCAAAATTTACTACGTTCCGGCTAAATATTCTCCGATTTTTGACAAGCGCTACCGATTGATGACACCTTTGCAATATATTCCCGGCGGCTCGATCATCCGCAAAATATTACGGGCTGAGATGCCGAATATAATCGAGGTGACGGACAAATATGCACTGAGCTTGCTCGGAGCCATGGTGCGGATTGGTAAATTTCGCCAGCTCAACCGGCCGATGCTCGTGCATTTTTCGTGCGAGAGGATGGACGATAATATCGACTCTTATTTGAGCATCGGAAGGCTCGGGAAATGGTTTGCACGCCGGATAATGGGAAACTACACTTTTCCAACATTCGATTATCATATCGCCAACTCCGCCTATACGGCGGAAGAATTTTATCAATCCGTTGGAAAATCGCAGAATCCGGAACGATCGGATTGGTTTTTCAATAAATGCTGGCGGTTCTTTAATGCCCCGCGTGTCGCAGCCGCCGAAAGAATTTTCGTTTGCCCACGCGGCGTCGACTCGGTTCAGTTCTCGCCCGAAAGGGTTTCCGATGGTGTGAAACGCGAGATGCGTGAGCATGCGGGAATCCCGGAAAACTCGGTTGTTTTGCTCTATGCCGGACGCCTCGCACCCGAGAAAAATATCGGATTGCTCGTGGATATTATGAAGTCGCTCGCTAACGATGTGGGGCGGGATTATCACCTGCTAATTGCGGGTGCCGGTCCGCAAAGCGCTTGGCTCCGGGAACAGAGCGGCAACAACACTCCCGGAAAAATCATACAGCTTGGGCACTTGAATAAAGAGAAGCTCGCGGATTATTATGCCAACGCCGACGTGTTCGTGCATCCAAATCCAAAGGAGCCGTTTGGAATCGCGCCGCTCGAAGCGATGGCCTCGGGAGTGCCGACGGTTGCTCCGAATGCGGGCGGCATTTTGTCCTATGCGTCATGTGAAAACGCGTGGCTGGTTGAGCCTGCGGGCGAGAATTTCGCAGCGGCAATTCGTGAGATCATGGATAATGAAGATCTTCGGATAAGTAAAACAGCCAAGGCTTTGGAAACCGCGCGAGCCAACACCCGAGAAGCTTCGACCGACCGTCTGTTTGCAGCCTACGATAAAATGTATGAAGATTTTCAGCGAAGAAAGGAGCTGTTTACCAACATCGAAGCCGCAAAACAATTCGATTTTGCGGAGATCACTTAGCCTTAACGGACAGGAACACGCCGTCGCCCCTACTACAGGATCATGCTCGAATTAGTTTTAGCTAATTTAAAGGTCCGCCCGTTTCGTACGCTGATCAGTGTTATCGGCGTTGCGTTGGGCGTTGTGTTGGTGGTGCTGTTCACGGGCTTGGCGCGCGGAATGACCAACGATATGGCCAAACGCGCGGCGAATTGGAAGGCGGAGATCGTCTTTACGCGTGCCGGAGCGATGGAGTTAACCAGTTCCAATGCCTCGGTCAGCACGGCCTATGTTCCGAGGCTTCTCGAAATCGAGGGAGTTAAATCGGCCGTTCCCGTGATCCGCCATGTCACGCCGAGCACAAAAGGGCGTTTCGGAATTCAGTGGCTTGACGGGGTGGAATGGCAGCCGTTTGCGGAAATGAACGGCATGCAAATCGTCGAGGGCCGCGCTCCGCTCGCAAATGACGAAGTAATTTTAGACGAGCGTCAAATGCGTGAAGAAAAGCTGGCGCTCGGCGAAACGATCGATCTTTTCGGCGGGAAGAAACATGCGGTGGTAGGCGTTTTCTCACCGCCTTCGGGATCGCGGATAAAAATGTCGCTCACGGCAATGCAGGAAGCTTTAGAAGCACCCGGCAAAAGCACTTATATCCTCGTAAAAATTGCCGACGGAGCTGATGTTGTAGCGATCGCCGCAAAGATAAATGAGGTTCTGCCGGGCAATAAGGTCAATCTTACGCGCGACATCGTGACCGATGCCCAGGAACGAATTCCCGCAATCAACACTTTTTTGAAGATTTTAGTGGGCCTGGGAGCATTTGTCAGCACGATTTTCGTCCTGCTTTCTATGTACACGACCGTCACCGAGAGACGAAAGGAAATAGGAATTTTGAAATCCCTGGGAGCATCAAAAGGCTTCATTATCCGCGCGATCGAAGGCGAAGCCGTGATGATAGGTGTTCTCGGCATTTTGCTCGGCCTCGCCGTATCGCTGATTGCATCTTTCGCGATCGGCCGGGGCTTCGAACTTGCTTTCGAGTTCAATAGGAATTGGATTATTACAGCCGTCTTGATCGCCATCGGCGGAAGCCTTGTTGGAGCGTTATATCCGGCGTGGCGGGCATCAACGATCGATCCGGTCGAAGTAATGGCAAACGACTAACGTGTATTAAATTCGGATTATATCGGAACTTTATATTGCAGATAAACGACTGTCTATTGAAAGAGCATTCGGTTCATGTTCTATTTTCAGTATGAATGAACAACTTGTTCTCGACGCCGTTCGGAACGAAAAACTCTCGTCGAGGCAAGGTATTCTGCAAAAGCTTTTCGCCGTTTGGTTCGACGCGTTTGTATATAATCAAATTTGGGAAGACCCGCGCGTCGACCTCGAAGCTCTCAGGCTCGATCAAAATTCACGTGTTCTGACGATCTCGTCCGGCGGCTGCAACGCATTAAATTATCTTGTTGAAAATCCCGAATTCGTAACCGCCGTCGATCTCAATCGACACCATATTTTTCTTCTGAATCTGAAACTGGCTGCTTTAAAGCATCTGCCGACCCATGGAGATTTCTTCGCATTTTTCGGCTACGGAAAAAGCCCTGATGCAGTTGAGCTATATAAAGACTTTCTTGCTCCGCACCTCGACAGACCCACCCGTACGTTTTGGGAATCGAATTCCCTTACCGGCAGGCTCTTCAACAAAAAGCGAATCGACTTTTTCAAAGACAGCGGGCTGTATGAACATTCGCGGAACGGCTATTTTCTGCGAATTTTCCATCGTTTTTCGCATCTGTTCGGTTGTAGACCTGAAGAAATCTTAAAGGCTAAAAACCTCGAGGAGCAGCAGAAGCTTTATACCAAATATTTGGAACCGTTTTTTGACAGCTTCGTGATCAAGACGCTCGGTAAAATGCCCATAATGATGTTCGGCCTCGGCATTCCACCACAGCAGTACAATGAGCTGAAAAAGGATCTCGGGAATAACAAAACAATCATCGATATTTTTCGTGAGCGCACGAAACAGCTGGCCTGTGATTACCCGGTACAAGAGAACTATTTTGCATGGCAGGCCCTTGCACGCCGATATGATACTGAGAATCGGGTCGCAATTCCCGAATATCTAAAGGCCGAAAACTACATAAGTTTAAAAGAGAATGCACATCGGTTAAACACGAAGATTTGCTCCGCTACCGACGAGATTGAGCAAAGGCCGAAAGATACATTTAACCGTTTTGTCTTTTTGGACGCACAGGATTGGATGAATGCCAAAACGATGACTGAACTTTGGTCGGCCATCGCCGAAAAAGCCGAACCGGAATCGCGAATAATATTTCGAACCGCGAGCGGTGCTTCGCCAATCGAAATGAACTTACCCAAAACTTTACGATCCAGGTTTACCTACGAAAAAGCTATCTCCGACGAGTTGTTCAGACAGGATCGCGCGTCGATATACGGCGGCTTTCATCTTTATATTCTGAAATAGTGAAATCGGAACAAATCCAAAATCCAAAATCCCAAATCCAAAATCGAGGTAACGCCTTCGAAAACATGGATAGAATGTATCGTTTCCAGCGGCACTTTTATGATTTTACACGCAAATATTATTTACTTGGACGCGACAGGTTACTTGCCGAGCTCGACATATGGCAAAGCGAGCGTGTTTTGGAAATCGGTTGCGGAACGGGCCGTAATCTCATCATTTTGGCGAAAAGATATCCGGAGGCGCACTTTTACGGCCTCGATGCCTCGGCCGCAATGCTCGAAACCGCCGCGGCAAAGATAGGTAACGCAAAGCTCACGAACGTCACCTTGAGAACCGCTTTGGCGAATAGCTTTTCCTATTCCGATCCATTCGCTTTGAAAGTTCCGTTCGACAAAATATTCTTTTCATACTCGCTTTCGATGATTCCGGTTTGGCGCGAATCGATAGAGAACGCGATTGAAAATCTAAAACCCAGCGGCGAGCTTCTCATCGTCGATTTCTATGATCAAAAGGATTTGCCGATATATTTCGGAAACAGTGTCCGATGGTGGCTTCGACAATTTCATGTCAAATATCCGCCCGAACTGGTCCCGCATCTCAAAAACCTCCAATCCGCGGGAAATGGCGGCCTTACAGTTACTCCGCTGTATCGCCGGTACGCATTCCTCACCGTTTTTCGAAAGAGTCCCTAGCCGGTTGCAAGAAAACCTCGCTCGTTTTTTCTCCCCACAAATCCATTATTTTGAATTAAACGCATTTTCGTGAATATCGGCGCATGTCTCGCGCGTTAAACACAAGTGTTGGCAATGTTTAGCGGCTGGAATAGCATTTGCGTAATGCGCGCTACATTACATATACTGTTTCGACGATAAAGTCATTCTAACATTCCTTTTATTTAATCTAAAACTCAGGAGGAAACAATGCGCAAATGTCTAAGGCTCTTGTTTATTACGCTGGTGTTTTTAAGCGGTTTGGAAATGACGCTGGCTCAATCATCAACCGGTTCGATATCCGGCACTGTATCGGACGAAAGACAATCCGTCGTGCCCGGGGCGAACGTGACCGCGCGGAATGTCGATACCGGCTTTTCGCGCACTGCCCTAGCCGACGGCGAAGGCCGTTTTAAATTTGTCAGCATGCCGATCGGAGCCTACGATCTCACCGTCGAAGCGACAAACTTCGCCAAATACGTTCAAACCGGAATCACACTTGTCGTCAATCAGGATGCCGTAATCGATACCTCTCTAAAAGCCGGCAGGGTCGAAGAGATCGTTACGGTGACCGAGAATGCTTCCCTGCTGAATACGACGACGGCCGAAGTCAGTACACGCTTTGACGAACGCCGATTGTCCGAACTTCCGATCGCCCCAAACCGAAACGTATTTAATGTCCTGCTGTCCGTCCCGGGTGTGAGTCAGATTAGTCCCAACCAAACCGGTTTTGCCAACGGCGTGAGTTTTTCTTCAAATGGTGGACGCCTTCGCTCGAACAATTTTATGATCGACGGTCAGGATATAAA
>Ga0136617_10003945_pt1 | contig 13267 bp, 11 predicted proteins | sample AntDrymUQ3222106_2_FD_129672 | JGI IMG/M metagenome (GOLD analysis project Ga0136617, IMG submission 129672) | Polar desert sand microbial communities from Dry Valleys, Antarctica - metaG UQ322 (21.06) | ecosystem: Environmental > Terrestrial > Soil > Desert | place: Antarctica: Dry Valley...
GATTTTCTGGGCGGATGAGGGAATGAATGGAAATAATAATATCGCAATTGATCTTACCGCATTGGCAGCTATCCAAATGGAATTATTTGAATCATGATGTGACTTCCAAGGTTCTTTAGACTGAAAGTACTGGTTAAAAAAGGTGCTAAACTGCAGTATCCTCTTCATCGCCTTATCTATTTCGTTACCAAAAATTAATCCGCCTACAATGTATGCGATTTGCGTAATCTCTGTTAATGCTTGTTTATCAACACTGTCCAGATTAGTTCTTGCAGGGATTTTTCCCTCAAATTGTTTCATGGTAAAAGAGAGTGTGCGGTTGATAAAGTTTCCTATGTTTGATATAAGCTCATTATTAATTTTTTCATAAAAACTATCCCAGTCAAAATTAATGTCAGATTGTGAATATGGGATAATAGTAGAAAAATAGAATCTAAGATAATCCGGGTCAAATGACTTTGTAAATCCTCCTATAGTTATCGACCAATTTTTACTCTTTGATAGCTTCCTATTTTGGAATAGTAAATGACCTCTTGTAACTATTCTATCAGGTAATTTGTACTCACTTTTAATTCCAAGTCTGATAGCAGGGAGAAACAGATAGTGATGATAGATTATATCTTTTCCTATAAAATGAATGATTTCAGAATCATTCCAAAGTTTCCTACCATCTTTCTTAAGAATGGTTTCTGCAAAAGTATTAAATGATGAAATATAGCATAGGTGATTGTCAAACCAACCGTAAAATACTTTGTCTTCATAACTCTGAAATCCTTGAATCTTTGGAATGGGCACCCCCCAAGTTAAATCTCTAGTAATATCCCAGTCCTGCAAACCTGCAGTAATCCAGTTTAAAACATATTTTACTACGTCCTCTTGTAAATTCTTATTATCGGAAAGCCAAATTTTTAGGGCTTTCTCAAAATCAGATAATTTAAAAAAATAATGGAGACTTTCCTTCTTAACAGGTGGTGTTCCACACAGGACACATTTAGGGTCCAGAATTTGTTCGGGGACTCTACCACATGATTCGCAAAGATCAGAATATTGGTTTTCGGAGTTACAAAATGGACATCTACCTATGACATATCTGTCTGGTAGGTACTTATTATCAAATGAGCAAAAAAACTGAACCACAATTTCCTCTTTTATGTGATTGTTTTTATACAGATCCATGAATACATCCTGCACAAACCTTATATTTTGAGGGGAACTAGTCTTTGAAAAATAATCAAAATTAATGCCCACGGATTCAAAATCTTTTTTGTCCCTTTCATTCCATTCTCTAACATACTCTTCAGGGGTCTTTCCCTCCTTCTCGGCTTTTATCAGGATAGGTGTACCATAATCATCAGTAGCACAAATATGATAAATTTGTCTACCTGTCAACCTGACGAATCTAGTGAAAATATCGGCTGGTAGATATGTTGATGCGATATGTCCCAGATGAATCTGGCCATTCGCATAAGGCAGGGCTGAAGTAACTATAAGATCCTTTTCTATAACAATCCTAGATCTTTTATATTTTTCATTCTCTGCTAGAATGTCATGGATATCATTTGTTTTGGGATTCAGAGTATCAGAATCTGGATGAGTACCGGTCGAGTTATGGTTGTTGTTTTCGGACAGATTGTTCATTTGTGCCTATCTTGTATACCTCTATTTATTGAATTTAATTTAACTGTATATGATCCAAATAAATTAAAAAAACATTTATAATTTTTAATAAAGTATTATGCATTGTTAGATGACATGGATTAAAGTAGCCAGTAAAGACGACGTACGAGAAGGCAGTGGTAAGGAACTTAATATTAATGGGCAGAGAATAGCTCTATTCTTATCAAAAAACAAATATTATGCTATCGAGGCACTTTGTAGGCATCAGGATGGTTCTTTAGCACCAGGCAAAATTAACGGAGAAGTCGTCGAGTGCCCGCTGCATTTTTGGCATTACAATATCAGAACAGGCGAGCTACTAGACTATATGGAGGGTATAAAATTGACCACGTTCCCTGTTCAAATTAGAAAAAATGAAATCTATCTAGACGTTTAGTCTTCTTGCTAAGATTCCTTTAGAAATGAAATTAAGTAATACATTAACAAACAAGGTAGAAGAAATTAATACAACCGATGATGTATTAAAAATTTACTTATGTGGTGTTACCGTTTATGATGATTGTCACATCGGGCATGCAAGGACCATACTAGTTTTTGACGTATTAAGACGGTTCCTGGTAATTCAAAATGCCAAAGTGATATTTATACAAAATTTTACTGATATTGATGACAAAATAATAGCAAAGGCTAGTAGTGAACAAACTGATGCTGAACATATTTCTCAAATATATACAGAAAGTTACTTTAGAGATTTTGATGCCTTAAACGTGATGAAGGCCACATCATATCCTAAGGTAACAAAGCATATACCAGATATCATCGACTTTATTAGCAAATTAATTGAAAAAAATAAAGCTTACGTGGGGTTAAACGGAATTTACTTTAGGGTAAGATCTTACGACGGATATGGTAAGTTGTCTAAAAAGAACAAAGAATCAATAATTTCTGGTGCGAGGATTGAAGTTGATGAAACTAAAGATGATCCACGAGACTTTGCTTTGTGGAAATTTAGTTCCTCAAAACCAACATGGACTAGTCCATGGGGAAGCGGAAGGCCAGGGTGGCATATAGAGTGTTCAGTAATGGCTTCAAAGTATTTGGGAGTTAATATCGATATACACGGAGGAGGTCAGGATCTAATTTTTCCGCATCATGAAAATGAAATTGCCCAATCAGAGGGATTATTTGAAACCCAATTCTCGAAATTATGGCTGCACGTTGGGATGGTGACAATTAACTCTGAAAAAATGTCAAAATCTATAGGAAATACAATTAAGATTTCAGAACTACTAAAAGAAGTTGGACCAAACGTAATAAGGCTTTTTTGCCTTTCCTCTCATTATACGAAACCGCTAGATTATACACAAGATATAATCAATGAAACAAAACGCAGATGGAATCAGATTTCTAATGCTTATTACGAGTTAGAATTTCGAACCAGGAACTCTTTTATTTATGAGAATTGTGAATCAGTTCAAGGACCCATGCTAACTGAGCTAACGAATTACCTAGAATTGTTTGAAGAATATCTCAATAATGATTTAAATTTTGCAAATGCGATGACTATATTCTTAAAATTCGTTACAAGGATTAATAATTTTTTTTCAGTGGATAATCCGGTAGATAATGAATTCTTAACTAAGACTTTTAGCTTGTTAAAAAGATTCATGTTCATAACTGGGTTGAGAATCCAGCAAGTATCTCAGCAGGAGATTGAAGAGATAGAGGATCAAATAAACAAAAGAAGCTTGTTACGGTCTGAGAAAAATTATTTGGAATCTGATAAAATAAGATTGGAACTTGCTACTAGATTTAATATCGATTTGATAGATCATAAGGGATTTACTTTGTGGAAGAAGCAATCAATTAATGTCCAAAATAAGCATTCGTAAAATTATCAAATTTGAAAGCATATTAGATTAGTAGAACGTTTTGCGAGAATTTTTATCTAAGTAATTTCATTTGATCACATGAACAAATCCAATAAACTAAAGACTATATTTTTTATATCTTTTTCTTCAATAGCTATTATATTGTTATTCTATGTAAATGTGAGATCAGTCCAAACTACGCAGGACGATTACGCAAACTATTTTGCTAGCCTCACACAAGAGTCTGCGAATCTAACAAGGGCATATCAAGACGAAATAGCACTCTGGCAATTGAGAGAGGTATCGAATGAAACGATGGCTGAATTGACTAACAACTACTTGGTAAATTTTACAAAGCAGATGAATAAATTTAACCAAACGGAATCTCCAGATGCCTTTGATTCTGCCAAGAAGAGCTTGGTAAACTCTTTTTATAATGAGATCAAAAGTTACCAATCCTTTAGGGATTATCTTTTGACTGGGAACGAATCTCTGAATGAAATTTCCACTAACCTCCTATCAGAATCTCTAAAAGATGAGGCGATGTCTTTCAAATCCTTCAAAGAAGTATCAAACAGAACTTCTTGATGAAGAAAGTCTATGTTGCCATATCCAACTAACACAACTATTTTGAAAAAATAGTGCCAGCTGGGATAATTGAATCAGGGGGAATCTTGCGACCAGGGAGGATTATGACCGACGCGCCTATCGAACTATTATTAGAGACTACAGCGCCAAAATGATTTCTTCCTGTGTCGATTAGTTCATTATTAATCCTGTACTGGACATTCTTTCGGGTTAATAAAACGTTTGCAGTTCCTGAGTAACCACCAAACCAAACGTTCTTTCCTATTATGCTATCCAGAATTACGTTATGGTGCGAAATTTTAGCATTCCCTGCGAAATATGTCTTCCCAATCTCGCAGTTAAAACCAATACTTGTGTTGTAATCAAGCATACTGTTACGGATTAACGATCCCATGCCAATAAAGCTACCATTACCTATATAAGCTGGGCCCTTAATCTTTGCGAAATCATCTATTACAACATTGTCTTCTATAATACATGGACCTTCAATAATCGCAGTTTTTGCAATTGTTGCTTTATTGGAAATAATAGAAAATGTTACCTCATTCTTGAGGAGTTCCTGTATGATGTCTAAAAATTCCCACGGATATTGAAATTTGTAGTATTCAATACTTTTCCTATTGGACTTTTTTCCTATGACAGTATTACAAGGGAGGAATAATAAGTTCTTATTTGTAACTAGCGTATTTTGTTGAATATGATTGTTGGAACTTTCAGTATTGTTTTTCTCGGTGACTTCGAATTTATTAGAAACCCTTAATTCGCTTTTTATTAATTTACCATAAGTATTTTCATCAATTTCCTCAACTGGTATATCGGTGGTCGATTTTATAATGCTTGAAATAAAATATAATTTCTTGGGAACTAATACTGTCTCTAAATTATACAAAGAATTAATCAATTCTATGTTCCTTGTGATTAGGGCTCTTCCAAAAAGGTATAAAGAACAATTTGAGGGTATAGAACTATCGACCTCACTTTCGTTATAATCTAAGAATGAATATGAAGGTGATAAGGATTGCATAAATACTATTTTCATTAGACCTGCTATGTCTTTTGTAAATTAATATAATTATATTTTGGAACAAGCTTCATAAGTTTTTACTGTGGAAATAATATCAGTTAAGTGGTATGGAATAATGACACATAAGTTTAATACTTGTGTTTCGATATTTTTTTTGCTTCAATGAGATCAAGGAAGTAGAACAAGTATGTCCTCTCATTAACTTTTAAGATCCACGGTATAAACGCTTCTTTTTTTGTTCTGATAGTAACTTCAAAACCTTTTTTCTCCAAAGTTGAGCGTAGTATCTGATCATTCATATTTTTATTGTAAACTATCTCTCGATTGTAATCGTAGGGTGTGGTTGTAATAAACAGAGAATGTGGCTTTAGGAGATGGTGTATTTTTGGTAGGAGCTCATCAACAGGCAAGAACTCGACGATATTCAACCCAAATATCAGGTCAAATTTTTGATTTCTGAAAGGTAAATCCAAAATGTCAGATACAATAAACTCCATATTTGTCACTCCCAGTTCTTTTATCTTCTTCTTGGCTTCTTGAATAAAAGAAAATGACGAATCTATTCCAAAAACAAATGAAAATTTTTTTGCTAACTCGATCGTGGATAAACCTAACGCACATCCCAAGTCTAAGGCAATTCCCTCAGGATTGAAAGGAATATTTGATGTGAGTTTTCTATACACATCAGATGGTTTTATTTTCCACCTCATTAGGAGGAGAAACTTATCACTTTCAAAATTTTCATTGTGAAGCCATTTGTAACTTTGAAAATATAGACCATCTTCTTCATATCGGTCCTCTTTTGGGTTATTTTTGTCCAAATCCAATGACAAATTTTTTAGAAAAGTCTTCATACCTTCACTTTTAGAATCTGAAAACCATTTACCAAATGTTGACACTCGTTTTGATGCATACTTTGCAATATCGTTAATTATTATTGCAATCCCATCGATTATTGGAAATTTCTTTTTACAGTCTGCACATATGAGGAAACCCTCAACACACTCATTCTGATCCGTGGGATCGTTTACATAACTTTCTAAATATAAGGGATATTTTTTTTCATTATGATTTACACAGTAGAAAAAATTAAAATCTAAAAGGGAAGTTTTCAATGATCCTATTTTTTTGCATTGTATTATAGATGTTTGTCTAAATCTGTGTAATGTGTCTGTGAAATACCTTTTCAGAACGGTTACGTGCATAATCATTAAGTTATCTTATAGTCCGGAGTATCAAGAAATACCCAGGATCCAAGGTCTCTCCGAGTTAATTTTAGAATTTAATTATTCCTTTAAGAAAATATAATTTATCAAGTAAAATTAGTTCGGGATGATGAAACTAGAATAGGTGATCAATCTTTATCTGGCAGTAGCATCACCGGTCAAATAAATGAAGTATCCTTTCATTTCAATATGTAAGGTAGAGCGATGGTTAGGACAACAACTATTACCATTCCGTAAGTTAGTATTTTTGAAGCATGTTTAATAATTCCCTTTTTGTTTTGAGTTTTCTTATCTATCAATGAATTGTATAGTTGACCTCCATCCAGCGGGCCAATTGGTAATGCGTTAAAAATTGCTACATTGAAATTTATGAACCAAAGCCAGAAGAATAGACTTGCGGGTATCGTATAATAGGAACCAAATACAGGAGACGTATATTTATCGGCCATAAAGTCAGAATATGGTACCATTCCTTGTACAAATGTAGGTGGAGCAAGCAAACCTAATGGTGAGGTAAATATCATGGAGTTATATCGATCCAGCACCTCTTTCGGATCTGCTACCGGTGTGATGGAGACCCCTAAGATTCCCTTTCCGGGCTCCCTTTGAGGAGGCAGCGTTGCCTGCTTAGTTAATTTCTCTCCATTTTCATCTGTTATTCCGATCGTAATTAATTTCCCCAAATTGGCGTTTAAGTTATCATTAAGTTCCACCGGATTTCGAATCTGGTTGTTCTGAATTTGCTGTATTGTAGTCCCCTTGGCAAGTCCTATAGATTCAGCAAGAGAACCCTGATTAACATTTGTTACTACTACCCCATACGATGCCGGGTCAATAGGCTTCGTTATTACCAAGGTGGAAGTTATTAAAAGTATCACAAATAAAGAAATAGCAGCTAATACTATATTTGTCATCGGCCCTGCTGTCAGTATAGAACTTTTTTGTTTAGTTGAAATCCTATTAAGTTCGTCTCTCTCAATATTTACAAATGCCCCAATTGGTATTCCTAAAAACAATACTAGTCCTGTCGATTCAACCTTTACGCCGTACACGCGAGCAATTATTCCGTGTCCAGCTTCATGAACTATGATAGTAACTACCAAAGCTACCCAACCTTCCCATATTGGTAAATAAGGATTGAGACCTGGTATCAACAAATTGGCCTGAGGACCGACTCCCCTAGCGCCCTCTCTTATTGATTCGCTAGAAAATAGTGCTGCCACTGAGCCTATTATTAGGAATAAAGCCATAATTGTGATAAGTGGCATTAAATAGGTATTGAATTTTGCATAAAACCTTGCAGCTTTCGTCTGTGAAACTTTATCAAAGAATTTTAAACCGTACGGTGTATGAATTAAAATAAGTGGTAAATGAAGATCAAACTTTATTTTTGATTGGTGTTCCAATTAAGTAATGTGAACCTTATTATTATTTAAATGCATCATAACATACTTTTTAAGTTTTTCACAATACTTTAGATAGAAAAAGCCTCGAATTATAGAGGTCTTGTCACATGCAGCCTTAACTTATGGATCTTTTCACACCAAACCAATCAAACGACGTTGTGTTGACCAAATATAATACGTAATGGCATACAATGTAATATTCTTACTTCAACTTGAAGACAGAAATGAATCCGCACGAGTGTTTAGATCTAGAGAGATTATGTTATCCTTTTACTCGCACAATCTTTATCCTTTCTAATACTTTCCAATACTCAACTTCACCACCTTGGTTGAGTTTATCTCTAATTTCATCCTCAACAGCCGAGGTTTCAAAAACTTCGAAGGTTTCAAGATCCATAATTTGCAATACTTGACCAGCCACTGAGATGAGTTGTCCGCCCCTTTTGTCTATAAGTGGAACTTCAACATTTGCCGAAACTGGAGCAACTAGACTATGCCTTGAACCGTCGAAAACACCCATTGCTGCGACTCTGGCTTTAGCAGAACCATGTTTACCTGGCTTACTATGATCATAAGAAACAATTCTACATGGTTCTCCGTCAATAACAATATAAGAACCCACCTTTAAACTACCAAGGTCCATAGGCTTACTCAATAATAATCAGAAAAATTGACATGAAATGCATATTTAACAGTTATGATCTAATGCTTGCTCATTATTGGAATTTAATTGTCACATTTTGATTTTACAATAATAAAATGATATTATCGACGGAGTAGGTGATGATAAATATAACGCATCTCCAGGTATTTTACAAATTCAAACCATAAGTTCTTCTCCCTTACAGAATGATTATGAAATTCAATCCAAATCTTCATCTTGGACATCATACATCGGGGTAAATCTAAAATACCTTTAGTACAACCAGGTGACATTAATTTAGAGCTTGAACCAAATCAGTAGTAGGGTACTAATAGATTGAAAAAGGTAATGACGATCGCAGGAAGTGATTCATCGGCTGGCGCCGGCATACAGGCAGACATAAAGACATTTTCGGCTTTGGGTGTATACGGCACAACAGTAATAACTACGCTAACTGCTCAGAATACTAGTACAATTTCTGATGTTCTGGTAGTTCCGTCAAAATTTTTTAAGAATCAACTGGTTACTACTTTAGAAGATATCAAACCAGATGTCATAAAAATAGGGGTTCTTTACAGTAAATCAATAATAAATATTGTTAAGAATATTTTAAAGAACTATAAGAACCCGATTGTAGTTGATCCAGTACTATATTCTGGCACTGGCATTAAATTACTCGACGATGATGCATATGAACAATTTCAGAAGGAGATTATTCCAATGTCATATGTAATTACGCCTAATCTTAAGGAGGCTGAATTTATTTCAAAAATTAGGATATTAAACAAGCTCGATATGACTAGAGCTGCTTCAGCGATATTCAGGTTAGGAGCTTCAAATATTATTATTAAAGGAGGTCATAATGGGACCAGAGATAGAAAGGTAATAGACTTTTTATTTAAGGAGCAAAGCAATGAACCTCAACAAATCGTACACGTGCGGTTGAAGATTGGTGAAACTCATGGCACCGGATGTAACTTTTCTGCTGCTATCGCTTCCTTTTTAGCTAAAGGATACGACATTAGTGAATCATTCGCACTAGCAAATTCGTACGTGTACGAGGCGTTAAAGAACTCGATGAAAATTGGTAATGGGGTACTCGTCTCTAATCCGTTAGATCGTATGTATGACAATTCAGAAAAGTACAAGGTTCTAATAGAATTGCAAGATTCTGTAACTACGTTGGAAAAAATGACTAATTTTTTTCAACTTATACCGGAGACCAAAACTAACTTTGTGTATTCAATAGAAAAACCCAAGAATTTCGATGACGTTGCCGGAGTCTTAGGTAGATTAACTAATTTGGGAATTAGTATCAGAACTCCAAACGTAATTCAATTCGGATCTTCCATTCATGTATCAAACGCTCTTTTGGCAGCCACCAAATTTAATTCATTATTTAGATCCGCTATTAATATTCGGAACAATCAAAATATCATTAAAATCTGCGAAAATAACTTTAGATGCTCAAAATATTCTAGAAGTAAGGAACCGGAAGAGAGTAAGAAAATAGAAGGATCTTCAATAAAATGGGGTGTTAGCGAAGCTTTTAGAAAAAAACCTAATGCGGAGTTAGTTTATCACGATGGTGATTTAGGAAAGGAGCCTATGATTATCCTGTTTGGATATAATCCCAAAGATGTTATAGATAAAATAAAAATTGTTTTGCAAGGATATGTTAATAACTAACATTTTAAATAATGATTGATTATTATTATTTTTTGTGAAAGCAGTAATATTAGCTGGTGGTCTAGGAACAAGGCTGCAACCCTATACATTCTTTATACCAAAACCAATGTTGCCGTTGGGCAATAAACCCCTGCTCGAATATCTGGTTGAATGGCTTGTCAAATCTAAAAAGATAAATGAGATAATTATTTGCGTGAGCTATTTGCACAGATCAATAGAAGATTACTTTGAAGATGGTACTCGATTCGGTATAAATATAAAATATTCCCGATCAGACAGACCGTTAGCTACAGCTGGACAATTGAAGACCGCTGCTACCTATTTAAAAGAACCTTTTGTTTGTCTGTATGGTGATTCAGTCTACGATTTCCCCCTAGACAAGATGATTGAAAATCATTTCGATGATAAAGCCTTTATTTCTATGGCCCTTACAAGGTACAAAACCAATCTCAAATATGGATTTATTGAGCATAGTGATAATAAAAAAATGCTTGTGTCTGAATGGAAGGAGAAACCAGAAATTTCTGGATTGATAAATATAGGATGTTATGTTTTTGAGCCAGAATTCTTAGATTCTATTCCAAATTCCGTCGCCTTTGGAATGGACGAAGCGGTCAGAGAATCAATAAGGTCAAAAAAGAAGGTGAAGTCATTTATAGTAGAAGACGGGAGTTTTATGGATATTGGTGATAAGAAATCATATTTAGAAGCTTACAAGTTGTTTGTTAAGAAATTAGGGAAGATATAATTCTTCTAAATCACTATTTTGATAATAAGGAATTCTGTTTGCAATAGTGATTCAGTTCATTTTGGTAAGCCATGATACTTTCTGTGGTCGTTAATTGATAATACGCTTTTCATACTAAAAGGTAGTCTTTTCCAAAATAAATTTGAACATTGTTCGTAAGCGGTATAGCCCACACAGTCCCCAACGAACAAATTTAAGAAATAGGTTAACTCGAAGGATTAATATCAATTAGTTTTGCGATTTTGGAGAATGTCGATTCATTGATTTTGAGATTATTAATGGTCGGAATTATACCCAGTATAGGTAATTTTGTGAATTCTTGAATGAAAGTGGAGATTTCTGCTTCAATTTGGTTTGGATGATTGGGCATTTTATTTACTACTATTCCTTTTATAGGGATACCATTTGATTGACAGATTTTTACACTAAGCAAGATATGATTGAATGTTCCTAATTTGGGCGTTGCGACAATGATAACCCCAAGTTTAGTCAACTTAATAAAGTCCAGTAATGTATATTTGCTGTTTATTGGCACCATTAGCCCACCAATCCCCTCGACTAAGAGATAGTCATATTTTTTCTGCAAAAATTTGAATTTCTTAATTGCAAATCCTATTGATGGTGGCTGTAAGTTAAGCAGACTGCTAGCCATAAATGGTGAACAAGGTAAAGGGTAAAAATATGGGTTCAAATTCTCTTGATTTTCCTCGGACTTAATCGCCTTGGCCAGGATCGCTAGGTCTTCTGAATTAAACTTCTTTGAATACATTGAATTTCCAGTAGCGAAGGGTTTCATCACACAAATTTTTCTAATACTCTTAGAGAATTTCCATGCTAGTGAGGCAGTTATTAATGTTTTTCCAATACCAGTATCAGTTCCAGTTACAAAGATACCGTCGGACAAACTACTCCATTATCTAACCAACTCGGATTATATAGTTTGCTATGTAGGATCAATCGTTTAACATTTTCGAACCGTCTTCATACTGTCTCCTAAGTAGTATCGTATACTTAATTACCTGATTAGTCAAAGATCGAGAACAACTCTAACTAAAATCCCGAAACGAGGAGTGATTTAGAAATTCAATCGTCAAAGCTCTAATGCCTTTATACATGATTGAAATATTAAATAACCTGGTTTTTCACCATTGCTTTCTTGTCATTGTTGACATAAAACCAAAAATTCTAGAGTCAATCTATATTATTTGCCTTTGCATGTCAAAAATTTGAAGTAAATCAATAACAGTATATCAAAGTCTGCATTTAATTTAAGGTATAAATCTATATTGAAATATGGTCATTTCAGTTATTAGATAATTGACAGGTAATAGAATTGGGCATTTTACTGAAATTGAAAAGGAGATCTTTTATAAAATCATTCTTTCCCGTCGAGACGTGAGGAGGAATTTCACTAGGAAGAAAATTAGTGATGAAGTTTTATTGAGGATATTGACAGCTGCGCATCATGCACCGTCCGTTGGATATTCGCAACCATGGAATTTTATATTGATAAGAGACAGAAACAGTCGTCTAAATATTAAAGAATCATTCTCCAAAGAGAGATTAAAATCAGTTGAATTGCTTGAAAAAGATAAAGAAAAGAAAAGGAAATATTTAGATCTAAAATTAGAAGGAATCTTAGAATCCAATCTAAATATATGCGTAACTTATGACCATAAACGATTTGGGCCATATGTAATAGGGAGAATGACTATAAAGGAAGCTGGGATTTATAGTGTCTGCTGTGCTATCCAAAATTTATGGCTTGCCGCACGCGCCGAAAATATAGGGGTAGGCTGGGTCAGCATCATCGACAATAAAGACCTAAAAAGAATTCTCAATCTCCCTTCTACTATTAAACCTATAGCGTATCTTTGCCTTGGGTATGTAAACAAGTTTGAGGTCCAACCTGATTTACAATCACAAAACTGGTTAAATAGACTTAATCTGGAAAAGGTCATAAATTATGAACAATGGGATGCCAGTAATCGTCCTACTGTCTGGGAAGGTTTCAACCAACGCTTAACTAGTAAAAATGCTTATTCCTAATCTACTAACATATTTAATAGATAGACAAAAATTTTGATTATTTACAAAAAAATCACCATAGATTAATTATTGGATTTGATGATCATCGTCTATAAACTAGAGATAGTATTAATCTATTTCGCGAATCCTTTCTAGGTTTTTTTGATTTTTGCAAATCAAGTGATATTCAGGCTATGGTTAATTTAAATATTGCTAAAATACCACATTATTGATAAATATTGTATGATGTTTAATAGACTACACGATTAGGCATTACAAAACAAAAAAAAGTGCCGGAGGCGGGATTTGAGCCCGCGACCTTTCGATTATGAGTCGAACGCTCTGACCAGGCTGAGCTACCCCGGCAAGCCCAGCTCTGATGTGTATAAGCAAATCAAATAAAATGTACGTATAATATATTCTAACC
>Ga0136617_10003946_pt1 | contig 13266 bp, 8 predicted proteins | sample AntDrymUQ3222106_2_FD_129672 | JGI IMG/M metagenome (GOLD analysis project Ga0136617, IMG submission 129672) | Polar desert sand microbial communities from Dry Valleys, Antarctica - metaG UQ322 (21.06) | ecosystem: Environmental > Terrestrial > Soil > Desert | place: Antarctica: Dry Valley...
CCTTCGCTTCGCCGAAATCCTTGCCGTGCATGACAACGGTCGCGCCGAGCTTCTGACAATTGCTGACTTTGATGAGCGGCGCGAATTTAGGCATCACCACCGTGGCGGGAATGCCAAGCAGTTTCCCCTGGTAGGCGAGCGCCTGCGCATGATTGCCGGCAGAGGCCGCAATGACGCCGCGCTCTTGCTGCTCTTTCGGAAGCTGCGCGAGAGCGTTACGCGCGCCGCGTTCCTTAAAACTTCCAGTGCGCTGGAGGTTGTCGAGCTTGCAAAAGATCTGCATGCCCGTGATATCGCTGAGCGGAATCGAATGCGGGCAGGGGGAGTGGTAGACGGCGCCCTTGATGCGCTCGCGCGCGACGGCTATGTCCTGGAAGGAGGTCGCGAGTGGCAGGTTGCCGGTCGATGGGCCGCGCTCAGGCACGGCGTTCTATCAACCATCAAACGTGAACCATCAACCCTCGGAATCCAACGCCCCACGCACCTTCTGCGCTAGCTGCGCAGAGTCGAAGGGCTTGGGCAGAAAGAACATCGTCTCGTCGCGGCGGTCCTCCGGCTGGATTGATTCGTCTAAATAGCCTGAGATGAAGATCACCTTCGTCTTCGGGCTGGTCGTGCGCAGCCACTCCGCAAAATGCCGGCCGCTCATGTTTGGCATCACCATGTCGGTCAGGAGCAGGTGAATTTCGCGGTTCGCGTCCTGTTTGATTAAGCGCTGCGCGTCATTGCCGGTAGCGGCTTCCAGGACATTGTAGCCCAGGCTGCGCAAGACACGGACGGAGATGTGGCGCACCCCGATGTCGTCTTCCACAACCAGGATCGTCTCCGTGCCGGTCGGCGCCTTTTTGGTGTTCGGTTTTTTGTAAGGCGGTGGCGGGGGCGCGGAGACTTTCGGAATGTATATCGTCACCGTGGTGCCACGGCCCAGATCGCTCTTCACGCCGATGTGGCCACCGCTTTGCCGCACAATGCCGTAGCTCGTGGCCAGGCCGAGTCCGGTTCCGCGCGTACTTTCCTTCGTAGTGAAAAATGGCTCGAAGAGGTGCGCTTTGACCTCGTCACTCATCCCAAGGCCATTGTCGGTCACGCTGATTGTCACGTAATCGCCGGGCGCCAGTTCGTCGGCAAATGCAGCCAAAGGCGCGTCGTCGAGAATCGTGAGGCTGCCTGTGCCCAGAGTCAGCCGGCCGCCATCAGGCATCGCGTCTCGGGCATTGACCGCGAGATTGAGAATGATTTGCGTCATCTGGCCGGGATCGACTTTGATGTGCCCGCCGTCCGTAAAACGAGGCAGCTCGCATTCAACGGAAATGTTGTCGCCGAGGAGCCGAAGGAGCGAACGCTCGAGGTTTGCCACCAGTGTATTGACCTCGACGACGCGCGCCGCGAGGGGATGCTTTCGGCTGAAGGCCAGGAGCTGCGACGTTAAAGCGGAAGCTCGGCCGGCGGCGCTGCGAATCTCGGTGACGTGCCGGGATATCTGTCCCTGCACCCCGATATCGTTGAGGAGAAGATCGCTGTAGCCGAGAATGGCAGTGAGGAAATTATTGAAGTCGTGCGCGACTCCGCCCGCGAGCTGACCGAACGCTTCCATCTTTTGCGAGCGCAGGAGCTGATCCTGCAATTGTTTGCGCGCAGTGATATCCATGAGCGACCCGACAAACCGGACCGCTTCGCCCTGGGTATTGCGGACAATGTGCGCCCGCTCGAGCAGATGGAGGTAGGTCCCGTCGCAATGACGGAATCGATATTCACCGCTCCAGTGTGATTCTCCGGCGAGGGCGTCGCTGATCGCGCGGGCGATTCGGCTCCGGTCCTCCGGATGGAGGTGTCGCTCCCAAAAGCCAATCTCCTGCGAAATAGGCGAGGGAGTGTAACCAAGAAGGGTCTCGAGACCTTGCGGCCAGCTGAGGCGGCCCGTCTTTACATCCCAATCCCGAACAACATCATTCGTAGCCCGGGCAACAAGCGCAAAATATTGCGCGTTTTCAGCCGGGCTGTCCTCGACGGAAGGGCTAATAGTTTCATGGGCGTGCAGGCCGATCGACTTCTTGGTGAGAGGTTTTTTTCGGGACTCCTGGCTGGCCTGAGGTTCAAAAGCTAATCGCATGATTCAGGTCGCCGGCATCCGCGTAGGAGTTAGCTAATCCCATGCCCTCGTGCTCCGCAGCGCATGGTAGAATTCGGCGCCGAAAAGAAAATTTGCGCTGGGGAATTTCAAGCGCGCGGCTGTGCCCCGTGGATCCATAACGCGCGCTAGAAACCAGAACGCGTTGGGGTGTGCAACGAATCCCAGATTGTGCGGCTCAGAAGGCGATGCTAACGGAGACCTAACCCTGCGATTGGGCGACGCGCTTCGCAGTGTCTTCGGTTTCGCTCGTGATGAGCTTGCGCGCAGCGGCGCTGAGAAGCTGTTCCTCCTCGGGCAGGAGAACAGCGCGCTTGGCCTCCGTGAGAAACGAGCGGGCCCGTTCCAGCTTCCCGTTGTCGACCAGCATCACAACGTAGTAGGCCGCGATCGACGGATGCCGAAGCTCCCGGTCCTTCAAAGTCTCCATCACCCTCAACCCCTCCGCGAGTTTGCCTTCGGTATGGAGGCCAAAGGCGTGAGTGGCCGCGAACGCCCTGTTCGCCGGATGATTCGCGTGCAGCTTGGCCGCGAGACGGCGTGAAGTGCTGTCGCCATTAAGAAGTAGGCCGAAGCTGGCGCAATTGTTCGCCGCGACGAGATCGCCGGGGTTTAATTCCAGCGCGCGTTTGGCGACTCGCATCAGACCCCGCGTATCCTGGTTCTGTTTGTAGATCCGCTGCAAAGCCGACAATCCCATCTTCGCGTTGCGGCTTCCGTTCGCGACCATCCACCAGGCGTCTTCCGCATCCCTTTTGTAACCCCAGCCCTCGGCCAACTGAGCGATCGCGACCAGCTGCTCCGGCTTTTTCTGTGCGGCCTTGAGCGCAGCGCGCCACACTGTTTCGGTTTCCATGGATTGCTGATCGGAAACGCCCAGCCGATGAAGCGCGTGGCTCTCCACCGCCAGTCGGAAACTTTCGAAGTCGCCCCAGTTCTTCCCTTCGACGAAGCGGTGCAATGCGGGCCAATCCTGGAGGTAGCTGTAGGATTCAGCGATCGCGAGAGGCACCGGGTGCGACTCCGCGATCGATTTCGGCAAGGACAAACTCCATTCCGCAGCTGCTTGCGCCTGCTCGTGTCGGTTCAACCAGGTGATGAGCGCGGCCGCTGTCTCTGCGGACACCGCCGCCGCTTTCAGGTCATTGAGCGCCACGGCGCGTTCATCGCCTTCGACGGCCTGAAGATAGAGGAGCCGGTCGGCAAAAGTAATTTCTGGCTCTTTCTTCAGCAACGCGGCCCACCAACCTGCGGTCACGGTTTCCTGGCGGGAGAGTGCATCGGAGATAAGCGCGCGCAGCGCTTCCAAGCGGAACGCGGGCTGATCCGCGACAAGCTGCCGCAGATCTATCCGCGCCGTTTCAGCGTGCTCGCTCGAGCGCATCGCGAGCCGGATGCTGGCGAGATTCAAAAGGTGACGCGGATTTCCGGGTTCGAGCTTCTGCGCTTTTACAAAATGCCTCTCCGCCAGAGCGGGATCGGCTTTCAAGATTGCGACCGCGCCCGCGGTTTGATGGAAAGGGAGATTATTCCGGCTGTCTGAGGGAATGGAGCTCAAGGCCTCTTCCGCCATACGCGCTTGTCCAAAACGCAAGGCTGCTGCCGCCAGCTCGACCTTGTTCTTCCCCTTGCCTGGTTCGAGACTCACGACGCGCTGCCGCCAGGCAATGGCTTCGCGTTGCCCGGATTTTTCGGCCATTTCCGCCATGATTCGACAAGCGGCGACGTTGTCTCCATCGATCACGAGGAGACGCCGCGCGACGAGGACCGCGCTCTGCACTTCACCGCGGCTCGCGAAGGCTTGTGCCTGGCGTGTGAGGTGGTCTGTGCGCCAGACGCCGTAACCGCGGCATGCGCCGAACCCAAGGGCGCCCAGCAGGGCCAGGCAGAAGAGGCGTTTACCCCAGCGCACAAGGAAGTCGCGGCGCTCGAGCGCTCGGACGTTACCGTTGCAATCGTTACTTTCGAAGTTTGGCACGAGGTCGAAGAACGAAACCGGCAGTAGCCAGACCTGGGAACGTAGCGCTCCAGGCCGTCTCGTCGTTATGATATGGATTGTTCAGGCTGCCTGGAGCCCAGGAGAGGACGTCCCAATCGAGCGTGATGGCGTGGGCAGGCGCAGCCAGGGCCAGGAGGCCTGAAGGCAACACGAGTTTGTAAAAAGAAGAGCGCATCCGAAAGAGTGCCGGTGGTTCTGGTTAGCACTCGCCATGCCCTCCTGGGGCGTTGTCGGGTGGCGACGCCGCTCCTCGGTGATTTAGCCTGCGCTTGGCAGTTGCCGCCGGAAGCGGTTGCGACGGTGCCAGAGAAGACCGGCGGCGGCAAAACACGAGATACCAGCGGTCCAGGCGGGATTGATTTCGGGCACAGGAGTGAAGCTGAGATCGTGAATGCCGACATGCTGGAAAGTGGGATCGGCAAAAGCCGGACCGCTCCCGTAGGTGAACGTGAATGACCTGATCGCGTTGGCGCCGAAGCTGATCGTCACATTACCGTTCCCCGATCCGGCTCCGATGTCGCTGTTGCTCGCATTCCCCGTCACGAGCTGGTTTATGCCAGTTCCCGAAAGGGAATTGTTCGCGCTGGTTGTGATGGTCGGCGCGATCAGAGTAATTCCGTCGATTGAGAGCGCCCGGATGGAACTGAGCTGATCCTGATAAGCGCTTCCATCCCCGTCGACGAAGTCGATGTCAAAAAGGCTGAAGGACACATTGAAGACACCAGTGGTGTAGAGCGGTGAGAAGGAAACTGTGACGGTAACCGATTGCGTATTGCTTGTAAGATTGAGCGCGAGGCAAAGCGTGTTTTCGGTCGTGGCCAACCCGCCCTGGAAACTGGGACTTCTGGCTGGCGTCATCGGGTTCGGAGCCACCACCTCCGGTTGAAAAGTGGCGCCGCCATTTGCCGTCACCGCAACGGTGATGTCATTACCGGCCTTCGCCGGATCAATATCGTACGAATTACTTAATGAACCAGCGGTCCATGCGACCCCATCCCAATCCAGAACGATCGCGCGCGCGGCCGCAGGCGTGAGAAGCGCCACGAAGGCGGCCAGGATACGTAAAGCGTTTCGTTGCATAAGGAATCGTACAAGTCCTTAGCAGCCACTGTGCCGATCCGTCCTTCTATTCAGAATATAGAGGCCGCAGAATTGTCCGGCGTGATTGCCGCTCGTGCCAGGCGGATTTTGCATGGCGTTCCGCGTTAGCCGCCGTAAATCTCCAGCGCGATGTCGCTCTCTCTGCCCCGGCTACTTTCCTGGTTTGTTCCAGGCCTGCTGTGGCTCTGGCTTTTCTTTCATCTCCACTACGAGTGGACGCTGAACGCTCAATACAACTACGGGTGGGCCGTGCCCTTTCTCGCAATCTTCCTTGCTTATCTGAGATGGCCGGACCGGCCCACGGCCAGGCCGTCCCCGCAGCGTGGATGGATGGTGGCGGGTTGGGTCTTGCTGGCCTCGCTCCTGCCGTTGCGCGTCATTGAGGAAGCAAATCCGGATTGGCGGCTTCTGAGTTGGGCCCTCGCGCTGACGGTTGTCATTTATTCGCTCTCCTGGCTCGGGCGCATCGGCAGCTCGGGCTGGGTTCGCCACTTTGCGTTTCCAGTCTGCTTTCCCCTCGTGGCAGTGCCGTGGCCGGTGCAGCTCGAGAATGCAGTCGTCCAGAACATGACGCGCGCTGTCGCATTTGCCGCCGTGGAAATTGCGGGTTGGATCGGAGTGGGAGCATTTCAGCTGGGCAATGTGATCGAGCTGCACAACGGTTTCGTCGGCGTGGACGAAGCGTGCAGCGGAGTGAAGACCTTGCAGGCGGCGATCATGGTCGCGCTGGCCTTGGGCGAGCTTCTGCGATTGGGAACCGGAAGGCGGCTGGGCCTCCTCGCGGCCGGATGTCTCTGGGTTTTCTTGTGCAATGTTCTGCGCGCGACCTTCCTCGTCATCATTGCGGCGAAGGAAGGAACCGCGGCGTTGGAGCGGTGGCACGATTCGATCGGGACAGCCGTTCTCGTCATAGGAATGGCAGGACTCCTCGGGATCGGATGGTTGTTGAGATCGCAAGAAGAAGATCGAAGGGCAGAGACAGCTCCCACGGCCAGCGCCGGATTATTGAAACGCATTCCCATGACCGGAAGTCTTGCCGCCGTGGGGTGGCTCGCGGTGATCTTCGCCGCGACTGAAGTCTGGTACCGCATCCATGAAACTCATTTGGTGCAGTTGCCCACCTGGCAGGTGCAATGGCGGACAGAACGCGAGTGGATTGAACCTCTGGAGATTCCGGAAGCGACGCGCGCAATCCTGCATTACAACGATGCCAGCAGCGCGGCGTGGGAGGATCCCGCCGGAGTTCGCTGGTGGAGTTTCTTTGCGCGCTGGAATCCGCAGCGTGCGGCTCTTCAGTTGGTGCGGAGCCACACCCCGGAAATTTGTTTGCCCGCAGTGGGACGGACTTTCCGGCGCGAGTTGCCCGCAGTCGTCGTCGGGACAGTCGCGGTCCCGCTCCGCTTCCGGGCGTATGAGTTCGAGCAGAACGGGCGTCCGCTCTTTGTTTACGTCTGCATCCAAGAGGACAAGCTCTCCAGCCTGACGAATCCTACCCAGCCGGCAGAATGGAGCGCGCGGGGACGTATTCTCGCCGCCATGAATGGCCGGAGGAACCTCGGTCAGAGGCTGCTCGAGCTGGCGGTCATCGGATTCAATGACTTCGATCAAGCCAATGCGGCCTTGATCGAGACCGCGCGGCGCGTGGTCGTGCAGAACGCACCTACGGGCTGATGAAACCGAGTGTGGGCGGGACGGCGATCGTTCCGAGCGTCGTCGTGCTGATATCCGGCCCTCCTTCTCCCGGGAACGATGTCCCTGTCAGATTGCTTGCATAAACGCCGGGCGCCTCGCTCAACATCAGGAACGCAAGCGGCACATCGCCGAAGGCGTTGATCTCGGCCACTTCAAAAGATTTCTTACTATCTTGGTTCGGCGTCCAGCGCAGCGCGACGTAGCGGGCGCCACGCGGATGGAAATCCACCGCGGCCTTGCCGCCGCCGGTTTGGTCGGTCACGGAAGCGATCGGTTTCGCGCCGCGGAGATCGCCCGGATTGTCGCTCAGTTCGTTCAGCAAATAAACGTCCAAGCGGCCGGACTCCATTTTATAGAGAGCACTTACTCGATGAAGGCGCTCATTTGCGGCCAGCTCCACGATCGTTGTTGGGTGTGGATCGCTCTCTGAGAATTGAAAAGCGGTCACCGTGTCTTCGTCGATCATGCGCCGGGCCGAGGGAGCCCGCCCCGAGCTGACATAAACCACATGGGCTTTCGCATAGACGTTGGCGAAATCGAAGTTAAGCATGTCCTCGAGCCGGCCGGAGCCAACCCCGAGAGAGTTTGAGGCGCGTGTCACCTGACCACGGCGGGCCGCGAAGTGTTCCAGCGATTCCTCCCCATAGAGGCCGAGCGAGGCGATGCGCCCCGCTTTTTGCACATTAAACGAAAGCCGCACGTAGCGAGCTTCTACTCCCACCATCGAGAGATTGAAGAGGCGCTTGCGGGCGAAGCTGATGCTGCCATCGACTTCGACCCATTTGGAGCTGCTGGCCGGTAATTGATAATTGGAGACTGAAATCTTCAGTTCCCCGGCAGCTGCGGCGTTTTCATTTACGAAGGTGAAGCGATCGAGCTGCGACGTCGTCGGCAGCTTGATCACGAAGGTTGTCTGCCCCTCCTGGAGCGGGCAACTCAGCGTGTCGTCGTCCATGATGAGCGCTGCCGCGCTGCGATTCTGCTCGTTCGCGGTCGCAACTTCCTGAACGCGCCCGTCCGGGGTGGTGCATTCGATTTGCGAGCCGTAGTTCATACGGGCGAGGTTCTTGGCGTTATTGCTTTCGCTCTCGGTTTCAATCGCCACGTTGGCGACAGCGACTGGAGTAAGAACGAAGATTGCGATTACGCTGCAGGCTTTGCAGGTTTGGCGGAGTATTTTCTGGAGCCGTTTCATTTCGATTCCCTGAAAAAGCTTAGAGTGGGCCACGACGGAAATTTTTCCACGAAGCGGGCCCGCTCGTGTCTCGAGCACTTCGGTTCCTGAGCGCGTTTCCGGCGATCGCCGGAAGAGTTTCTACGAGGCGGAGAACCCCGATTTATCTTGCCTGCGCTCGCAGCGCATTAGTAAAAGGGGAGCTACGGAGTGCCAAAACGCGGCGAAACAACAACGAGAGATTACCACCTCCATTTGGATGCAGCGGGAGCCGAGGCGATTATGTGTTTCGGATTTTCTCTTATGCGTTCTGGTACCGCTTCTGCTAACTCAACCTCAAACGCCTGACCTATGAGCCGCAATTCAATCCGCAGATGCCACAGCTTTTCCGCTCCCAGGATCGGTCTGGCTCTCCTTCTCACTCTCCTTTTCGCCACTCCGATGGTGCGCGCCCAGGACGCCGTTCGGCCTTCGCTCGCCGGTGAATCCGCGGCGGAAGCGCGTCGTCAATCGCTCGACCGCATTCCCTACAATCTTCTTGTCGGCCCGGTCCGTTTCCGCTTCAGCGCCACGATGGGCGTCGAGTACAACGACAATATTAACATCGCGGAAGTGAACACGCAGGAAGATTTCATTTTCCGCCCGCAAGTGAACCTGAATATGCTCTGGCCGATCACGCAGCTGAATACGCTGCGCTTTGATATCGGGCTCGGTTACGCCTTCTACGCCGATCACTCCGAAAACAACACCAACGGTGTTCTTCTCACCCCCGGCTCGCAGCTTTCCTTCGACATCTTTGTGGGCGATTTCCGGATTAATTTCCACGACCGCTTCTCGCTCGAGCAGGATCCGATTGGCGAACCGCAGCTCAGCGGCGTCGTCGACTACGGTCGCTTCCAGAACACAGCCGGCGTCTCGGTCTTGTGGGACTTGAACAAAGCCGTCGTGACGATGGGATATGATCACTACAACTTCATCGCGACGGATACTGACTTCGAATATCTGGATCGCGCTGCGGAGTCCCTGACCGGTTCGATTAGCTTCGCGGCCACTTCGACGACTGGCGTCGGCCTCGAGGGCAGCTACGTCTTTAATAACTACGACCAGAATGTCCTGAACGATTCGGACACTTTCAGCATCGGCGGCTTCGTCGAAACGCAGCTGACGAATTACCTTAAGCTTCGGGTCGCTGGTGGCTATCAACAGATCAGCTTCGACGGCGACATTGTAGCGCTGGGGCCTTTCGATGATGGGAGCTTCTTCTTCTTTGATGACACCTCTGATTTGGAGGATTTCTACTTTAACGCGCTGCTCTCTCATCGCATTAACGCCGCGATCACCCATCGCCTCTCAGTGGGGCATGAAGCGCAGCTCGGTGTGAACTCGAACTACATCAAACTGAACTACGTTCGCCACACCGCGACCTGGAATATCATCAACCGCACCCTGCTCTCGACCGAGTTCTTCTATGAGGACGCGGAAGATTCCGGCGGCTTTATCGACGAGCACCTGCATCGCTACGGTGGCGCGCTCACCCTTGGGTATCAGCTGACCCGGCACGTTACCTTAGGCGCGCGGTATCAGTACACGCAGAAGGATTCCGATGTAGCGTTCCGCGATTACCGGCAGAACCGGGTCTCGATCGACGGCACCTACAGCTTCTAAGCGGGAGAATTTGAAATTGCATGAAAGCCTGGGTCTATACTCTCTTCGCCACGGCGTCCCTCGCCGGGTCGCTCCTGATGGCGCAGGACAGTTCTCCGCCCATGGCGCAGCCAGTTCCGCGCGCAATTGCGGCCGAGCCGCTCAGAACCAGCACCGTCATGCGAACCAATTCCATGAACGTGTTGGACGATCGGACCCGCCTCGGGTCTAACGACTTCGTCAGTTTCCGCGTGGTCGAAGACCGCGACAACGAATCGCAGCGTCTCCGCGTGAACGATAACGGCCAGCTCGAGGTGCCCTACATTGGCCTCGTGCAAGCCGCCGGCAAGACCTCGAAAGAGCTGGCCTACACCGTCAAAGCGGCCTTGGAGAAAGAATACTACTACCACGCCACCGTGATCATTGCGGTCGATCACGTCAGCGAAAAATCACGGGGGAAGGTTTACGTCTACGGTTCTGTCAAAGGCCAGGGACCGCAGGAGATTCCCCCCGATGAAACCTATACCGTCAGCAAAGCGGTTATCCGCGCGGGCGGCTTTGGGGATTTTGCCAACAAGCGCAAAGTGAAGCTCACGCGCAAAGGCGGTGGAGATTTCATCATTGATCTCAAGCGCGTCATTGAAGAAGGCCGGAGCGACGAAGATGTCGTGGTTCAGCCGGACGACCAGATCTACGTCCCACAGCGACTGATCAACATGTAATCTATGCAAGCTCCAGTCGCCGATCGTCCAACTGCTGCTTCCTGGTCCACTTCGTTCATCACGAGGATTCACCGCTACAAGGCGCTTTTACTGCGCCGCTGGTGGATTCCGCTTCTGACCATCTGCCTTGGTCTCTTCGTCCAGGCGTGGTTGATTTATCAGACGCCGCCCTCGTTCATGTCCCTGAGCAAAATGATGCTCGCGGGCAAACTGAACATCGCCGCGCAGACCGCCGTGTACAGCGAAGACAGCATGAATTTTTACGGCACCCAGATCCAGCTCATGCAGAGCTCTGAAGTAAGGCGCAGCGCGGAAGCGCTTGTCCGCTCGACTCATCCAGAGATGCAACCGGTCTTCGTCGACATCGTGGTCACGCAAAAGCCCCGCACCTCTATCTTCGATTTGCAGGGAATCGGCAGCACGCCCGACTACACGCAGGCATATTTGAATGCGGTCATGCAAAAGTATCTCGATTTCAAAAAAGGGATGCGTGAGGACCAGGGCCATAACGTAACCACAGCGATCACGGAGCAGCTCATCCAGGTCGAGAAAGACTTACGGAATGGCGAAGACGAGATGCTCGAATTCCAGAAGCAGAACAACATCGGCTTCATTCAGGAAGAGGGTAACAGCGCGGCCGCTTACCTTGTCCGCCTGAACCAGCAATACGCCTCGCTCAAAACGGAGTATGAGCTCCTCGAAAAACTCGATCTCGATCAGAACCTTGATCGCAGTCCCGGTAAACAGCAACCCGAGCCCGGTGCATCCCCGGGGGCCGAAGACGCTCAGCAGGGAACTGGCATGCCGTTCGCAGATGTGGGTCCGGAGGGTGATTACCTCAAGGCGAAGCAGGCTGTGCAACTCCTCAAAGCGGAGCGTGACACTCTCGCCCGCGATTTGCGCCCCAGACATCCGAAGATCATCAAGCTGAACGACGAGATCGCGAAACAGGAAAACCTGATCGGGTTGTTCCGCGCCGACGCCGTGGAGAAGCTCGCGACGCGTCGCATTTCCATCGGCAAGCAGATGGAAAATCTTCAATCCAACATCAAGGAATGGGAGATGAAGGCGCTCGACCTGAGCCAGCGCCTCGCCCAATTCAATCGGCTCAAAGGCAAGGTAGATCGGCAGAAGACTCTCTATGATCGCCTCACGAACAGCCTGAAAGAAGTGGGCGTGTCGCAAAGCGTGGATGGTGGCGACCAGGTTTCCATCATGGAAATGGCGACGACACCCACTTCGGTTCGTCCGGGCTTGCTCAAGAGCCTGCTCATCGGCCTGGGCTGTGGCGCGCTCGGTGGCATCGCTATTCTACTCCTGCTCGACAGGATCGACGACCGCATGGCGTCCTTCGGCGAATTCCAGCGTCACTTCACCGAGAACGTTCTCGGCCAGATCCCGCGCGAAAAGACGAAGGGCAAAGTCTCGCTGCTGCAGCCAGACGACGCACGCCATGTCTTCGCCGAATCGTATCGCAATATACGATCGTCCATCTTCTTCATGCCGTATGAGGGACCGCGCCCAAAAACGCTGCTCATCACGAGTGCCGTTCCGAACGAAGGCAAATCGACCATCTCTGCCAACCTCGCGATCACCTTCGCCCTTTCTGGCGCCAAGACTTTGCTGATCGATGGCGATCTGCGCCGCGGTGCACAACGCGAAGCGTTCGATCTCTCTTCTAAGATCGGTTTCTCGGAAGTGCTGCAGGGCGAAGTGAACTGGCAGGAAGTGGTTGTGCCCACCGCCTATCCAAGCCTCTTTGTTCTGCCGCGTGGCAAAACTCTTTCACAGCCGAGCGAGCACCTCCTCCGCGAGTCAACTGACCGCCTGCTCCAGGAACTTTACCTGCACTACGACTACATCATCATCGACAGCTCGCCTGTTCTGGCGGCCGACGACACCACGAGTCTCGCGCCGAAGATCGACGCCACTCTCTTTGTCGTTCGTCTCTCTTACACCTCCGCGCGTCTGACGAAGAAATCGCTCGAGTTGCTTTACAACCGTCAGGTCAACGTGCCCGGCGTGATTCTCAACTACGTCGATACGTCGTTGCCCGAATACTATTACTACCAATATTCGGAATACTACAACACGCCGCCCTCGGAAGAAGACCGACACGGTGTGAGCGCGCAGTTGCAAGATCACGGGAATCGCGGCTAGTCGTAGCCTGTTGTATGTAGCCCCGGCTTTAACCGGAAACGGGCGACCGGAAGACCGGCTCAAGCCGGAACTCCATCCCGCATGAGCTTCTTCGGCCCCATCTCCTCGCCGCTGCTGAACGAAGCTTCCGCGCCGCTGATTCGCCGTGCCATTCAGCGCGCGCGCGTCGTTGGAAGCTTTGCCTTTGCGCAGGCGGCCGTGCAGATGATCGGATTCCTGAGCGGCATTCTCATCGTGCGCGCGCTCGACCAACGTGAATACGCCTACTTCACGATTGCGAACACTATGCAGGGCACAATCAATGTCCTCGCCGATATCGGCATTAGTATAGGCCTGGTTTCGATCGGCGGTCGTGTCTGGCAGGATCAACATCGCTTCGGCCAGCTCATCACCACCGCGCTCCGCCTGCGGCGCAAGCTCGGCGCGGTGGCGATCGTGGTCGTCACGCCTCTTCTCTACATCATGTTGATCAAGAACGGCGCGTCTGTCGTCTATGCCGTCGCTTTGATCGGGATTGTACTGTTCGGTTTGGTCATCCAGCTCTCGCTCGGCGTTTTGAGCGTCGTGCCGCGCTTGCATTCCGAGATCGCACGGATTCAGACGATCGATCTCACGGGCGCGGTCGCGCGCCTTCTCGTCCTCCTCG
>Ga0136617_10003947_pt1 | contig 13266 bp, 12 predicted proteins | sample AntDrymUQ3222106_2_FD_129672 | JGI IMG/M metagenome (GOLD analysis project Ga0136617, IMG submission 129672) | Polar desert sand microbial communities from Dry Valleys, Antarctica - metaG UQ322 (21.06) | ecosystem: Environmental > Terrestrial > Soil > Desert | place: Antarctica: Dry Valley...
CGGTTTATCAAATAACGGTTCAATCAAAGCCCATTGTTCATCGGTTAATTCTTCACGTCTAGCCATCCGTGAATTTTATCAAACTATTTTTGAGATGGCTTCTAGCAAGTTTTCAAATGAAATCGTTGCTTTGAACCCGATTCGGTGCTAATCTTTAAAATGCGCTTTTAAACAAAAAGGTCGCAGGAGATTTACAAGACGAAAGTTTTAATGATGAAAAAATTAATTTTGCCGACAGTCAAAACTTAGAACTTTTAGGTTTGCCGGTTTGACTGTCTGCTCCAACTAAAAGGAGAAACGGAGATGGTCAAACGAACAAATCAAAACATTGCCAGCGAAATTGATAAACTTAACGAAAACGAAACTTTAGCCGTTTTGCAATATATTTCCCAACTACTTTTCGCGCGCATTTCCAAGCAAAAATCCAGTAATTTACAAAGCGACGAATTAATTGTTTCGCTTTCCGACACCTACGAGAACAAACGCGCCCGTCAGGTGTTTGAGTGGGAAAAAGTTAGACGGCAAAACGTGCAGCGCGCGGCGTAAGGAAGCGAATTACGAATTACGAATTACGAATTACGAATTTAATATGCGAGATTAATTTCTCTGCGTTTCTTTGCGTCTGTTTTGCGCTTTTTGCCGTTAATTTCACGTTTGGTCAAGACAATGTTTTTACACAACAAGACATTGATTTTCTGCCTTTGCAAATTTCCCTGCAAAAGAAAATCCAATCGGGAAACACAGAAGAAAAACGCAATGCACTTCTTCAAATACGAAACTTTGAAACCGACGCGGCTTCGCGGCTTGCAATTCCCGCCTTGCGCGACAAATCCGAAATTGTTCGCGCGACTGCCGCATTTTCCGTAATTTTTCTTCCAAAGGACGAAGCGTTGAGCATTTTAATTCCGCTTCTTTCCGACAAAAAAGAATTAGTTCGACGCGAGACCGCTTACGCGCTCGGCAAAGTCAGAAACCCGAACGCTATAAATCCATTAATTCAGGTTTTGCAAATGGATAAGAATTTAGAAGTCCGCGCCGCTTGCGTCATTGCGCTCGGAGAGATCGGCAATGTTGCGGCTGTTGTGGAACTCATTAAAATTTTACAAAGAAAACCGAAAACGGAAGAAGAGTTTTTGCGGCGCGGCACGGCACGTTCCGTCGGGCAAATCGCTCAGATTATTCAAACAAACGAAGTCGAAGTCGTCACGCCGCAAAACTATTTGCCCGATAAATTTAAACAGCTGGAAAGACCGAAATATCCAAATTTGATTGACATATTTTCGCCGTTTCGCGCGGCAAACGATGTTTTAATCGAAACCCTGAAAAATCCGCGCGAGTTTGACGACGTAAAACGCGAAGCCGCTTTCGCGCTCGGAGCAATCGGCGACGAATCGGCAATTCCTGTTTTGCAAACAAATCTTTCTGCTAAAGATTATTATCTGGCGGAAATTTGCCGTGAAGCGTTACGAAAAATTCAATTCATTCAAACTTTGAAAAACGAACAAAAGGCTTAAAATAATTTGTTAAAAGCTGCGCGACAATCCGTGCGATAAAATTTTCTTTTTGATTTTGTTTCTGATTTAATAAAAGTATGCAAGCAACACACGCCAAACAAACTTCGCTGGAAAGTTTTTACTCTGAAGTAAGAAATTACACCGAACAAATCTGCGCCCCACTCGAAATTGAAGATTACATTCCGCAGCCGGTTGTTGACGTTAGCCCGCCGAAATGGAACATCGCGCATACAACTTGGTTTTTCGAAGAAATGATCTTAAAGAAATTTGTCCAAAATTATCAAGAATTTAACTCTGATTTTGGCTTTCTTTTCAACAGTTATTACAACTCAATTGGAGAAAGAACTTTGCGAGCTAATCGCGGTGATTTAAGCCGCCCGACAGTCAAAGAAGTTTATCAATACCGGCGATATATTGACGAAAAGATGCGCGAATTTCTCAGAAAAGATTTGTCCGAAAATGTGCGTGAACTCGTTGTTTTAGGCTTAAATCACGAGCAACAGCACCAAGAACTTCTTCTCACCGACCTTAAATATACTTTTAGCTGCAATCCGCTTTTTCCCGTTTATAAAAATGATTTTGTTTTGGTCGAAAAAGGTGAAACCGAAAACGCCGTTTCAAACGAATATATAAATGTGTCTGCGGGAAGGTATGAAATCGGCTTCGACGGCGAAGGTTTTCATTTTGACAACGAGCAAGGCAGGCACACCGTTTTTTTGCACGATTTTAAGATAAGTAAAAGCCTTGTTACAAACGGCGATTTTTTGGAATTTATTGCGAGCGGCGGTTACGAAAATTTTAATCTCTGGCACGCCGAAGGCTTAGATTGGGTTAAGCAAAACGATATAAAAAGTCCGCTTTACTGGCGCGAAATTGACGGCGAGTGGTTTCAATTCACGCTCGGCGGCTTGCGGAAATTAAAACCTGAAAACGCGGTTTGTCACGTTTCATTTTACGAAGCCGCCGCGTTTGCCGAATGGAAAGGCGCGAGGCTTCCAACCGAATTTGAATGGGAAGCGGCGAGCGATCAGTTTGATTGGGGATTGCGCTGGGAATGGACTGGCAGCGCCTATCTGCCGTATCCGAATTTCACGAAACCTTCGGGCGCAGTCGGTGAATACAACGGTAAATTTATGATAAACCAGATGGTTTTGCGCGGCGCGTCGGTTGCAACTTCATCAAATCACAGCCGCAAAACTTACCGCAACTTTTTTCATCCGCATCTGCGCTGGCAATTTACAGGTATTCGCTTGGTGAAATGAAGAATAATTATCTAGAGATAAACACAGATAAACACAGATAAAAACATACTGAAAATTAAATATAATCATTTGTATTTGTCTTTAAAGAATCTGTGTTCATCTGTATTTATCTGTGGACAAAAAAATAAGTTAAATGCAAAGCTCTAGTCAAATTCAACCGAGCAATTTCGCCGCCGACGTTTTGAAAGGATTGTCTTCATCGCCGAAATTTTTCTCGTCAAAATATTTTTATGACGACGAAGGCTCGCGGCTTTTTCAGGAAATAATGAAATTGCCCGAGTATTATTTAACCGATGCCGAATTTGAAATTTTTTCTGAACACACAAACGAGATTTTCGAGGCTTTCGGCGCGCGCGATTCGGCTTTTGATTTAATCGAACTCGGCGCGGGCGACGGCACGAAAACCGCTGTTCTGATTGATTATTTTTTGCGGCGGGCGGCGGATTTTACTTATTCGCCGATTGATATTTCACAGGAAGCGCTGGACGCGTTGACCGAAAAATTTAAGGACGAATTTCCTCGTCTTTCGACGAACGCGAAAACGGGCGATTATTTCCGCATTTTGGAAACGCTTAAAACCGAATCGAGAAAAAGAAAAATTTTACTTTTTCTCGGCTCGAACATCGGAAATTTTAACCAAGAGCAAGCGCAGAAATTTTTTCGAAATCTGCGTTCCGTAATGAATGAAAATGATTTGCTTTTTGTTGGCTTTGATTTGCAAAAAGACCCGCGAGTTATTCTAAAGGCTTATGACGACGGGCAGGGCGTTACGGCGGCGTTTAACTTAAATTTATTGACCCGAATTAACCGCGAACTCGGCGCAAACTTTGAAACAGAAAATTTCTCGCATTATGCCTCTTATCAGCCGAATGAATGCGCGGCGCGTTCATTTCTGATTAGCCGAAAAGCGCAAACGGTTTTTATCAGCGCGTTAAATAAAAATTTTGAATTTGCGCCGTGGGAGCCGATTTTTATGGAAATTTCGCAAAAGTATAGTCTTGAAATGATTGAAAACTTGGCGCGGTCAGGCGGTTTTGAAGTAAGAAAAAATTTTTTCGACAGCCGAATTTTTTACGCTGATTCTTTGTGGAAACCTGTCTGACTCTCAATGAAATTTACGATTCTTCGTTTTGAATCAATCGGCTCGACCAATACGGAAGCTGCAAATCAGGCTAAACAAGGCGCAAACGAAGGTTTATGCGTGGTTGCGCGGCAGCAAACTGCCGGACGCGGGCGGCACGGACGAGTTTGGATTTCTGCCAAAGACGCGGGGCTTTTTTTCAGTATCGTCCTGCGCCCGAAAATCGAGACGAGGTTTTTGCCGCTTGTAACCTTCATCGCGACAATTGCGGTTTTTGACGTTTTGAAAGAAATTTACAACCTCGAACCGGATATAAAATGGGCAAACGATGTTCACATAAAAAATAAAAAAATTTGCGGAATTTTGGCGGAGATGATTGAAACAAAAAGGGATTTGGCGATTGTCGTCGGCATCGGTGTTAACTTAAAATCAACAAATTTTCCGCCCGAATTAAACGCGATTGCCACATCAATCCAAGAAGAAACCGGAAAGAATGTAAACGCGGAAGAATTACTGGAAAATTTAACCGAAAAAATTTCTTTTTATTACGAAATTTTCACTAGCGCAGGCGGCGCTGAAAAAATCCGGTATGAATGGACAAAACGTTCGTCATACGCTTTTGGAAAAAATGTGCGTGTTATGCTGGAAAACGAAACGATTTTCGGCGAAACGCGTGGGCTTGAAGAAAACGGCGCGTTGCGCGTTGAAACGAAAGCGGGCGAAGTAAAAACGATTCAAGCGGGCGATGTCGAAATGCTGCGAAAAATATGATATGTTTTTGCACAAAGTTAACGCGAATTGAATTTTAATGTGCAAATGTGTAATTTACTATTAAAGGAAAATTAAAAAATAATTTTATGAACGACGAATTTGGTTTTGAAGAAGAGGAAGATTTAGAATTCAGTGACTTTGACGAAGAGGATTTTGATAATTTTGACGAAATGGAACTGAGCGAAGTTACGATGCGCACCGCCGTTTTGTCGAAAAACAATATGTTTGCGCTGTTGTGTGTAAAAACCGCAACCGAAGGCGGCGCGATTTGCCGCGTTGACCCGCGCGAAATAAATCCGGCGGTGCAAATTTACGATGACCCGCAAAAGGCTCTCGAGTGGTTTACGAAAAGCCTCCGCACAAGCAAAAAGAACGGCTGGCAAGTTGTCTATGACGGTTTGCCGCTAAATGGCTAATGAAAAGTGAAAAACTAAAAGTGAACAGCTAATTTTTCACTTTTAGTTTTTCACTTTTCACTCTTCGCTATGCTTCTCGTAATTGACATCGGCAACTCAACTTCCGATTTCGGCGTTTTTGAAAATGAAAACCTTATTACGCGCTTTAAAATACCCACACCTCGAAATAAAACTGCTGATGAAATAGCTGGTTCGATTAACAAAGGAATACCTTCACATTTTTCCGCCGTAATTATTTCTTCAGTTGTTCCCGAATCGAACGAGTCTTTTCAGAAATTATCAGAAAAGGTTTTCGGGCTTAAACCTGTTTTTGTTGATTACACTTTCGATTTTAATCTGAAAATCAAATATAATCCGCCTTCCGAGCTTGGCATTGACAGGTTGATTGTCGCTTTCGCGGCGGTCGAAAAATATGGAAAGCCTTGTATTGTTTGCGACTTCGGAACGGCAACGACGATTGATGCGGTTAATAAACAAGGTGAGTATCTCGGCGGAGCTATTGCGCCGGGAATGAGTATTTTTGCCGACGCGCTTTTTCAAAAGACAACAAAACTTCCAAAAGTAGAAATCAGGAAACCCGAAACCGTTATCGGAAATTCAACCGTCGGCTCGATGCAATCAGGAATTTATTTCGGCTACATCGGTTTAACCGACGGAATTATTCAGCGAATGATTGAAGAATTACGGGAGAAGCCAAAAATTATTGCAACGGGCGGACTTGCGGGCATAATCGCGGAAAGCTCGGAATTGATTGAAGTTGTTGACGAAACGTTGATGCTCGAAGGTTTGCGTTTAATTTATGAAAAGAAAAAACATTAACCGCGAATTGATACGAAATAACACAAACAAATTTTTCGCGTTAACTTTAAACGCCACAAGCGATATCTAAAATTTTGACACTTGACAACTTGCCGCCTTTCATTTCGTAAGTTTCGACCCAGCTTCCTTCGTAGTATTGGCAGTAAATGACAAGTTCCATTTTACCGTCGCCGTTCAAATCGGCGATTGCCGAAACTTCATATTCGCCCGGCGCGCCGAAGTCAATTTTTTTCGTCATAAAATCGCCCGTCACGATAACATTTCGCGCTTTTCCATTGACAGCTTTTCGCAATAAAACAAATGAGTAATCATTTTTTTTCGCGCTCGAATAAACTCCATTCGGGTAACTTGTTGCGGTTATCAAAACTTCTTCCACGCCGTCGCCTTCGAGGTCGAGGCGAAATGCCTGTGTTAATTTTATTGTTTTCGTAAATATACCTTTGGTTTGCAGCGCGTCAGCGACTACTTTTTTGTATTTGACATCCGTCAACGCAATCTTTTTAGGTTGCCGCGGCATTGCGTTCCAAGTAGCATTTGCGCCGATTGCAATGCCTTTTAAATTTTCGGTTTTTGCAAAATCCTTTTCCCCAAAAGCGTAAAAATCGTCGCAGACATCCATCGAATTAACAGGTTTAGCGAAAACCATATCAACAATGCTTGGCGCGTTCGGTTCGAAAATTTTGTATTTGGTCTCAGCTGAAAGTTTGCCGACGACTGCTTTGGCATTCACGAATTTTCCGTTTTCTACGCCGCCCATTAAGCCTTTAACTTGCAGATTCAAAATTGGCACGACACCCCGTGTTTGCGCCTCTGTGAAACTGAAGCTGAAAATTATCAGGCAAATCGAATAAAAAAGTGTTTTTTTATTCATAAACTTTCTTCTGATTTTTTTTCTCTAAAAGCTCGGTAAGCAAAATATATAATCAAACCCGAAACCGCGACAGCTAGAATTGCTAAACCTTCTTTTTTAAAATCAACATTGGTTAAAAGCCAAACTATTAAGACTAGAGACAAAACTGATGCGGCAATTCCGAAAGGCGCGAAAAATTCGGCTTTCGGCGCATCTTGCCGATAACGAAAAAGGGGTAACGCCGCGCAGGTAGTTGCATAAACCAAAAGGCGCGTAATAGTTGCGATGGTCAAAGCCGTAAAGAACGAAGATTGAATGGTCAGAATCAAAATCACGGCGGCGGTTAGAACGATTGAAAGATATGGTGTTTTGAATTTTGCGTGCGTTTTCGCTAGAGCCGCGGGCAGTTCTTTTTGTTCAGCCATTGCAAATGGTATCCGCGAAGCTGCTAGAAATCCGCCGTTTAAGTTTCCTAAAATCGAGATTAGCGCGCCGATTCCGATAAAAGCTGCGCCGAAACCGCCCATAAATTTTCCGGCGGCATCGGCAAGCGGTCTTTGCGATTGTGCAAGTTCGGGCAAAGTTCCGATTGCAACAATTTGAATAATTATGAAAAGAACCGCGCAAAAGCCCAACGCTGTCAGAAGAGCAAACGGCACATTTTTTTTCGGTTCTTTTGTTTCGCCCGCCGGAATGGCTGCTGCTTCAAAACCGACATACGCATAAATTAAAAGCAAGACGGCTTCGGAAAATTTTCCGTATTCGGGCGTTTCGGCGAAATTGAAATTGGCGGGCTGAATAAAAAACACTCCGATTGCGGCGAAAATTAATAACGGAACGATTTTCCCGATCGTAAAAACGTTGGTCATAATCGCCGACTCGCGTACGCCGATAAAATTTACGACCGTTATAATCAAAACAATTGCGCTGATTAACAAAATCCGCAAATAGCCTTGATTGGCGGAGGGCATGAACAATTCGAGGTAAATCAAAAATGCGTTGCAATTCGCAGCGAACGTCGTGACACGCACAATCCAGTAGAGCCACCCGACTTCAAAACCGACAGCTGAGCCGAACGCTTCTTTGGCGTAAAGATACATTCCGCCGGTAGATTGAAACCGGCTCGACACTTCGGCAAAACACAAAACTATAAACGCGATAATAACGGCACAGGCGATAAATGCAACTAAACTATAACTGCCGATTAAACCTGTAACCCTCGCCGGTAGGAGAAAAATTCCCGTACCGATAATCGTATTAATGGCAATTGCCGTTAAATCCCAACGGCTGATGCCGCGAATTAGTTTTTCATCTGTCATTCGTTTCCTGTAATTTATCCTTCGCTTTTTTGCCGACCGCTTTTCGTTTATACTCTGTAAAAATGTATCCGTAAAGATTTTTGAGGTGTTTTCAATGAAAAAATTGTTTTTTGTTTCTTTCTGCTCGCTGGTAATTTGTTTCGCACCGGTCGATACAAAAGCGCAAACTAAAAGTGTCGTAAAGATAAAAACCGGACAATCTCGGGTTCAGGACAATTATCAGCCGATAAACGTCGAGCCTTCGCCCGCGCTGCAAGCTCTTTTAAACGCCGCGGTCGGCGAAGCTATTAATAAATTTTCTTCAAAAGGTTTAAAGTCTGATTATGTCGCGGCAACTCTGATTGATTTGCGCGAGCCGAACAATTTGAAAACGGCAAACTTTCGCGGCGAACAGAAAATTTATCCGGCAAGCGTCGTGAAAATGTTTTATATGGCGGCGCTGCATCGCTGGCTCGAAGACGGAAAGGTGAAAATGACGCCGGAGCTTGAACGCGGGCTAAAAGATATGATTGTTGATTCGTCAAACGAGGCGACGCAGTATATTTTGGACGTTTTAACCGACACTTCAAGCGGCGGCGAGCTTCCGCCGAAAGAGTTTAAAGTTTGGTCTTTCAAGCGCAATGCGGTTAATCGTTATTTTGCGTCGCTCGGTTATGAGCGGATTAACGTCAATCAAAAAACCTTTTGCGAAGACGCTTACGGGCGTGAACAGCAATTTCGCAATTACAAAGGCGAAAACCGCAATATGCTGACGACAAACGCGACGGCGCAGCTTCTGGCTGAAATCGCTCTCGGTAAAATCGTCACGCTCGAACGCTCAAAACAAATGATGAAGTTAATGAAGCGTGACTTCAGCGGAACAACAACCGACCAGGATGACCAGGCGCACGGTTTTACGGCAATTGCCTTGAACGAATTAAAAATGACGGACGCGCGCCTTTGGTCAAAAGCAGGTTGGACAAGCAAAACGCGCCACGATGCGGCTTACATTGAAACACCTGACGGTTTGAAATTCGTGCTGGTCGTTTTTACGGAAAACGTGGCAAACGAGCGTGATACTATTCCGAGTATCGCACGAAACATTTTGCAGAATATAAGAACATTAAAATGAAAAATTATAGATTCTAATTTCACTTTTATTTTGACTCACATTCAATTTAAATTTTACATTAAAATCGTTTTCGCCGCGCTAATCAGGCAGATGCAAAAGCTATTTCTACATATTATTCGATGAATCCAAAAAATAAAATCGCGCTTGCGGTTCACGGAGGCGCGGGAACAATTCGTAAATCCAGTATGACCGTCGAATTGGAAAACGAGTATCGAGAAGGTTTAAAAAATGCCCTCGAAGCAGGCTGGAAAATTCTCAGCAAAAACGGAAATGCGCTTGACGCGGTTGAAATATCGGTTGTTGTTTTGGAAGATAATCCACTTTTTAATGCCGGAAGAGGTGCGGTTTTCACGCACGACGAAAAAAATGAGATGGACGCTTGTCTAATGGACGGTAAAACTTGCAAAGCAGGCGCGATTGCTTTTGTACGCAATGTTAAAAATCCGGTAAAATTAGCGCGGCTCGTAATGGAGAAAACCGAACACATATTATTAGCCGGAGTCGGAGCAAACGAATTTGCCAGAGAAATGAACGTGGCGCTCGAACAAGACGAGTATTTTTTCACTGATTTTCGTTACCAGCAATTGTTAAACGCGCGAAAAGAACACAAAATTCAGCTTGACCACGGGGCAGATGAAGTCTCAAGTCTCAAGTCTCAAGCAACAAGTCGGGAAACAAAGAGTGAGTTTGTGAATGTTGCCGACGAGAAAAAATTCGGAACAGTTGGCGCGGTTGCCTGCGATGCTTATGGAAATCTAGCTGCCGCGACTTCGACCGGAGGAATGACGAACAAAAAATTCGGGCGCGTCGGCGATACGCCGATTGTCGGCGCCGGAACCTTTGCCGACAATCAAACGTGCGCTGTTTCCTGCACCGGACACGGCGAATTTTTTATGCAGGCGGTTGCCGCTTATGATGTCGCTTGTCGGATGAAATATAAAAAGTTAAGTTTGGAAAAAGCCGCATCCGAAACCATCGAATATTTAAGAGGAATCGGAGGCGAAGGCGGATTGATTGCCGTTGACGCTTTCGGCAATGTCGCGCTGCCGTTTAATTCGGAAGGAATGTATCGCGCGTTCGTCGCTTCGGATGGCAAACCAGTTATAGAAATTTATAAAAGCTAAGTTTTTATTTCATATTTGCGAAAATCCGGCGATAAATATTGATTGACTTACTTATTGATACCGCATAGAATTGCACTGCTTTACAAACACCGCAAAAGGAGTTGAAACTATGAATCTTTTAAGTTTTTCAAAATATATTCGTGTTAGCGCGCTTACTTTATGTTTGGTTGTTTTGTTGCCGGTTATGTCGGCAAATGCTCAAAATTCCAATACAAATGTCAGGACTGAAACGGCTAATACCAGAGTTGTCGAACGCAATGACGGCTTCGATTGGGGTTGGTTAGGTTTGCTCGGGCTGCTCGGTTTATCGGGCTTGCTTTCCAGACCGGCGGCTCCCGCAGTAGTTCACCGCGTCGATCGCGTTGACGATGACGCCACTCGCAGACAAGTTTAACCCTCCGGAAGTTTTTTATTAAAAGAGTATCTCAGATTAAATTTTCTGAGATACTCTTTTAATTTGCATCGAAAAGTATCTCGACTTTTATGATTTGCAACAAAGGCGGCATCAATCAAAGCGCGGCTTTCGGAAGTTTTTTTTCGATGAAATCCGGTTTTGCTCGACATACCTTTATAACTTTAATATCTTGAAAACAAGACTGCGCTTTGCAAAAATGCAGTATGGGAAATTTGTTTTATTTTATTCTGATAGTCTTGTTGTCCAGCTTTATAGCTGGCGTAGTTCTTGTATTAATGGTTAAAAAATACTACTGGGGACCAACCGGACTTCCGCCGAAACAACGCTATCAGCCTGAAAAATCAAAGGACATATCGAAAAACGGCTCTCAATCCGCAGAAAATAAAAACAAATAAACGAGTAATAAAAAATGAAGTTTATTTGTTCACTTTTCACTATTCACTTTTCACTTAATGGTCTGTTTGTTCCTGAATATAATTGTCCCGAAACTCGTTCACGTAACCGATGTCTTTCGGCACAAGGTCGGCAAGCGTGACGACAAGCTCGTTTTTACGCGCGTTTTTGATGCCGTAATGAATTGCCTCGCGGCTTTCGGGAATTATTTTCACCTGCGGTTTTTTTTCGCTTTGAGCAATTCCTTCCTGAATCAGTTGATACGTATTTTCTTCGCTTCGCCCGCGTAAGTAATTTCCCCGCCGAATAATAATTCGTTCAAAATTACTGCCCGCGATTTTGCCCATTTCCCGTAAATCATCGTCGCGGCGGTCGCCCGTTCCATTTAAAACTACGGTTCGGTGTTTGTAGTGCATTTTGTTAATGAAATTTGTCAGTCCGATGAATCCAGCCGGGTTGTGCGCGTAGTCCATCAAAACGGTCGTGTCGCCGATTTCGACAAAATTCATTCGTCCGGGCGTCTGCGCCGTCGAAGGTGTGAAAGTTGTTAAACCGACGCGAATATCTTCCAGAGACACGCCGTGAACAAAACAAGCGAGTGTTGCCGCCAGAACGTTTTGAATCATAAATTCGGCGCGCCCGCCGTAAGTTAAAGGAATGTTCGTCGCTTTTTCGACGCGAACTTTCCAGCGACCTTTTAAAAGCGTGACGAAACCGTTTTCATAAATGCAGGAAACGCCGTTATTTTTTGAATGTCGCCGGATATTTTCGTTATCTTCGTCCATCGAAAAAAGAACAACCGTTCCTTCGACGTTTTTTCGCATTCGATAAACGTTTTCGTCTTCGGCGTTTAAGACGGCAAAGCCTTTCGGCGAAACCGAGCGCGGCACAACGCCTTTGACACGCGCGAGGTCTTCTAAAGTGTTAATGTCTTTCAATCCTAAATGGTCGGCAGCGATGTTTGTCACAACCGCGATGTCGCTGTGGTCATAACCCAAACCCGAACGAATAATTCCGCCGCGCGCCGTTTCCAAAACCGCGACTTGAACCGATGGGTCTTTGAGAACAAGTTGCGCGGAAACCGGACCCGTATTATCGCCCGCAACGATTTGATTGTTTTGAATGTAAGTTCCGTCCGTCGTCGTAAATCCGACGGTGCTGCCGCTTCCTCTGATAATATGTGCGATGAGCCGCGTCGTCGTCGTTTTTCCGTTTGTCCCTGTAATTGCGAAAATTGGAATACGCGATGGCTTGCCCGGCGGAAAAAGCATATTGACGACGTGTTCGGCGACATTTCTGCCGATGCCTTCCGAAGGCGCGAGGTGCATTCTAAAACCGGGCGCGGCGTTGACTTCGATAATTCCGCCGCTGTTTTCGCGTAAAGGTTCGGTGATGTTCGGCGCGATAATATCAATGCCCGTTATATCAAGGTTCACGATTTTGGCTATGCGCTCGAATAAAAAGACGTTTTCCGGGTGAGCTTCGTCGGTTCGGTCTATGGCGGTTCCGCCAGTCGAAATGTTCGCCGTTGTCTTTAAATACAAAACTTCGTCTTTCGGCAAAACAGTTTCGAGCGTGTAGTTTTTCGCCTTCAAAATCTTTTCGGTTTGCTCGTCAACGTCAATTTGCGTCAAAACTTTTTCGTGTCCGTAGCCGCGACGCGGGTCGGCATTTATCTGGTCAATCAATTCTCGAATCGCGCTTTTGCCGTCGCCGACGACGTGCGCCGGCGTTCTTTCGGCAATCGCCACGAGTTTGTTGTCAACAACCAGAGCGCGAAAATCATTGCCGATCAGCATTTTTTCGATTATCACATCGGGCGAATACTTTTTCGCCTTTTCAAATGCCGCGCGAACGTCTTCTAAATTTTCCAAACCGACTGTCGCGCCTTTGCCGTGATTTCCGTCCAGAGGTTTGACGACGAGCGGAAAACCGATGGCTTTGACAACGCTTTCAATTTCGTCCGCGTCGCGGATGCTGTAGCCTTTCGGAACTGGAACGCCCATCTCGCCCAAAAGTTTTTTCGTTGCTGCTTTGTCGGCGGCAATGTCAACCGAAATCATATTCGTCTTGCCGGTTACGGTCGCTTGAATGCGCTGTTGATAAACGCCGTAGCCGAGTTGAACGAGCGAATTTTCGTTCAGGCGAATAAAGGGAATGCCGCGCGATTCGGCTTCTTCGACAATCGAGC
>Ga0136617_10003948_pt1 | contig 13265 bp, 9 predicted proteins | sample AntDrymUQ3222106_2_FD_129672 | JGI IMG/M metagenome (GOLD analysis project Ga0136617, IMG submission 129672) | Polar desert sand microbial communities from Dry Valleys, Antarctica - metaG UQ322 (21.06) | ecosystem: Environmental > Terrestrial > Soil > Desert | place: Antarctica: Dry Valley...
CACCACCTGCTCTACGCGACGCCGACCGCTCCCGCCTTCGACGCCCACTTCCGCCGCGACTGGAGCTCCTACGAGGCCTACAACCGGGCGTTCGCCGAGACGCTGGCCGAGGACGCCGCCGACGGTGCTCGGGTGCTCGTGCAGGACTACCACCTGACGCTGGTGCCGCGGATGCTGCGCGAGCTGCGGCCCGACGTGCGGATCGCGCACTTCTCGCACACGCCGTGGGCGCCCCCCGACTACTTCCGGCTGCTTCCGGCCGACGTCGCGCGCACCACCCTGCTGGGCATGCTGGGTGCGGACTCCGCCGGGTTCCACTCGAGGCGTTGGGCACAGGCGTTCGCGCAGTGCTGTGTCGAGGTGCTCGGCGCGACCGCCGACGACGGGCTGTCGGTGACCCACGACGGGCGCACCACCCGACTGGGTGTGCACGCGCTGGGAGTGGACGTGGCGAGCCTGCGCGAGCGAGCGCGCGAGCACGACGTCGAGTCCCGCAAGGCCACCCTGCGGGAGCAGCTCGGGGGCCGCAAGGCGATCGTGCGGGTCGACCGCACCGAGCTGTCGAAGAACATCGCTCGCGGTTTGCTGGCCTATCGCGAGCTGCTGCGGCGCTTCCCGCAGTGGCACGGGAAGGTCGTGCACGTCGCGTCTGCCTACCCGAGCCGCCACGACCTGCCGGAGTACCGCGAGTACACCGCGCACGTGCAGCGGCTGGCGACCGAGATCGAGGACGAGTTCGGGACCGCCGACTGGCGACCGATAATCCTGCACGTGACCGACGACTACGCGCGCTCACTGGCGCTCTACTGCCTCGGCGACGTGCTGCTGGTGAACCCGGTCCGCGACGGCATGAACCTGGTGGCCAAGGAGGTTCCGGTGCTCTCCGAGAACGGCTGCGTCGTCGTGCTGTCGACGGAGGCCGGCGCGGCCGACGAGTTCGGCGAGGACGCCTTGCTGGTCAACCCGTTCGACGTCTCCGGCACGGCAGAGGCGCTGCACGCAGCCCTGACCATGCCCGACGAGGAGCGACGCGCCCGCACCGACCGGCTCGCCGCTGTCTCGGCGAAGCTGCCGCCAGCTCAGTGGCTCAGCGACCAGGTCGCTGCGCTGGACTGAGCAGCTCGTCAGCCAGCCCGTCGAGCAGCGCCACCACGCCGGCGGGTCCCTCCACCACGAAATCGGCGCGCTCGGCCAGCGCCGTCACCTCGGTCGACCCGCTGCAGACGAGCAGTCCGGGGATCCCGGCTCCTCGCAGCTGCTCGACGGCGGCGAACGCGGCCAGGTCGCCGAGGTCGTCCCCGACGAAGACGATGACCGACGGGCTGATCTCGCCGACCAGAGTCAGCAGTGCCGCCCCCTTGTCGGCACCGGGCGGGCGCAGCTCGCGCACCATCCGGCCGGGCTCCACCACCAGGCCGACCTCGTCGGCGAGCGCGCGCAGCGGGGCATCGACCAGGGCGAGCACGGCCGCCGGGTCGGCCGTGCGGCGCACGTGCACGGCGACCGAGCGACCCTTGTCCTCCACGGCCGTGCCCTCCGGTGCGCCGAGGTCGGCCAGCAGCCGGGGCAGCCGGCTCCGGGCCGACTCGACCCCGGCCGACTGGGGTGGGGCGGTGACCGTGCCGTCGGTCCAGCGCTCGAGCCCGTAGTGGCCGAGCACGGTCAGCCCGTCGATCCCAGCCAGGCCCCCGTAGGCAACGGCCACCTCGGCAGGCCGCCCGGTGATCACCGCCACCCGACCGAGCAGAGGCGACAGGCGTTCCAGAGCAGGGCGTACGCCGGGGTGTGCCCGCGCCTGGTCGGGGTCAGCCACGATCGGAGCCAGCGTGCCGTCGAAGTCCAGCCCGATCAGCGCGTGCGCCGGGTCGGCGAGCAGGGCAGCCAGCCCGGCTCGGCCCGGCTCGGTGTGCGGCCGGGGGAGTCGCGCGGGCGGCACGTTCAGGACGGGTAGCTGTCGGTGACCACCACGGTGAGGCGGTTCGGTGACAGGTTGCCGAACCGCGGCCGCACTCGTGGCTCGGTCGGCAGCCCGGCCGCCGCCAGCCGTGCCTGCGCCTCGGCACCGTCGGGGTAGTAGACGGTGGTGGAGGGCACCTGACCGCGGAAGTTGCCGGTGGCGGGCACCGTCCAGCCCTTCTCGCGCAGCAGCTCGGCGACGCTGGCGGCCAGACCGCCGCGGCGGGTCTGGTTGAGCACGACGACCTCGATGCCGCCCACGACATCGTCGGACGCAGCCGGCTTGCTCGACTTCTTCGTCGTGGCGGGCGGCGCGGGCGACGCGGGCGACGACGAGGAGGTGACCGCCGGAGACGACGGCTGGTCGGACGTGGCAGTCGACCTCGGCGTCGCCGATCCGGTCGTCATCGGTGCGGCGGAGGAGCGATCCGCCGCCTGTCGGGTCCGGTCAGTGGCAGCGTCCTCGCCCCGCCATACGTACAGCGACACGACCAGCGCGGCGACGGCCAGCATCGCGAGCAGGGACGGGACCAGGGAACCGGCGACGTCACGGCTGGTGCGGTGGGCTCCCCGACGTGCGCCGGGGGTGCGGGAGTTCATGGCAGCTCGAGGCTAACCGGCGTCAGACCTCGATGCCGAGACGCCGGGCCGAACGCGCCCGCTGACGTGCCGAGCGCAGCCGGCGGAGCCGCTTGACAAGCATCGGGTCGTGCGCGAGCGCCTCGGAGCGGTCGATCAGCGTGTTGAGCACCTGGTAGTAGCGGGTGGCCGACATGTCGAAGAGCTCACGGATCGCCTGCTCCTTGGCTCCGGCGTACTTCCACCACTGCCGCTCGAAGCCCAGGATCTCCTGGTCGCGCTGCGAGAGCTGCGAGCCGTCGGCCGGGGCGATCGGCCGGTAGGCGTTGGCGGGGTCCATCGTGCTCCTCGATGGTTGGCGGCGTGCTCGACCACCATCGTAGACGCCGAATGACATGGTTGTCATTCATCCTCCCGCTCGTGCCTCGCCCGGGTGCACCTCCAGTTAACCCTGTCCGGGTCGAACCGTCAGGCCGTCCGCGCGGATCGTGTCGACAAGTCGCTCCCCCGACGCCACCCGCGCGCCCGGCCACACTACCGAGCGGACCAGTTCGCCCTCCACCACCGCGCCCACCCCGACGACCGGCTCGCCGCCCGAGGCCGTCATGTTCGCGGCCAGGTAGTCGGCGGGCGTGCCGCAGTCGATGTGGACGGCAGAGCTCCTGTCGTCGACCACCAGCTCGACGCGCCCCTGCTCGTGCATTGCCGCCCAGGAGACCTCGAAGAGGCCGGCCGGCTCGGCGCGGAGGTCGCTCAGACTCCACCACGGCAGCAACGCCGACCCGACGTACCGCAGGTCACCGAAGTCCCCCCGCTGCGGGTCGCGCCGGCAGAGCAGGCGGGGTCGCTCGCCGTCCCACCCGGCCAGCAGGTGCGCCAGCGGGTCGGGCGTGGCGGGCGACCACGAGTCGGCGTTGGAGAGCAGTACGGCGTCTCCGCCGACCCAGTCGCGCAGCTGCCCGAGGGCACCCGCGGTCCCGAGAGCGACCGGGTCCTCGACGGACACGTGCAACCCGCGGCCGGTCCGCTCGCCGAGGTAGGCGACCATCTGGTCCCGGTGTGCGTGCACGTTGACCGCGACCCGGCTGGTGTGTGGCTCGACCCGGTCCAGAGCCCAGTCGACCAGCGGCCGGTTGGCGACCGGGCACAGCGCCTTCGGGCGTAGCTCGGTCAACGGCCGCAGCCGGGTGCCAGCGCCGGCCGCCAGGACGACACCGGCGAGTTCGGGCCTCTCCGGCTGCGCCGACACGTCTGACATGGCCACAGCATGCTGCACCACCATTCGAGCGGATCCGAGCCGGCTGGGTGCTCTCCGTCGCGCGTGTGCCCTGCCGTCATGACTGGTGGCAGGGCAGGCGCTGCCGTCATGACTGGTGGCAGGGCACAGGTGGGAACGCGCAGACCCCGGCGCGCACTGAGCCACCGTGGCAGGGTGGGTTCCGTGGGCGACATCGAGGTGACCGGCGGCCCGGTCGAGCGCAGCGAGGAGATCCTCACCCCACCGGCGCTGGCGTTCGTCGCCGACCTGCACGCACAGTTCGGCCCGCGGCGCGAGGCGCTGCTGGCCCGGCGGCACGAACGCCGCAAGGAGATCGCCGCGACCGGAACGCTGGACTTCCTGCCCGGGACCCGCGAGGTCCGGGAAGGTACGTGGCGCGTCCCGGCCGCGCCGGCCGACCTGGCCGACCGCCGGGTGGAGATCACTGGGCCGACCGAGCGAAAGATGGCCATCAACGCGCTGTCCTCCGGTGCGAAGGTCTGGCTCGCCGACCTCGAGGACGCCAACACCCCCCACTGGCGCAACGTGATCGGCGGGCAGGTCAACCTCCATGACGCCGTACGCCGGACGATCTCCCTGACCACCGCCGAGGGCAAGGACTACCGGTTGCCGAGCGACCGCGAGCCGGCCGTCATCGTGCCGAGACCGCGCGGGTGGCACCTCGACGAGCGGCACCTGCTGACCCGCGGCCGCCCCGCCATCGGCGCGCTGGTCGACTTCGGGCTCTACTTCTTCCACAACGCACGCGAGCTCGTGGCCCGCGGCAGCGGCCCCTACTTCTACCTGCCGAAGCTGGAGAGCCACCTCGAAACCCGGCTGTGGAACGAGGTGTTCACCGCCGCGGAGGCGTCGCTCGGCCTCCCGGCCGGAACGATCCGCGCGACCGTGCTGATCGAGACGGTGACCGCCGCCGTCGAGATGGACGAAATCCTCTTCGAGCTGCGTGAGCACGCGGCCGGCCTCAACGCCGGCCGCTGGGACTACCTGTTCTCGATGATCAAGAACTTCCGCGCCGCCGGCGGGCAGTTCGTGCTGCCGGACCGGTCGGCGGTGACGATGACCGCCCCGTTCATGCGGGCCTACACCGAGCTGCTGGTCAGCACCTGCCACCGACGTGGCGCGTTCGCCATCGGCGGCATGGCGGCGTTCATCCCGAGCCGGCGCGATGCCGAGGTCAACGAACGCGCCCTGGCCAAGGTTCGCGAGGACAAGGAACGCGAGGCGACCGACGGCTTCGACGGCTCGTGGGTGGCCCACCCCGACCTCGTGCCGGTCTGCCAGGAGATCTTCGACCGGACCCTCGGCGACCGGCCCAACCAGCTCGACCGGTTGCGCGACGACGTACAGGTGTCTGCCTCCCAGCTGCTCGACGTCGCCGCAACCGGCGGCACTGTGACCGAGGCCGGGCTGCGCGACAACGTCTCTGTTGCGGTGCAGTACCTCGCCGCGTGGCTCGGCGCCCTGGGCGCCGTCGCCATCAGTGGCCTGATGGAGGACGCCGCGACGGCCGAGATCTCGCGATCGCAGATCTGGCAGTGGGTGGCCAACGACGTCGTTCTCGACACCGGCGAGCAGGTCACCCCCGATCTTGTCCGCCGCATCCTGGCCGAGGAGCTCACGCGGCTCGAGGGCAGCGAGGCTTACGACGAGGTGCGCTACCGCCAGGCGGCGGAGCTGTTCGAGCAGGTGGCGTTGGGCGAGGATTTCGTCGAGTTCCTCACCCTGCCGGCCTACGACCTGATCCACGACTGAGGTGGATCTGCTCTTTCGCGCCCGTCGAGTGATCACTCCTGTCGGTGAACAGCCTGCAGCCGTGGGAGTGCGGGATGGGCGGATCGTCGCGGTGGCGCCGGTCGACGCCGACCTCGCCGCAGCACGAGTCATCGACCTCTCCGACGACGAGGTGCTGCTGCCCGGACTGGTCGACACCCACGTGCACATCAACGAGCCCGGCCGCACCGAGTGGGAGGGCTTCGACACGGCCACCAGGGCCGCGGCGGCCGGCGGGGTGACCACCCTGATCGACATGCCGCTGAACAGCATCCCGCCGACGGTCGACGTCCCGGCTCTGGAGACCAAGCGGGCCGCAGCAGAGGGGCGGGTGCACGTCGACGTCGGCTTCTGGGGCGGAGCCGTGCCGGAAAATCTCGAGGACCTTGCCGCGTTGCACGCCGCCGGAGTGTTCGGCTTCAAGTGCTTCCTGACGCCCTCCGGCGTGGCGGAGTTCCCGCACCTGACGACAGGTCAGCTGGCCGCCGCGCTTGCCGTGCTGCAGCCACTGAACGCGCTGATGATCGTGCACGCCGAGGACAGCGAGGTGATCGAGCGCCAGGCGGAGCCCCACGGCCTCGACTACGCCGACTTCCTCGCCTCCCGGCCGGCGGCCGCGGAGGACACCGCCATCCGCACGCTCGTCGAGCTGTTGCGCGAGACGGGTGGTCGCGGGCACGTGCTGCACCTGTCCAGTGCGGCTGCGCTGCCGGTGCTGGCCGAGGCCCGACGCGACGGTGTACGCGTTTCCGCGGAAACGTGCCCGCACTACCTCGCCCTGGCCGCGGAGGACGTGCCCGCGGGTGGGACGCAGTTCAAGTGCTGCCCGCCGATCCGGGAGGCAGCCAACAGTGACGAGCTCTGGCAAGGCCTGCGCAACGGCGACATCGAGTGCGTTGTCTCGGACCACTCACCTTGCACCGCCGAACTCAAGTGCATGGACACCGGCGACTTCGGGCAGGCGTGGGGCGGCATCGCATCGCTGCAGCTCGGCCTTCCGGTCGTGTGGACCCAGGCGCGCGAACGCGGCGTCCCTCTGACCGACGTGGTGCGGTGGATGGCGAGCGCGCCGGCGCAGCTGGTCGGCCAAAAGCGGAAGGGCAGCATCGCCGAAGGCGCCGACGCCGACCTGTGCGTCTTCGCCCCCGACGAGACGTGGGTCGTAGACGCCGCCCAGCTGCATCACCGCAACCCGGTCACTCCCTACGCCGGTGCGCCGCTGCGCGGGGTAGTGCGCAGCACTTGGCTGCGTGGCGCGGAGGTGAGCGGCGCGGCGCCTACCGGTCGGCTGTTGCGCCGGGGCGTGGCTGAGCAGACTCGGGCAGCTTGCTGGTAGCGCGCCAACCCGGAGTCCCAGGCGTGAGGCTATCGACGTACCCAGCCTGTCGGTCGTAGCGTCGTGGCAACGGGTCCAGTCCGCATCCGGACCTGCCCACCGAGCGAGGAGGTTCATCATGTTCGTGCAGGTGATTCAGGGCCAGGTGTCTGACGCGGGGCAGGTGCGCAGTGCGTTCGAGCGCTGGGTCCAGGAGCTGTCCCCGGGCGCCTCCGGCTGGCTCGGCTCGACGGCAGGCGTCACCGATGACGGCCGGTTCATCGCGCTCGCGCGATTCGACTCCGAGCAGGACGCCCGGCGCAACAGCGAGCGACCCGAGCAGGGCGCCTGGTGGAGCGAGACCGCCCCACTCTTCACCGGGGAGGCCACCTTCCGCGACAGCGTCCACGTCATCGTCGACATGGCCGGCGACCCCGACAGCGCCGGCTTCGTCCAGATCATCCAAGGCCGCGGGAGCGACCCTGAGCGGGCCCGGGAACTGATGAGCCAGGATGCGGACAAGTGGGCGGAGTTCCGCCCCGACATCCTCGGCAGCACCGCCGTCGATCATGACGGCGGTGAATACACCATGGCGCTGTACTTCACCTCCGAGGACGCGGCCCGAGATGGCGAGCAGAAGGAGCCGCCGCCCGAGCTCAAGGCGCAGATGGAGCAGATGGACAAGCTGACGATCGGGGTCCCCGAGTTCCTCGACCTGAAGGAGCCCTGGCTCTTCTCGCCCCGCTGATACGGGCCTGGGACGAATCAGTTGATCCGTGCCGAGGCGGCCGCGGCGTCGTAGCGCTTGCGGACCACGGCCGCCACCTCGGGCGCGTCCGCGAGCGTTGCTGTCTCCCGAAGGCGCTTTCATGTCACAGCTGTCATCCGCTGCACCACCGGCCGGGGTCGTCTCCCTGCTCCGGGCCGCCGGCTGTGTGTTCGCCGAAGACGAGGCCCGGTTGCTCGTCGCCGCGGCACGGACAGAGGCCGACATCGCCCGCATGGTGGATCAACGGACCGCTGGCGTGCCACTGGAGCAGGTCGTGGGGTGGGCAGAGTTCTGCGGTCTGCGGATCGCCGTGGACCTCGGCGTGTTCGTGCCCCGGCGGCGCACCGAGCTCCTCGTCCGTCGCGCTGCCGCTCTCGCCCCGGCGGGGGCCGTCGTCGTCGACCTGTGCTGCGGCTCGGGCGCGGTCGGCACCGCGCTGGGCGCCGCGGTGGACGGAGTCGAGCTGCACGCTCTCGACATCGACCCCGCCGCCGTGCGATGCGCCCGCCGCAACCTGCTCCCCGCCGGTGGACAGGTGTACGAAGGTGACCTCTATGAGCCGCTGCCCACCGCGCTGAGGGGCCGGGTCGGTGTGCTGGTCGCCAACGCCCCTTACGTGCCCAGTGCATCGATCGAGCTGATGCCGGCCGAGGCCAGGATGCACGAGCCGCGGGTGGCACTGGACGGTGGCCAGGACGGCCTCGACGTCGTGCGACGGGTGGCCGCCGGGTCGCTCGAGTGGCTGGCGCCGGGCGGTCATCTGCTGGTCGAGACCAGTAGGCGCCAGGCGCAGGAAACTGTCGAGGTGCTCGTCCGCAGCGGTTTGGCCGCCCAAGTGACGGTGGACGACGAACGCAACGCCACGGTCGTGAGCGGGAGCCGGGCTGGCTATATGGCGGCGAACTCGCACCAGACGGGTGATGCCACGGCCACCTTCCGCTCGTGACGACGGCTGTGGCTGCTGGGCATGTCCGCCGCCGCCTCGAGGCACAAGCTCGCCGAGGGCTTGGCCGACGTCAGGAGCTCGTGAGGAGGACGAGTTGCTGGGTGGCTCGGGTCATCGCGACGTATCGGTCGACCGCTCCTTCGATGCCCGTGCCGAACGCCTCTGGGTCGATGAGGACGACCAGGTCGAATTCGAGCCCCTTCGCCAGCGCCGGGGTCAGCGACCGGACGCGGGACGTCGCCTGGAACGCGCCAACGTCTATGTCACTGGTGCCGATGACGCAGGCGATCCCGTCGGCATGCGCGGCGAGCCAGGTGTCCAGGATCGAGTCCAGATCCGCAAGAGATCCGTGTACGACGGGGACGCCGCTGTTGCGGATGGAGGTCGGCACGTTGGCGTCCGGGCGCACGGCCCGGATCACCGGCTCGGCTTCGGCCATGACCTCTTCCGGCGTCCGGTAGTTGATGCTCAGGGCGGCCAGGTTGATCCGGTCGAGCCCGATCCGCTCGAGGCGTTCCTGCCACGACTCGGTGAACCCGTGCCTGGCCTGGGCACGGTCCCCGACGATGGTGAAGCTGCGGGACGGGCAGCGCAGCAGCAGCATCTGCCACTCGGCGTCGGTCAGTTCCTGAGCCTCGTCCACGACGATGTGCGCGAACGGGCCGGCGAGCAGGTCCGGGTCGGTGCCGGCCAGTGCGGTCTCGTCGACCAGGGCGTCCTGGAAGTCCTCGCCGCGCAGCATCGTCACCAGGCCTACGCCGTACTCGTCGTCAGCTGCCTCGATCAGGTCGTCGACGACCCTGGCCATCTGCTCACGTTCGGCGACGACAGCGGCGTCATGGCGGCGCTTACGTCGTGACGCCTCCGGGTCGCCGAGGCGCTGCCGGGCCGCGTCCAGCAGCGGCAGGTCGGACACCGTCCAGGCCCGGGCGTCCACGCGCTGCAACGTCCGGACGTCGTCGGGGCTGAGCCAGGGAGCGCACCTGCGCAGGTAGGCGGGCACCGTCCACAGGTCTCCGACGAGGTCGGCCGCTTCGAGCAGCGGCCACGCGCTGTTGAGAGTCGTCAGCAGCTCCTCATTCCGCAGCAGTGACCTCCGGAGCAGGTCAGCCGAGATGTCGCCGTCGTGCTTGTCCGTCAGGATCGTGAGCAGCTCCTCCAAGATCTGGTCGCGCGCCTCGTTGTGCGGAGTACCGGGGTCTGGCGCTTCGAACACCTCAGCCCATTCGTCGGCCCGCAGCCAGACGTCGGACCAGTCGGTCGTCACCGTCATCCCCTTGGTGGGCGGCTCCTTGTAGAACCTGACGGCCGCCTCGATCGCGTTGACCAGGTTCGCGGACGACTTCAGGAGGGCCACGTCCGGGTCCGTCTCGATCGCTGCTGCGGCCCCCTCGGGGACGAGGTCCCGCAGCGTGCAGGTCTGCACGCCCTCCTCTCCAAGGCTGGGCAGGACGTCGGACACGTAGGCCAGGTAGGGCTGGTGCGGCCCGACGAACAGCACGCCGCCCCGGTGGTGACCGAGGCGAGGGTCGGAGTAGAGGAGGTAGGCGGAGCGGTGCAGAGCGACGACGGTCTTCCCCGTCCCCGGACCGCCGTCAACGACGAGTGCGCCGCGGGATCCCGCGCGGATGATGGCGTCCTGGTCGGCCGCGATGGTGGCGAGCACGTCGCGCATCCGGGACGACCGGCTGCTGCCCAGGCTGGCGATGAAGGCGGACTGGTCGTCGAGCGTGACTCGACGGTCGAACCCGACCAGGCCTTCAGTGGTGAACACCTCGTCCCAGTAGTCGCTGATCCGGCCGCGGGTCCAGCGATACCTGCGGCGGCTCGCCAGACCCATCGGGTTGGCGTGGGTCGCTCCGAAGAATGGCTCGGCCGCGGGGGAGCGCCAGTCGAGCAGCAGGCGACGACCCTCGCTGTCCGTGAGGCCGAGTCGTCCGATGTACACGGGCTCGGGGTTGTCTGCGCCGACGATGTGTCCGAGGCACAGGTCCAGGCCGAAGCGACGCAGGACGCGCAGGCGAGCGGCCAGCCGGTGGATCTCCATGTCCCGGTCCATCGCCTCCTGGCCTATGCCGCCAGGCGCCATGCGCTGGGCATCGAGGCGGTCGGACAGGTCCGCGATCGACCGCTCGAGGCTCTCTGCAATGGCCGCGAAGTGCTCCTCGTCGCCGGCGATCAGCGTCGGGTCGGCCTTGGGGGTGAGGTGGCCGCGAAGGGCAAACGCGCTGGTGGTCCGAGCGTTCACGTCGTCAGCTCGCGGACAGGTAGCGGATGCCCAGTTGCGCATTTCGCGACTCCCATCGATGCAGGTTCTGGCCTCGGCCGGCGATTCTGCGGCACGCCCCGGGTCTTGCCGCAAGTCCCCCGGTGCGCTATACGTTGGGAGTGGAAAGGAGCGGGTAGCCTCCTTTCCCTTTGTCGTCCGGCGTGGGCGGACAACCTCCTCGCGACTCGCTGCGATGCCGTCGACCTCATCTCGCCGCAGCCGACACTGAGCAACACCAGCCATCCCGGCCACTTCCGCGGACGTGCAAACCACGGAAGGACCGAAGAGCCTGAGGAAACTTCAGAGCCGGCGAGGGGAATCGAACCCCTAACCTCCCGATTACAAGTCGGGTGCGCTGCCAATTGCGCCACGCCGGCGAGCCTCCATCGTATGGCCGCCGCCGCTGACCGTACGGACGGCTTCCGCGGCCCCCCTGCGCCCCTCAGCCCAGCCGGGTTAGTCCGACTGAGTGATGACGCTGAACTCCCCTTTGCCAAACGTCGACGTAGGTGACAGGTGACCAGCCCGAGGGATCAGGAAGCGCAGGCCTGTGGCGATCGACAGTGACGTGCGGGTCGAGGAGCTCGAGGCGGCTGTTCGACGTGGCCGCGACGACTCCCCGCCCGAGCCTGAGCATGCCCCCGAGACGGCAGCGACTCCGCCGGCGCCTCCCGCTCGGCGAACCGATCCCCCAGTCCAAAGCAAAGGATCCGGAAGGCGGGGCGACTGGACCCCGTTCATCGCCATCGCGGCGGTGCTCGCCGTCGCGTCGATGTACGTCACCCACGGCCAGGCCCAGTGGTTCTCGGTCATCGGCGGCTTGCTCTCCCTCGGCGCACTGGTCCAGGCGGTGGTCAAGGAGCGCACTCGGCAGCGCATCGTCGCCCAGCCGGTCACCCTGATCCTGCTCGGCGTCTCTCTCATGGTGTCCAGCGAGTTGATGCACGCCCTCGGCTTCGGCTTCCTGTCCGACGCGGACGCGCTGGCGATGCTGAGCTACCCGCCGCTTATCGCCGGCCTGATCCGGTTGACCCAGGCCCGGTTCCGGGAGAGCGCCCTGGACACCCTGCTGGTCGCCGCGATCGTGCCCGCCTCGCTGGGAGTGTTCGCGTGGCTGCCGCTGGTCGAGGCCATTCAGCGCTGGGTTCCGGGCGGCAACCAGCACACCTGGACCGCGGCGGTGTTCCTGTCCGTCGACGTGCTGGGCGTCGCGATCGTGGCGCGCCTTGCGGTGTTCTTCCGTGGCAAGCCGGTCGCCTACCAGCTGCTCCTCGGTGCCCTGACCTGCTTCCTCGGCGCGCACATCTCGCGCACCGTGGGCGCCCTCACCGACATGGTCCCCGCGCCATTCGGCTCACAGACGTTGATGCTGCTCGGCTTCGGGCTGGTCGCCGCCGCCGCCCTGCATCCCTCGATGCGCCGCGCCACCCGCTCCGGTCGCTCGCGGCCGGTGCTCGTGGGGCGCGGGCACCTCTTTCTCCTCTCGATCGCCATCTTGTTCGGGCCGGCGATCGTGATCTGGCGGTACGTCGAGCGCGGTAGCTGGGTCGTCGTAGCTGCGGCCGGGCCGGCCTTGGTCTCCATGCTCGTGGTCGTGCACCTGTCCCGGATGATCCGGGAACGTCAGCGGCTGGAGTTCGCCAGCAACCACGACGCCCTCACCGGACTGGTCAACCGTTCCTGCTTTCACGAGCGGGTGATGCTCGCGTTGACCCGCGCGAACAGCGGGTCCGCCGTGCTGTTCCTCGACCTCGACCGCTTCAAGAACGTCAACGACACCCTCGGCCACGACGCGGGCGACGAGCTGCTCCGCCTGGTCGCCGAGCGGCTCGCGAGCTGCGCGCGCCGCACCGACACCGTCGCGCGCATCAGTGGCGACGAGTTCGCGGTGCTGTTGCCCGACTCGGACAGCGCCGCGCACGCCACCCGGCTGGCCGACCGGATGCTCGCGCAGTTCGAGCGACCGTTCCGAGTTGCCGGCCGTTCGCTGTTCATGACGCCGAGCATCGGCATCGCACTGCACCCCGACCACGGCACCGACGTCGACACCCTGCTGCGCCACGCCGACGCCGCGATGTACCAGGCGAAGGCCGCCGGGCGGAAGACGATCCGGGTCTACGACGGAGCGATGGGGGCAAGCGCCCAACGACAGCTTGCTGTCGAGACCCGGATGAACCAGGCCATCGCCGAGGACGAGCTGCGGCTGCACTACCAGCCCAAGCTCGACGTCGGCACCGGCGAGGTGCTCGGCGTGGAGGCCCTGGTGCGGTGGGAGCACCCCACCCACGGAATGATTCCGCCGAAGGCGTTCATCGGCGTGGCGGAGGAGACCGGGCTGATCGCGCCGCTGGGTGAATGGGTTCTTCGCAACGCGTGCGCACA
>Ga0136617_10003949_pt1 | contig 13263 bp, 11 predicted proteins | sample AntDrymUQ3222106_2_FD_129672 | JGI IMG/M metagenome (GOLD analysis project Ga0136617, IMG submission 129672) | Polar desert sand microbial communities from Dry Valleys, Antarctica - metaG UQ322 (21.06) | ecosystem: Environmental > Terrestrial > Soil > Desert | place: Antarctica: Dry Valley...
ACCCACCTTCGCGAGGGGTTGGCGCTGCTGGCCGCCATGGTCGCCTCGCCACGCCTGGACGAGGCAGAGGTGGCGCAGCAGCGACGGCTTCGCCTTCAGGAGATAGAGCAGGCCACGTCGTACCCCCAGCACGTCGCCGTCGAGCAGCTCAGCGCGGCCCTGTTCGCGCAGGCTCGCGCGGGTCGGCCGGTGGGCGGGGCACCGGACACGGTGGCGGCGATCACGCGAGACGACGTCAGCGCGTACGTCGACGAACATCTGCAGCCGACGAACGCGACGCTGGCCATCGCCGGAGACTTCGCGGGTGTCGACCCGTTGGTGGTGGTGGGCGAGGTGTTCGACGACTGGCGCCACGCCGGGGGAGCGGTGGTGGCCGGTGAGGTGCCGGTGCCGCGATCGGACCCGCACGTACTGCTGGTCGACTGGCCCGACGCCGTCCAGGCGACGTTGCGGCTGGCCGGTCCGGGGATCTCACGCGGCGATCCGCGCTGGCCGGCGATGTTCGTCGCGAACTACGCCGTCGGCGGCAGCTTCACCTCCCGACTCAACACGGTGCTGCGAGAAGAGAAGGGCGTCACCTACGGTGTGAGCAGCGGACTCGACTCGGGCCGACACGGGGGGCTAGTGACGGTCGGAGCGTCGGTACGCGCCGACAGCGGCGCCGAGTCGGTAGCGGACATCCTCGACATCCTCGCTGCCGCGGCCGGGACGATCAGTGCGGACGAGAGCGTGAACGCCATCCGGGCAGCGACCGACTCAGCCGCCCTCGGGTTCGAACGGGCCGAGGCCGTCGTCGGACGGGTCGAGCTGCTGCTGTCGGAGCGGCTCGGGCTCGACCACGTGGACGCCAACCTGGCGCGGATCCGCGCGGTGACGCCGGCTGCGGCCAACGAGGCGTACGCGGGGGTGCTGGACCCGGTAACCCTGACTGTCGTCGTGGTCGGACCTGCCGCTGACCTGCGCGGACCGTTGGAGGCGCTCGGCCACGGACCGGTCGAGGTCCTGCCCCAACCCTGACCGCGCGCCTGATCTGATCCCATCTGAAGGGTCAGCCGAGAGCGGCGCCGACCACCTCGCGCGCCTCGGCCTGCACCTGCGCCAGGTGCTCGGGGCCTTTGAAGGACTCGGCGTAGATCTTGTAGACGTCCTCGGTGCCGGACGGGCGCGCCGCGAACCAGGCCGACTCTGTGCAGACCTTCAGCCCGCCGATCGCTTGTCCGTTGCCGGGCGCCTGCGTGAGCGTGGCCGTGATCGCCTCGCCTGCCACCTGCGCGGCCGTGACGTCGCTCGGCGACAGCTTGGCCAGCTTCGCCTTCTGGTCGCGGTTGGCCGGGGCGTCGACGCGGGCGTACGACGGGTCTCCGTGACGCGCCACGAGGTCGGCGTACAGCTGGCTCGGCGTCTGCCCGGTAACGGCCAGGACCTCGCTGGCGAGCAGGGCGAGCGCGAGACCGTCCTTGTCGGTGGTCCAGGTGGAGCCGTTCGTGCGCAGGAACGACGCACCCGCCGACTCTTCGCCGCCGAACCCGACGCTGCCGTCGAGCAGGCCGGGTACGAACCACTTGAAGCCGACCGGCACCTCGAGCAGCGGGCGGCCGACGTCGGCCGCGACCCGGTCGATCATCGACGAGCTCACCAGTGTCTTGCCGACGGCAGCGGTGTCCGGCCACCCGTCGCGGTGCCCGAACAGATAGCCGATCGCGACCGCCAGGAAGTGGTTGGGGTTCATCAGGCCCGCATCGGGGGTGACGATCCCGTGCCGATCCGCATCGGCGTCGTTGCCGGTCGAGATGTCGAACCGGTCGCGGGCCGCGATCAGTGCCGCCATGGCGTTGGGAGACGAGCAGTCCATCCGGATCTTGCCGTCGGTGTCGAGCGTCATGAACCGCCAGGTCGGGTCCACCGTAGGGTTGACGACGGTGAGGTCGAGGCCGTGCCGCTCGGCGATCACTCCCCAGTAGTCGACGCTGGCACCCCCGAGGGGGTCCGCACCGATTCGCACCCCCGCGGCGGCGACGGCCCGCAGGTCGAGAATGGCGCCGAGGTCGTCGACGTAGTGGGTAAGGAAGTCGTAGCCCTGGACGACGTCTCGGGTGTGTTCACTGCCGACCCGGCGTATGCCGTCGAGCCGGGACGCGAGCAGGGCGTTCGCGCGGTCCTGGATCCATCCGGTGGCCGCGGAGTCGGCTGGCCCGCCGTGCGGAGGGTTGTACTTGAAACCGCCGTCTCGCGGAGGGTTGTGGGACGGCGTGATGACGATGCCGTCTACCTGTCCGTGGCTGCCCTCCTGGTTGAGGCGCAGGATCGCGTGCGAGACCGCCGGTGTGGGGGTGAAGGCGTCGCGCTCGTCGACGAGAACGGTCACGTCGTTGGCGACCAGGACCTGCAACGCGCTGTGCCAGGCCGGCAGCGACAAGGCGTGCGGGTCGCGCCCGATCAGCAACGGACCGGAGATGTCTTGGGCCGCCCGGTACTCCACGATGGCCTGCGTCGTGGCCCAGATGTGCTCTTCGTTGAACGCGGAGTCGAGGCTCGACCCGCGGTGTCCGGAGGTACCGAAGGCCACCTGCTGGTCGGGCTCGGAGGGATCAGGACGGCGGTCGTAGTAGGCGGCGATCAGGGCGTCCACATCGATGAGGTCGGACTCTTGCGCCGGCTGTCCCGCTCGTTCATGGGCCATGGCGTCGATCCTGCTGGATGCCGCCGCAGGTGTCGAACGGGGGTGCTGGCCGGTCCTTCGTGGCTCGGTCGAACTGTCTCAGATGGCGATACGACTCTGTTATCGTCCCGTTATTCAACGGCTTGAGGGGCGGCTCGTGAGAGTGTTCGTGACCGGGGCGACGGGTGTGCTCGGCACCGCTGCCGTGGTCGCCCTGCGGGACGACGGGTACGACGTGGTCGGCCTGGCCCGCGACGCCACCAAGGCGGCCGCTCTTCGGAGCATGGGTGTCGAAGCCGTCCAGGCGCCGCTTCTCGACGGTGATGCGATGAAGCGCGCGCTGCAGGGGTGCGACGTTGTCTGCAACCTGGCGACGGCGGTCCCGGTCGGTGCTGCTGCTCTGCGCCCCGGCGCCTGGAAGGTCAACGACCGGCTCCGGACCGAGGGGTCACGGGTCGTCGCTGACGCCGCGCGAGACGCCGGCGTACGTCGACTCATCCAGGAGAGTGTGTCGTTCGTGTACGCCGACGGTGGCAAGGACTGGGTCACCGAAGACAGCCCGGTGGCCGTCACCCGGGCGACCGATCCGGCAGCCATCGCCGAGACCAACGCCACGAAGTTCGCCGACCAGAGCCACCAAGCGGTCGTGCTGCGGTTCGGGACGTTGGTCGGCGCCGACCCGATGACCCGATGGAAGCTGCGTCAGGCCGCGGCCGGGCGCGCGGTCTCTTGGGGTGATCCGGCGGGCTGGGTACATCTGGTCCACCCCGACGACGCTGGTACGGCGGTCGTCGCAGCCATCGGGGCACCCAGTGGCGTCTACAACGTCGGCGCCGACCCGCTCCGTCGCGGCGAGGCTGACACGGTCTTTGCCTCGGCCGTGGGCCGCGACCGACTACCGACAATGTCGCGACTGCTGGTGCGCCTCGGCGGCGAACGCCTCACGCCACTGGCGCGGTCGCACCGGGTGTGCTCGGCCCGGCTGCACGAGGTGACTGGATGGAAGCCTCTCCACCACACGTTCGACCAGTCCTGGCTGGCACGGGTTTCTTCCTCGTGAGTCCTGACTCCGAGAGCCCCTCCGGCGACGACACGTCTGCCCGACCGGGCCGGGCGCGGGTGCGAGCGGCTCGACGCCGCCGGCTGGACGAGGTGTTCGGGGACGTTGTTCCGACCAGAACCCGCGACGACCGCCACGACGCGTCAGCGCCGGCACCCGATAGCACGACTCGCGACGACGCGGAGTACCTGCGCGACAGGCCACCCCACCACGGTTAGGCGTTCGACCGACACGTGTCGTACGACGGCCATCAGACCCGCGGCGGGAGCCCTCCGCGGGCGGCGAGCAGGTCACGGATTTCGGTCAGCAGGGCGACGTCTTCGGTGACCGCGGCCGGAGGCTCCGCCTGGTCGCGGGTCATCAGGTCGTGCGCCCTCAGGTACGGGGTGACGATCACGAAGTAGACGACGGCGGCCAAGATGATGAAGCTGATGACGGCAGTGATCCAGGCGCCGATCGACACGCCGCCTGGCGCGTAGTCGGAGAAGTCCGGCCTGCCGCCGACCTTGCCGAGCAGATCCATGATCAGGTCGACGGTCGCCGTCACGACCGTGGCGAAGGCTGCCGCCATGATGAAGGCGACCGCGAGCTCGACGAGGTTCCCTCGCAGGATGAAGTCCTTGAAACCCTTCACAGCTGCTGCTCCTTTGAATGGTGCGCCACGTGTCACGGCGGGTCGGGCCCGGGGGCGTGTTCAAGCCCGGAACCGTACCAATCAGCGGCTCGCGGTAGTGCCGAGGTCAGCGCAGGCTGACCGAGATCGGACCTTGGGCGCTGGCCTGGGCGAGCGTCGCGGCCTCTCGCGACTGCACCGCGAGCACCACGAGGCGACCGTCGCGGAGGTCGTCTCCTGGCTCGGGCAACGTCACCACGGCAGCACCGCGAACGACCAGGCGGGCGTCGTCGACGTCGTCGGCCACGGCGACGAAGACGTCGATCTCGTCTCCGACGCGCAGCAGCGCGACGACGTCGGGGTCGTCGATGCGGACCGGGGTCGCCACCGAACCGTCGGGATAGCCGGCGACCAAGGCATCCCCGACCACCCGGTGGTCGCTGACCGGCTCACCCGCTCGCATCGGCCCGGCGACCGTGCGTCCGAGCAGGGACTCGGCCGACACCGACGTTCCTTCGGGCACGAGAGCAGCCGGCATGTCGACCCGGCGCAGGTCGCCGGGACCCAGTTGCTGACCGGCCGTCAGGTCGTGTGCGGCCACCACGACGGGGCTGGTGTCCTGCGGTGGTGGGGCGACCGCGCGTACAAGGGCGAACGCGGCCAGCGCTGCGCATCCGGCCGCGATCCAACGGCGGTGTCGTCGCAGGACCCGTCGTACGCGTCTGGTGACATCGGTTGGAGGGAGCACCGCAGCAGCGTAGGGAGAAGTGGTGTTCGGTGGCGTGCGTCATCCACAGCCGCGGCAGCGGCTCGCGACTCAGGAAGTGGTGGCGGCCGGGGTGCTGGAGCCGGACTTCGAGGACGGACTCGACGTGCTGTTGGACGCCTTGGCGGCGCTGGAATCGGAGGTGGAGGCTTCACCCGCCCCGGCTTTGTCCTTGCCGGAGCCGTCTTTGCTGTCTTTCGACGCGCTTTCGCTGCCGGCCGCAGCCTTGTCACCACTGGGCTCGGCCCGGCTGTCGGTGCGGTAGAAGCCCGAGCCCTTGAAGACCACTCCCACCGCGGAGAGCACCTTGCGCAGGCGACCGTCGCACGTCGGGCACGTGGTGAGGGCGTCGTCGGTGAAGCTTTGACGCACCTCGAGGTCGGCGCCACAGTCGGTGCAGGCGTACTGGTAGATCGGCAACCGAAGCTCCTTCGTTCCCACCCGACAGCCCAGCCTTGCGCGGCAGGCCGCCCGCTTGGCACTCGTGATGGTCGAGTGCCAGACTGCGGCGGCGTCCATTGTGCGTCAGGAGCCGCGCGGACGCAAAGCAACGCCAGGCGGCTCGCTCGAGGTTCGGGGGCTAGCTCCTGGGTGTCAGGGCACCAGGAACTACCCCAGACCTCCGACTCGTGCTGGCCCGCACGTGGCTCCGCACCAGCTGGCCGTCGCGACGTCGTACCGGGCAGTCGGCACAATGGCGTGCGTGCGGCGGCGTTGGGTGCGGGTCATCATGTGGGTTGCAGGTCTGCTCTCACTCGTGCTCGTCGCTGGCGTCGTGACCGCTGTCTGGACGGTGCAGCGGTCGATGCCGCAGACCGACGGCACCCTCGATCTCACCGGCCTCGAGGCCGAGGTCCGCGTGCTGCGCGACGATCACGGCATCCCGCAGATCTACGCCGACACGAGCAACGACCTCTTCTTCGCCCAAGGGTATGTCCAGGCGCAGGACCGCTTCTTCGAGATGGACTTTCGTCGGCACCTGACCGCCGGTCGGCTGAGCGAGCTGTTCGGCAGTTCCACCCTGGAGGTCGACCAGTTCATCCGGACCCTCGGGTGGCGCCGGGTCGCCGAGCAAGAGCTGGCGCTACTGACCCCTGAGACGCGTCGCTACCTGGACCAGTTCGCGGCCGGCGTCAACGCCTACCTCGGCGACCACGACGGGGCGGAGATCTCCCTCGAGTACGCCGTACTCGGGCTGCAGGGCATCTCGGGGACGCCCGAGCCGTGGGAGGCAGCGGACTCTCTGGCCTGGCTGAAGGCGATCGCCTGGGACCTCGGCGCCAACATGGAAGACGAGATCACCCGCTCGCTACTGGCGCAGACGCTGACGCCAGACCAGATCGCGACCCTGTATCCGTCGTACCCCTATGACGAGAACCGGCCGATCGTCACCGAGGGCGCGATCGTGGACGGCGTCTACGAACAAGACGCCACCGGACCCGGCACCCGGCTTCCCGAGCGGCCGCCGTACGTCCCGCTCCGGGCTCGTGAGGCGTTGGTGGAGGCGCAGGACGCGGCCGCGAGTCTCGACGGTCTGCTCACCCGCGAGGACGGGCTCGGATCGAACGCGTGGGCCGTCTCCGGGGAGCACACGGCGAGCGGGGCGCCCCTGCTGGCCAACGACCCGCACCTGGCTCCCTCGATGCCGGGCACGTGGTACCAGATGGGGCTGCACTGCACCGAGGTCTCGGCCGACTGTCCGTTCGACGTCAGCGGGTTCAGCTTCGCCGGGCTGCCGGGCATCGTGATCGGGCACAACGCCGACATCGCCTGGGGTTTCACCAACCTCTACCCGGACGTGCAAGATCTCTACCTCGAGCGGGTCGTCGGCGACTCCGTCTGGTACGACGGCCGCAAGGTCGCGTTGACGACGCGCGAGGAGACCTTCGAGATCGCGGGCGAGGACGAGGTCACGATCACCGTCCGGGCCAGCAGACACGGGCCCCTGCTCACCGACGTCGAGGACCGCGTCGGCGACATCGGCGCCGACCCTGGAGCCACGCCGCTCGAGGTACCGCACCGGCAGGGTGGGTACGAGGTCGCACTGAACTGGACGGCCCTGACGCCGGGACGTACGGCCGATGCCCTGTTCGCGATCAACGCGGCCCGCGACTGGGACGAGTTCCGTGACGGCGCCAGGCTGTTCGCCGCTCCGGCACAGAGTCTCGTCTACGCCGACACGGCTGGCCACATCGGCTACCAGGCCCCAGGTGTGATCCCGATCCGGCGCACCGGGAACGGCGACTGGCCGGTCCCGGGTTGGGACCCCGCGTACGACTGGGCGCCGGATCCCGTGCCGTACAACGCGCTGCCGAGCGTGCTCGACCCCGACGACGGGTACGTCGTCACCGCCAACCAGGCCGTGACCAAGCGGCGTTATCCCTACTACCTCGGCAGCACCTTCGACGACGGCTACCGGTCGCAGCGGATCCGTCAGTTGCTCACGCGCGACGACCTGGAAGCCGACGACATGACCGCTATCCAGCTCGACGACTACAGCCTGCTCGCCGAGCGCCTGAGCCCCCTGCTGCTGGCGGTCGAGCTCGACGAGGGGTACCCGTCCGGTGGACAGCGCTTGCTGCGTGGCTGGGACTACCGGATGGGCCGCGACAGTGCGGCGGCGGCGTACTTCAACGTGGTGTGGAATCGCCTGCTCGAGCTGACCTTCGCCGACGAGCTGCCCAAGGAGACGATGCCGACCGGCGGCAGCCGGTGGTGGAACGTGCTGTTCGGCCTGATCGCGGACCCCGACAACGCGTTCTGGGACGACGTCGACACCGACGAGGTCGAACGGCGCGACGACATCGTCCGCGAAGCCCTGCTGATGGCGCGCGATGATCTGACCCGGATGAGCTCACGAGCCCCGCAGGTGTGGCGGTGGGGCCAGCTGCACCAGCTGACGCTGCGCAACCAGACCCTCGGCGCCGAAGGCTCGCCGGTGGCCGGGCTGTTCAACCGCGGCGGGTACGAGCTGGGCGGCGGGCCGTCGATCGTGAACGCCACGTCGTGGGACGCCACCGAGGGTTACGAGGTCAGCGCGGTCCCGTCGATGCGGATGGTGATCCCGCTGGACGACCTGGACGCTGCCCGGTGGATCAACCTCACGGGCGCGTCCGGCCACGCCTACGACGACCACTACACCGACCAGACGGAGTTGTGGGCCCGCGGGGACGACCTGTCGTGGGCGTTCACGCCAGACGCGGTCGAGGCCGCCACCGAGAAGGAGCTGACGCTGCGCCCCGCCCCCTAGCCCGCGTCCCCGCCCTCGTTTGCTATGTAGAGAAGGCGGCCGCCTTCTCTCCATAGCAAACGTGCATGGCAATCGGGAGGTTTGGCTCTCAGCCCTTGGCGGCGGGTACCCGCGTGAGTCCTGTCGGCGTCACGATCACGTCGACGACTACGTCGTGCGCGTCGTTAGGTACGTGCTCGACCACCTCGTCGTCATACGCCAGTTGCACCGTGAGCGTCTCCAGTCGGCGCCGGGCGAGTGCCCGGTCGTACGAACCGCCGCCGCGCCCGAGGCGGCGCCCGTGTCCGTCGACAGCGACGCCGGGGCAGATGACGACCCGCGCGTCCGCGATCGCCTCGGGCCCCAGTGGCTGGGTAACCGGGACCACGATGCCGAACCGCGCGCTGACCAGTCGCCCTCCGTCGTACGGCGCCCAGTCGAGGTCGAAGTCGTCGAGGAGGACCGGCAGCAACACGGTGGTGCCGCGTGCGAGGAGCCGCGCCAACAACGGGCCGGTCCCCGGCTCACCCTGCTGACTGACGTACGCCGCCACCGTCGCGGCGCCGGCGAGCTCGGGAAGGGCCAGGACATGGTCGGCGAGTGCCTCGGCGGCGGCTTGCAGTTCTTCGACTGGCCGCGCGCGACGGCGGCTCAGCACCTCGTTGCGGAGTCGAAGCTTCGCAGCCGCGATCTCGTCGCCCATCCGTGCACCGTAGCGGCGGCGGCCGGCCGGGCAGGACGCATTGCGCTGGCTAGCATGCTGGCCATGAGCGCCGAGGGTCTTGCCGCCGCCCGCGAGACGATGTGTGCGGCGGGTGTCCATCCGATCGCGATCGACGTGTTCGCCTACTACTACGAGCAGCTGGAGTCCGGCGCCACCGGCCTCATGTACGAGGCCGACCTGGATCCGTTGCCGGACCCGCCTCGGCTTGCCGACCTCGAGTTCAGCGATGAGGAGCAGCGCCGGGCCCTCGCCACGACGGCAGTGGTCAAGCTCAACGGCGGCCTCGGCACCTCGATGGGGATGGAGCGGGCCAAGTCGTTGCTGGAGGTCCGCGACGGCCTCAGCTTTCTCGACATCATCGTGCGGCAGGTGCAGCACGTGCGGGAGGCCAGTGGAGTGCGACTACCGCTCGTGTTCATGCACTCGTTCCGCACCCGCGACGAGACCTTGGCGGTGCTGGAGTCGTACGACGGCCTCGCGGTCGAAGGCGTCGACCTCGACTTCCTCCAGAACCGCGAACCCAAGCTCCGCGCCGACGACCTGACCCCGGTCTCGTGGCCCGCGGACCCCTCGCTCGCATGGTGTCCGCCCGGCCATGGCGACCTGTACACGGCCCTCACGGCGTCGGGCGTGCTGCAACAGTTGCTCGACGCCGGGTTTCGCGCCATCTTCGTGTCCAACGCCGACAACCTCGGCGCCGTCCCGGACGCGCAGATGGCGGCCTGGTTCGCGGACAGCGGGGCGCCGTTCGCCAGCGAGGTGAGCCGGCGTACACCCGCCGACCGCAAGGGCGGTCACCTCGCCGTCCGCCGAAGTGACGGACAGTTGGTGCTACGCGAGACGGCGCAGACGGCGCCAGAAGATGCCGACGCGATGTCCGACATCAACCGGCACAGGTTCGTGAACACCAACAACCTCTGGATGGACCTGCACGCCATCGCCGAAACGATGGACCGCACGGGCGGGGTGCTCGGGCTGCCGCTGATCCGCAACGACAAGACGGTCGACCCTGGCGACTCGTCGTCCCCGAAGGTGATCCAGGTCGAGACGGCGATGGGCGCGGCGGTCGAGGTCTTCGACGGGGCGCGGGCAATCGAGGTCACGCGGGCGCGCTTCCTACCGGTCAAGTCCACCAACGACCTGCTGGCGATGCGCTCCGACGCCTTCGAGTTCGGGCCGGGCCACACGGTGCGGCTGGTCGAGGGGCTCAGCGACGCGCCGTACGTCGAGCTGGACAGCGCCTACTACAAACTGATTGGCGCCTTCGACGCGCACTTCCCCCAGGGTGCTCCGTCGTTGGCGCAGGCGTCGTCGTTCACGGTGCGCGGCGACTGGACGTTCGGCGCAGACGTTGTGGTGTGCGGCGATGTCACCGTCGACGCCGAGGGCTCACCGGGCACGATCGAAACGGGTACGGAGCTCGGGCGCCGCGACTAGCCAGGGCTTGGCCGCCGCGACCGACTTGCCGCGACGGCCCACTCCGTGGTTCGGGCAACTCCGCGGTGCTCCAGCACCGAGCAACCTCCCCAGACCTCGTGGACGGCGCCCGTCGTACGTCTGAGAGTCCGGCTTCGGCGGCGGGCACCGGCACGACGCCCCGCGTGTTCTAGGGTTGTCGAGGCGCCGGACCGGTCGGCACGGTGCCTCATTCGCCGTCACCGGAGGGCCACCCGATGCGCACCGTCGATGAGCACCTCAGCGCCATCTTGGACGTGGTGGATCCGCTGCCGCCGTACGAGCAGCCTCTGCTCGAGGCGATCGGACTCCCGATCTGCCAAGACATCGCCGCCGACATCGACCTCCCGACATTTGACAACTCCGCCATGGATGGCTACGCCTGCCGGCTCGAGGACGTCGTCGGCGCCGCCGAGGACGCACCCGTCCGGCTACCGGTCGTTGGGGAGTCAGCCGCGGGCCAGTCGAAGGCCTACGGGCTCTCGCCCGGCCAGTCGGTCAAGATCATGACCGGCGCACCCATGCCGACCGGCGCGGACGTCGTCGTACCCATCGAGTGGACCGACGGCGGTCGGGCCAACGTCACCATCACGCACGCGCCCCGGCCGGGGCAACACGTGCGTCCGCGCGGGGAGGACGTGCGCGCAGGCGACCCGCTGCTGGAGGAGGGCGACCTCCTCGGGCCACGGCAGGTGGCGATCCTGGCGGCGATCGGACGTAGCCGGGTCATGGCGCGCCCGCGTCCGCGGGTGGTGGTGCTGTCGACGGGAAGTGAGCTGCGTGAGCCCGGTACGCCGTTGGGGTTCGATTCGATCTACGACTCCAACTCCTACACCCTGGCCGCCGCCGCGCGGCAGTGCGACGCCATCGCCTACCGGGTGCCGAGCGTGAACGACGACCCGCAGGAGCTGACCGACACGTTGTCCGACCAGCTGGTCCGGGCCGACGTCGTGGTCACGAGTGGCGGTGTCAGCAAGGGTGACTACGACGTGGTGAAGGACGTGCTGAGCCGGGTCGGCACCGTGCACTTCCACGAGGTGGCGATGCAACCGGGCAAGCCGCAGGGATTCGGCACGATCGGCGAGGACGAGACACCGATCTTCACCTTGCCGGGCAACCCGGTGTCGTCGTACATCTCGTTCGAGGTGTTCGTGCTGCCGGCGCTACGGCGGATGATGGGGATGCTGCCGTACCGGCGTCCACTCGTCCGAGCGACGTGCGCTGCGGGGTTCTCGTCTCCCAAGGCACGACGCCAGTTCGTGCGGGCACGATTCGAGGTGACGTCTAGAGGTGCGGTCGTGACACCGGTCGGGGGCCATGGCTCCCACCTGATCGGCAGTCTGGCGCACAGCAACTCACTGATCGTGGTCCCGGAGGCGACGACCCAGGTCGACGACGGCAGCAGCGTGGACGTCGCGGTGCTGGACCGGGACTTCTGATGACTTCCGAGCCGGAGTCGCCGCAGCTGACCCACGTCGACGCGTCGGGAGCAGCGCGGATGGTCGATGTCGGGGAGAAGGCCATCACGGCGCGCGAGGCGATCGCGGCCGGCCGGGTCCGCGTGTCGTCCGAGGTTGTCGCGCTGTTGCGGGGCGACGGCGTGCCGAAGGGGGACGCGTTGGGCGTGGCCAGGATCGCCGGGATCATGGCCGCCAAGCGCACGCCCGACCTCATCCCGCTGTGCCACCCCATCGCGATCAGCGGCGTCGAGGTGGAGCTTGAGGTGGGCGCCGACGTCGTCGACATCAGCGCCACCGTGCGCACCACCGACCGCACGGGCGTCGAGATGGAGGCGCTGACCGCCGTGACGGTGGCAGCCCTGACGCTCATCGACATGGTCAAAGCGGTCGACAAGGCGGCGACGATCGAGCGGGTGGGCGTGGTGAGCAAGTCGGGCGGACGTTCCGGCACCTGGACGAGAGATCCGTCGTCGGACGAGTCCACTCATGGGTGAGGCTCAACGCCGGGCGCTGGTGGTTTCTGCCTCCAACCGGGCTGCCGCCGGGGTGTACGACGACACCACGGGGCCGCGCATCGTCGCGGCGTTGCGTGGCCATGGGATCGCCGACGTCGAGGCTGTCGTCGTGCGAGACGGCGAACCGGTGCGCGAGGCGCTCGCCGCGGCCGTGACGGCCGGGCGCGACCTCGTCGTCACCACCGGCGGCACCGGGTTGACGCCGACCGATCGCACCCCGGAGATGACCCGAGAGGTCTTGGACTTCGAGGTCGCCGGCATCGCCGAGTCGATTCGCGCATACGGCGTGAGCAAGGGCACCCCCACCGCTGCTCTGTCGCGTGGGATGGCGGGCGTCGCCGGTCGGACGCTGATCGTCAACCTGCCGGGTTCGACCGGTGGAGTGAAGGACGGGTTGGCGGTGCTGCTGCCGATTCTCGACCACGCTCTCGATCAGGTCCGCGGTGGCGATCACGCCCGTGAGGACGGGGCTGCGCCTGACCTGGGCGGTGAACGCTGACCACGGGGTGGCCTGTGCACCTCAGCGCGGGCCGAGTCGCCCTGCGACCGCTGGCGGTGCGCGATGCGTCGACGTGGTCGCGACTACGACGCGAGAACGCTGAGTGGCTTGGCCCGTGGGAGTCGACCCGGCCACCTGAGTCGGCCAGCGAGTCCGGCAGCTATCGCAGCCTGGCGAGGGACCTGGTCCGGCAGGCACGAGCCGGCCGAGCCCTGCCGTTCGCGGTGACTTACGACGGCGTGATGGTGGGTCAGCTCACTGTCACCGGCATCACCTGGGGGTC
>Ga0136617_10003950_pt1 | contig 13263 bp, 6 predicted proteins | sample AntDrymUQ3222106_2_FD_129672 | JGI IMG/M metagenome (GOLD analysis project Ga0136617, IMG submission 129672) | Polar desert sand microbial communities from Dry Valleys, Antarctica - metaG UQ322 (21.06) | ecosystem: Environmental > Terrestrial > Soil > Desert | place: Antarctica: Dry Valley...
CTGTCTCCTTTTTTCAAAAAAGCATTCATCAGCGAGCGCTGTAAATTTTGATTGTTCGGATATTTTTCGGCAAGCGGCGCAAGCAAATCCACACCTTTTTTCAAACTGATTTCCGCCGCTTCCAGATCGCCGTCCCAACCTTGCGCTTCGCCAATGTCAATGAACATATAAGCCAAGTTTTCGGCAACTTCAGAATTATCAGGCTGTTCCTGCAATAGTTTTTCATATATTTGGTTGGCGCGGTTGTAATTTTCGACGGCTTCTTTGTATTTGGCTTCCGTGTAAAGCACGAGTCCCTTTGCTCGGACAGCAATCGCCAGATTTTTACGGGTTTCAAAATCGTTCGGATTTCTTCGGGCGATTTCCTCGCGTAAATCCAGATATTTTTGAATATATTCTTTGACCTGATCGCTCGTGCCGACTTGCCTTTGAATCTCGGCGTATTTGCCGTAACTGCTTGCCAGATCGCTCATCGCCGTCAAATTATTGGGTTGCAATTCGTATAATCTCTGCCGAATAGTTAATGCTTTTTCATAACTTTTCGCCGCGCCTTCCGTGTCGCCGAGATTGGCAACCAACTGATTTCCCTGAACGTCGCCGACTTTTTCATAAGCTGCCGCAAGTTCTCTCTGCAATTCCAGATCGTCGCCCGCTTCATTTGATAAACTGTCGAGATATTCAAGTGCAAGTGAAACCAATTCTTCCTTCGCTGGAGTCGAGCCGGGAAGTTTTTCGATCTTCGGTGTTAGATTAAAAAGAAACGAATTAGCTAACTTCCGCACGTCGTTAAAACGTCTTTCCGCTTTTGCTCTTTCGGCTTGGGCAACTTGCGCTTGCCAAAGTGTGGCGATGATTCCGCCGACGATTGCCAAAAGTATCAGGATCGCCGCGATCACGCTTCCTTTATTGCGGCTAACAAACTTTTCGGCGCGATAGGCAAATGTATTCGGACGCGCCGTTACAGGCAAACCTTCTTGATGTCGTCGAATGTCTTCCGCAAAATTCTCGGCGGATGAATAACGTCTTTCGGGTTCTTTTCGCAAGGCTTTCAGGATGATATTGTCTAAATCTCCTTTTAATTGCGGATTGCGGATTGTGGATTGCGGATTTGTTTGTTTATTTTGACCTTTTGTATTTTCGGTTAATCGAACAGTTTCACTTTCCGAATCCGCAATCATCGCTGACGGCAACGGTGGTTCGAGTTCGATGACGGCTTGATAAATTTCTTTCAAGTCCGCTTCTTTAGTTTCAAACGGACGATGCCCGCTAAGAAGTTCATAGAGAATTACTCCAAGCGAATAAATATCGGTTGCCGTCGTTACACTTTTGTTTTGCAGTTGTTCGGGCGAAGCGTAGCTTGGGGTCATCACGCCAAGTTTGGTAATCGTGGCGGTATTAAGTTGTTCGAGTTCGGCAGAAAGAATTTTCGAGATACCGAAATCAAGCAATTTCGGCGTTCCGTCTTTAGTAATCAAGATATTAGAAGGTTTCAAATCGCGGTGAACGATTAGATTACGATGAGCAAAATCAACTGCTTGACACACTTTTCTAAATAAATCGAGTCGTTGATTTAAATTTGACGCTTGCTTTTTGCAATATTCGTCAATCGGCAAACCTTCGACGTATTCCATCGCCAAATACGGAATCTTGTCGTCCGTCGTTCCGGCATCGAGAAGTCGCGCAATATTCGGATGTTCCAGACTTGCCAAAATCTCGCGTTCCTGCCCGAACCTGCGACGAAGCGCGGCGGTATTCATCTCTCGTTTGAGCAATTTAAGCGCAACCGTTTGATCAAACTTGCCGTCTGTTCGTTCCGCTTGATATACCGCGCCCATTCCGCCGTATCCGAGTTCGCGCACTATTTTATAAACGCCGATTTCCTGTCCGACCAAAGCATGTTCGCCTAACTCATCAGAAGCGATAAAGTCTTTCAAAAACTCGACCATTGATAACTGCATCAAGTCTTCGGATTCTTCTTCAAAAGCAAGAAGCGACTCGACTTCCCGACGCATCTCATCATTAATTTGCGAATTCCCGAAAAACTTTTGCCGTTCCGACTGAGTAAGCGGTAGAACTTCGTTTAATAATTCTTTGACCTTTTTCCAATTTTCCGTTTGCATATTCAAATCATTTAAAGAAAAACTTATTTACTAATGCGAAATTGGTGAATGAGGTCGGTCAAAATAGTTAACAGTGCATAGTGCATAGTGCGTAGTAGAAAACAAACTATGCGAATCAAGAGTAGAAAGCGATGCACTAACTATTCGCTATTAACTATTAACTATTCGCTGTTTTATCAGAAGAATTTTCGTTTTAACAGCGAATAGTTAATAGCTAATAGTTTTGTTGCCCGTGTATCTGATTTCTACTTACTTACGGCAGATATTTTTAACGCTTGATTCATATAAACTATGCACTATGCACTATTCAGTTCTCGGTAAAGCCAAAGACGCGCTGCTTGCCATTCACGTCCGACGGTGCTTTCGGAAATCTCTAAGGCTTCGGCAATTTCACCGTTTGTCATTCCGCCAAAAAAGCGCATTTCAACGATTTTCGATTGTTTTTCGTCAAACTTTTCGAGCCGTTCTAAAACTTCGTGCAGAATCATCACCGACTCGATGCGTTCTTCGACGGGAATCTGCACGTCGTCAAGCGAAAAATGAATTTTATTATTGCCTCGCTTTCCGGCTGAATGAGAACGGGCATAATCAACCAGAATCTGCCGCATCATTCGCGCCGCTATCCCGTAAAAATGCTTTCTGTTTTTCCAATCAATGCCGGTCTGTTCGCTTAATCTAAGAAACGCTTCGTGAACCAACGCCGTTGACTGCAAAGTATGATCGGATCGTTCGCCGGACATCAGAAACCGCGCCTGTCTTTTCAGTTCATCATAGACAAACGGCAGAAGCAGTTCTTTTGCATCTTCGTTTCCGTTATTCCAATCTTGTAGAATCTGCGTGATGTCGGGAGTTTGCTTATCACTCATAAAAAGTTTATGTCGGATGTGTAAGACTATTCTAACTTATTTTCCATCGAAAAGAAACTTTTTTGAAATTATTTTGAAGGTCTTTGCCGAGTTTTTCCGCATATATATATAAGAAGCAAATTCTTAATTAATTTTATGGAGGAAACTATGCAGAAGCTAACAACTTATCTTAGAACAACATTTTTGATTGCCTTTTTGATTTTGGCAATCTCGGCAATAAACGCGGCGGCGGCGACTTTTACCGTTACCAATACGAACGACAGCGGCGCGGGCAGTTTGCGGGATGCGATCACGCAGGCAAATGCGGCGGCGGGGGCGGACACGATTGTGTTTGATTCGTCATTTAACACGGCACGGACAATTACTTTGGCTTCGACTTTAGTGATTGACTCTGCCGACAATACGACAACGACGATTACGGGACCGGGAGCGAATCTTTTGACCGTTAGCGGTAATAATGCCGTTCGCATATTTGATATTAGAAACGATGAAACGGTAACGATCAGCGGAATGACGATGACGGGCGGCAATGGTGTGGGCGTAACTGCTTCGGGAAACGGTGGTGCGATGTATTTTGTTTCGGCAACCGTAACACTTAACAATGTGGTCGTTAGCGGAAACTCAGCGACTCAGGAAGGCGGCGGCATTTCCGCCTTTGCAAGCAACTTAACCATTACGAATTCGACAATTACAAATAATAATTCTAACAGTAATGCCGGTGGGATTAGTTCACAAAGCAACGCCGTTCCTGCTTTTCTGACCCTAACTAACACAACCGTCAGCAACAATACATCCCAAGCAAGTGGCGGGGGAATCAGGATAGCCGGTTTTGCTTCAACAATTTCAATGAACAATTCTACCGTAACCGGAAATACATCGGTAAGTTCCGGCGGCGGCTTGAATATTATGTTTGTTAGTGTTCCACTAACCATTACAAATTCGGTAATCAGTAATAACACGGCAACATTCGAAAGAGGCGGTGGTATTTATTCTCAACAAAGCAATGCGTTGACGATCACGAATACAACTATTAACGGGAATGCGTCGGGATTCCAAGGCGGCGGTATATATTTGTTAATAGCCACTAATGTTACCATAACAGGCTCGACCATCTCGAATAACATAGCCAACCCCAACAGGACTAACTTTGGTGTGGGTATAGGCGGCGGACTTTTTCTTACTGGATCCACCGGCACGAAAACTATTACTAATTCGACCATCAGCGGCAATGAGGCTCGCGCTCCCGGTGTCGGAGGTAATTCAGGAATCGGCGGCGGTATCGTTTCAGATGAATTTACTCCATATAGTGTTATCAATTCAACAATTAGCGGGAATCTTGCCGAATCAACGGGTGGTGCTATATATATAACGGGGGAAAGAAACGATTTTCCTTTGACACGCAATATCACCAATTCAACCATCGTCAACAATACGGCAAACGGACGGGGCGGCGGAATTCGTCGTGTGGGAAACGGAACAGGTTCGGTGTTCAACTTACGCAATTCGATAATTGCCAACAACACCGACAACGGCACGGCTCCCGATCTTGACGGAACATTTGATTCGCAAGGTTACAACCTGATCGAAAACACGATGGGGGCGACCATCAACGGCGATTTGACCGGCAATATCACAGGTCTTGATCCGAATCTCGGTCCGTTGCAAAACAACGGCGGAATGACGGCGACGCACGCTCTTTTGGCGGGCAGTCCGGCGATTGACGCGGCTAATCCGGGCAACTTTCCCACCACCGACCAGCGCGGCGTAACGCGCCCGATGGACGGCGACAACAACGGCACATCTTTGCCCGACATCGGCGCGTTTGAACTCGAAGGCATTCCGCCGACACCAACACCGACACCGACACCAACGCCAACCGCAACTCCAACTCCAACGGCAACACCAACTCCGACTCCAACTCCGACTCCAACTCCAACACCTACTCCAACGCCGACGGCGACACCAACACCAACACCCACGATTACGCCAACACCAACTCCGACGATAACACCAACGCCAACAGCAACTCCGACTCCGACTCCGACAGCAACGCCAACGCCAACTCCGACAGCGACTCCAACGGCAACACCGACTCCAACACCGGGTGGTAATTTCTGCATCCCAACCACCACTGTTACTGAAGGTGACTTGGCTCCCGGCGGAATCGTTTCCTTTGGTGTTTCTAGCGGACAAAACTCTGTAACGGTTGACCACGTCAACGCGGGAACAGGTTTGCAATCATTGACAGTAGTTGGAACGCCGACCAATGCCACCGTCAATATTCCGCCATTCACGCCCGGCACATTCAATCCGGTGGTTGTAACTTTTACGCCGACGATGCCCGGTCAAGCGGTTGATTTCACTTTGAGAGCGGCAAGCACATTCCACGCCGCCTTTATCAGAGTGCGCTGTGCTGAAACCTGCACTCCAAGCACGACTGTAACCGAAGGAGATTTAGCTCCGGGTGGAATCGTATCATTTGGCGTGTCGAGTGGAGCAGGTTCAGTAACAATTGACCACGTCAACGCTGGAACAGGTTTGCAATCGCTGACAGTGGTGGGAACACCTGTGAATGCGGTAGTGAACATCCCGGCATTCACGCCCGGCACCTTCAATCCGGTAGTTGTAACCTTCTCGGTAATTAACCCAAATCAGCCGGTAGATTTCACCTTGCGGGCGGCAAGCAGTTTCCACTCTGCCTTTATCAGAGCGAGATGCGGGACACCGCCGACTGGAAAGTCTGAGAAATAACGGAAAGGAAATCTCACAGTAAAAAGAACAATCGTCGAGATGTCAAATCAGACATCTCGACGATTATTTATGTTTGACGACAAATCAATGGAGTGCGGACATCTTAACTACTACTTCGTTTATGATTCAAAAGAAACTTGTTCACTGACAACGAAAAGCGGACAAGTTGTCAGCACTCTATATCTTTATTGAAAAATCGCCGCGCTGTTTGGCGAACTGTCGCTTTTCGTTTATTCTATGCTCAAATAAATTCTTTCCCAATAAAGAAAACATTTATGAAAAAATTGACTTGGCTTTTTACGGCAATTTTTGTTTTTTCCGCGCTTGTTCAGGCACAGGAAAAGATGATTTCGATTGATGATATTTATGACCCGACAAAGCGTGTGGCGTTTAGCGGCAAACCAGTGCAGATTCGCGGTTGGACGAAAGACGGCGCGGCGTATAAACAATTCAACGGCGGACGGATGGTTGGTGTCAACGCTTTGAATGGAGAATTACGAGAGCTTTACGATACGAAAAAATTTGTTTCGGTTTTGACACAGACCGCCGGATTTTCGCTTGACGATGCAAACAGCATCGGACAATCGCCGTTTCCGCAATTTAACAGCGCGGAAACCGCGATTTTAATCAATCACAACAACGATGTCTGGATTTATGACATAAACGGCGGTACGGTTAAGCGACTGACAAACAACAAAGACGAAGAACTCGAAGCCGATTTTTCGCCCGACGGAAAAATGGTTAGCTTTGTCAAAGGTATGAATCTGTTCGTCGTCGAGATAGCAAGCGGCACGGAAAAACAACTGACGCGCGACGGCGGCGAGAAAATTTTGAACGGCTATCTCGATTGGGTTTATGAAGAAGAACTTTACGGACGCGGCAACAAACGCGGCTATTTTTGGTCGCCCGATTCGCGCTTTATCACGTTTTTACGGACTGATGAAAATCCTGTTCCGAAATTTGTTTTGCCGGACGATACGGTAACCGACCAACGAATCGAAAACACCGATTATCCGCAAGCCGGCGACAAAAATCCGCTGGTAACGCTCGGAATTGCCGATGTTAATAATACAAAAATTATTTTTACCGATTTGGCAAAATACAAGCCGGAAGATTTTCTGATTTCGCGCATTGCTTGGTCGCCGGATTCAAAAACGGTTGTCTTTCAAGCCCAAGACCGCGAACAAACTTTTATTGATTTGAACGCCGCCAACACATCGGACGGCAAATTTACGACGCTGTTCATCGAAAAAACGGCGGCTTGGGCGGAAGCGATTGATAATCCGGTTTATTTGAAAGACGGCTCGTTTATCTGGCAATCGGAAAAAGATGGTTTCCGACATCTTTATCACATCGCCAAAGACGGCAAACCGATTCGGCAAATTACCAAAGGACGCTGGGAAATCGGCGATTTTTACGGCGTTGACGAGAAAAACGGTTTTGCTTATTTCAGCGCAAGAGGCGAAAAAGATTGGATTGGAAGTTATATTTACCGAATAAAATTGAACGGCAGCGGTTTGAAGCGTCTTGTCGAAACAGCGGGTTCACATCGGGCGGATTTCAACCCGACTTTTACGCATTTTATTGATACGTGGAGCGACATCAACACGCCTCCGCAAACTCGGCTCTACGCGGCGGACGGAACTCTGGTAAAGGTTTTGGACGAAAACAAGGTTGACGTTTTGAAGGAATACAAACTCGGCAAACCTGAATTTATGAAAGTCAAAACGCGCGACGGTTTTGAAATGGAAGCGATGATGATAAAGCCGCCGGATTTTGATTCGTCGAAAAAATATCCGGTTTTCGCCTTTAACTATTCAGGTCCGCACGCGCCGTCGGTGAGAAACGGTTGGGGCGGAAGTCAATTGATGTGGCATCAGATGTTGGCGCAGAAAGGCTATATCATCTGGATTTGCGACAACCGCACGGCATCGGGCAAAGGCGTGGAATCAACTTGGGCGGGCTATCTAAAATTCGGTCAGACCGAAGTTCAGGATTTGGACGACGGTTTTAGCTATCTGAAATCCTTGCCTTACGTGAACGGCGACAGACTCGGAATGTGGGGCTGGAGTTACGGCGGATATATGACGAGCTATTTTATGACGCACACCAAAACGCTGAAAATGGGAATCGCGGGCGGACTCGTCGGCGATTGGGCGTTGTATGATTCGATTTATACCGAGAGATATATGAAAACGCCGCAAAACAACCCGGAAGGTTACGCCAAAGGTTCGGTTATCGCTGCCGCCAAAGATTTGCACGGCAGACTGCTGATAATTCACGGCGTAATGGACAACAACGTCCATCAGCAAAACTCGATAAAATTAGTCTACGAATTGCAAAAAGCCGGCAAGCAGTTTGAATATATGCCGTATCCGACCCAGCAGCACGGTGTCCGAGATCCGCTTCAAGTCAAGCATCTTTACACAATGATGGCGGATTATGTTTTGAGAAATTTGTAAGCAGATTTATATAAAAGTTATTCAGACAAAAGGTAGTGAATTGAAAGTAATGCGTTCAGTTCACTACCTAATTTTTTTCGTCCACTAGATGCTGGATTTTTTGATTATCATTCATCTTTAAAAAAATTCGATTGCCCCGACGGGACAATCGAATGCTAAATTAAATTGTCGGAAAATTATTTAATTCTTTTTCCCGCCGCCTTTACCACCGCCGTTGCCTTTACCATTACCGCCGCCATTTTGTTTGTCGTTGTTCTGTGGTTTAGGCGGTTTCATATCGTGTTTTTCAACTTTATCCGGTTTCATATTGTGTTTTTCAACTTTAATCGGACTAGACAGTTTGACGTTTTCTCTGACGATTTTGTTTGGTTTCTCGCGCAATTGATGTCTTTCGTTTTTACCTTTTCGCGGTTTCTCAAAATCGTTTCGATTGCCTTTCGGATGATTGTCCGGCTTGAACGAATCATTTTTCTTTCCGCCGTTTTTAATCCGAACAAATTCGGGATTATTGGGATTATTTTTCCTGAACTCCCTTTGTTCTTTCGTCGGTTTAGCTAGTTTGGAGTAAATTTTGCTCACTGATTTGCCGTGATTTGGTGATTTGATTTTGATTTGAGTAATCGTCGGATTAGCCGTTTGAATAAATACCGGCGCGGGATAAATCTGCTCGATTCTTGTGCGATAAACCGGCGTTTCAACTACTTGATAAACTTCGTAATCGTCCGGGTAATTCTCGTAGTAATACGGCGAATTATAATAATCATCGCGGTCGCTGAACAGCCAATTGACGATTCCCAAACTGCGGTCGAGCCGATTCGTTTCGTAGTAATTGTCATCACCGTAAATCTGTTCGTTGCCGGTCAGTAAAATTCTCCCATCGGAAAAGTCCAGACCGCCTCGTTCAAAAATTATCGTGGCGATTTCCTGAATGATGTCGGGACCGAACCGACTAAACAACGAAAGCCCGCGTTCGTTGTCATCACGGTCTTCAAACTCGGAAACGCTGATGTAATCAGCATAACCGTCGCCGTTTAGATCGAGATTGTTGACTCCATCTTCGGAGTTGAGCAAATTTTCAAACTCTTCCGCGTTGTCGGCTCTTTCAAGCAGACTGCCGACTCGCTGCAAATCCAAATTTTCTCTTACAAAATAATCACTTCCGTTGGACACAGCCTCCGTTACCGTCGCTTCGTTCGGATAGGTGCTGGTGTCTGCGACTTCACCCATTTGGCTCGAATTGCAAGCCATCGAAAATAAACTGACGGCAAAAATAGTCGCCGATAATGTTATAAATCTCATATTTTTTTACCTTCCCTTTGTTCATCTCTGCCTGCAATATTCAGGCGGATATTTTCCAACTTACCAATTTGTGAGGCTTAAATCCTAGTTTGGGTTGCTGTAAAATTATAGTTATGCTCAAAAAAGAATTTTTTCTGAAACTCTTTTGTCTTGTTTGCCAAACTCATAATTTGTCAAAAAGCAACCAAAACAAAAACTCACCACATCACAGCCGACAAGTTTCAAAACTTCTTTTAATTATGAAATTTCAAGTTTCTGTCAACATCCGTGAAAGCAATTACGAAGAACAAATTCAACATCAACTATAAAAAGCGCACAACATTAAAAATCTGCTGACCTTCAATGCCAAAGATTTCAAACGCTACACCGACATCAAAACCGTCGAACTGAAAGAGTTTAGAACGTCAGACGATGCGAAGATGAATGTTTTGGCTTTTGTGAAACTTTTGATAAAATTAGATTGCTGTGTAAGATTATGTTGTAGGCTAATAAAGCAATTTGCTGTATTTAAGAACCTCACCGAAAATATGAATGAGATTGAGGGAATAGCGAAACAAAGAAATATAAGATGGTTGGTTCACTTTACAAGAGTTGAGAATCTTGAAAGCATCCTAAAAAATGGATTGATTCCGAGGAATAATTTTGAGGAGCTAGATAATGAACCACTGACTAATGACAAAATCAGATTAGATGGTTATTTAAATGCTACAAGTTTATCAATTGAATTTCCAAATTACAGAATGTTTTGGAAATGCCGATGTGATGCAAAAGAAAAAGACTCAATACCGCACGAAACTTGGGTAGTTTTAGGAATCAAAACTAGTGTTTTGTGGGAAAAAGATTGTGCTTTTTGTCTTACTAATGCTGCTCATAACATAATAACTCAAACTGATTTAGAAGAGCGAAAGGGCAGATGCTTTTAGTAGAATTTTTAATGAGGCTGAAGGAAAACCTAGTCGTGACGAGATGGGAATAAATACTGCATATCCAACTGATCCTCAATCGGAAGTATTAGTTTTTGATAAAATTGAAGCTGAATTTATAATTGGAGCAGTATTCAAGAATGTTTTGCCAGTAAAAGATTTTAGAGAAAAATTCCCACAGAAGAAATTCAAGCACTTTTCAGGATTATTTGCACCAAGAGAAGATTATAATTATTGGTAGAGGTGAATAAAATGGCAGAAAGACCTGTTTATATTCCTAAAGAAAACGGATTCCCCTTTGTAACCACAAAAAGCATAATTTTTGACTGGTTTGCTGGATTTTCTGTTTCCCAAAAGCAAAAGTCTATTAAATCTCTACATTTTTCGATTGAACAAAAATTAGGTATTTCAAAGACTCTTGAAATTTCAAGCAAATCACTCGAATCATTAGGTAATGCTTTAAGCTCTTTTAATCTTAAAATTTGCACTGTAAAAAGACGAAAGATTTTTAGTGTTGAGTGTGCTTACCAAGCAAGCAAAGTTTTTGAGTTTGGTGGACCATACTTAGATATTATGGATAAAACATCTCGTGAAGCTAAAACAGATCCTCGCTTAAAGTCGTCAGGCAAATTAATTGGATTTAGATTTTATAATGTTGATTGGGAATTAGAACCTAAAACAGCTTTTTATGATTGGCTATATTTGAATGCTCTAAGAAAGAATTTTGAATTAACGGAAAATCTTGCAAGTTATTTAGCTTTTACTGATATTGAGTTCAATCCAATGAAATCAATCAGCTGTCAAGCTCGTTCAGCCGCTTTATATGTTTCTTTGGAAAAGAGAAACTTATTAGATGAAGCATTATCAAGTAAAGAAAACTTTTTGTATATATTTAAGCATTCCTTCAATCAACAAGATTTTCCATATAGTTAACTCCCACTAAAGCCACCTTCATTTCACATCTTTCAAAACAACCTGCGCCGCGAAAGTGTTGCAATGCGATAATTGAGTTTTGCGGAAAATTTGTTGCACAAATTTGGTAGTGTTTCAAATTTTATGATAAAAAAAATCACTCGGAATAAATGATAGATGAAAGATAATAACTGATAGATAAAACCTCTCATCTCTCATTCATTCCGAAGAAAAATCTTCATAATAAATTGTGAAACACTAAGACAAATTTCACAGTGAACGACTAGTTTTCTTCGGTTACGGGTGCTTCTTCAAGTTTAGCGAGCGCGTCTTTGTAAATTTTGATTTCGCCTTTTGCTTCCATTTCCCGACGCAGTGAAGCCAGATAATCGGAGAAAATTTGTCCGCGTTTTGCTCTTAGTTTGGCTTCGACAAGTTCGTCGCGTTCCTTTGCAAACTCGGTCAGGTCGGCTTCTTCGCGGCTGTTGACACCGACGACATACCAATTATCGTTGATCTTTATCGGCGTTTTGGTAACTTCGCCCACCTTCAAACCGTAAATCGCTATTTCCAATGCTTCGCTCGTTGCCGCACTCGGACCTTGTCCAAGCGGTGAACCTAAGATAAAACTTTTTGCGTCCTGTGTTTTTAAGCCTTTAGTTTGCGCGGCGGAACTCAAACCGCTTGCCGAAGTCGCGGCGGCAGCGATTTGTTTGGCAATTTCTTCAACCTTTGCGCGGGCTTGCTCAACTTTGACGGTTTCGGCAACTTGCGCTTTTACCTCGTCAAATTCGGCATCGCGCGGTTCGCGTTTGTCAATCAAAAGCGGTATCGCAAAACCGTTTTGCACCGGAATTTTATCGCCGACATCGCCTTGATTGGCAAGTCCGACGATGCCTTCTTCAAATTGCGGCGAAATACCGACTTTCGCAATGTCGTCGCCCGGTTTGACAAAACCGGTTTCGCGCACCATATCGGCGGCGTTCATATTTGCTTGCGCGGCAAATTCTTCGGCTACTTTCTGCACGTCTTTGACCTCTTTGAGACGGTCGGTAATCTTTTGCGCGAGTTCGGCGGCGGCGGCGTAGGCACGGCGATTTCGCAGACTTACTTCGATTTCTTTTTTCGCATCTTCAAAACTTTTCGGCACGGCTTCACCGCGACGCAAAATAAAATAGCGGTCTTGAAACTTAATCGGTTCGGTTACTGCGCCCGGCTCCATCGCCAACAGACGTTGATACGGGTCGGTTGGGTTGTTCGGATTTTCGCGCACTAAACCTGACAACTTTCCGCCCTCAGCAGCAGTTTTCGGGTCTTCGGATTGACCTTTGGCAAGTTCGCCAAATGCTTCCGCCGAGATTTTACCGTTTTCGGCGCGGGCTTGCGCCGCCAAAGTATTGGCTTTTTCCAAAACCGCCGCGTCGAGTTCGGGCTTTGCCACGCGCAAGACGATTTGCTGTCCTTCGACACCGGCTTTTTTCTTGTCGTCGGGCAGTTTATCGTATTCGGCTTTTAATTCTTCGTCGGAAATTGTCAATTTTTCACCGATTTTTGTCGTGTCCAGAAAAACATAGCGAATCTTTTTTTGCGGAACGCTGATGAAATAATTTTTCTTGTTCTGCTCGAAATAATTTTTCAACTCTTCGTCCGTCGGTTTGATAGTTTGCGCTAAATCGGCACTGCTCACGGGAATGTATGCTAAATCGAACTTGGTGTTTTTGCGTTTATAATCGTCTAAGATTTCCTCTTCGGAAACAGTTACGCCCGATGTCAAGAAGGCTTCGAGGTTTTTTCCGCTTATCTCGTCGCGCACCGCTTGTTCAAAAGCTCTGACGCTGCCGAACTGTGAGGTTACATTTTGCTCATATACTTTTTGGTCAAACGGTGTTCCGTCGGTAGGCTTATTTTGTTGGCGAATATAACTTGCCAA
>Ga0136617_10003951_pt1 | contig 13259 bp, 14 predicted proteins | sample AntDrymUQ3222106_2_FD_129672 | JGI IMG/M metagenome (GOLD analysis project Ga0136617, IMG submission 129672) | Polar desert sand microbial communities from Dry Valleys, Antarctica - metaG UQ322 (21.06) | ecosystem: Environmental > Terrestrial > Soil > Desert | place: Antarctica: Dry Valley...
GGATCATGCGCGATCACCCGGTCGAGAAGTGGATGCGCGATGCGAAGGTGCTCCAGATCGTCGAGGGCACCTCGGAGATCCAGCGGCACGTGATCGTCCAGTACCTCCGAGCTCGCTGACCAAATCGTCACGAGCCGCCCGAGCGCCGCGGCTACACTCGGCGACTTGCGCGTCCATGCGACATCCGCCGGCGTGCGCACGTCTCGAGGGCGAACGGCGTACGTCGTTCTCCGCGCGCTCGTCGTCGCGGCGCTCGTCGTCGGCGTGCTCGGCGTGCTCGTCGGCGTCGTCTTCGCCGGCTCGCCGGCTCGGGTCGCGGAAGGCGTCACGATCGCCGGCGTAGAGGTAGGCGGGCTGACTGCCGCCGAGGCTCGCACGCTGCTCGAGGAGCGTGCCGAGCGGGTGGCGCGGGTCCCGGTCGTCTTCACCGTCGGGGAGCGGCGGTTTCCGATCAAGGCGACGGCCCTCGGCGTAGAGGCCGACTGGGCGGCTGCTGTGGCGAGCGCTCTCAGCGAGGGAAGCGGCTTCGCACCCGTCCGCGGCTACAAGCGGCTGCAAACCCGCTTCCTGGGTACCGAGATCGCCCCGCCCGTCGGGGCCTACGAAGCTGCGCTCGACTACAAGCTCGGCCAGCTCGCGAAGGCGATCGACCGCGGCCACGTCGAGGCGAAGCTCGTGCGCCGCGGCCTGGCCGTCGCCGTCGTTCCGGGCCAGATCGGCAGGACGCTCGAGCGCGACGAGGCCGGCGATGTGATCGTGCGCGCGCTCGCGCAGCTCGGGCGCGTGCGACCCGTCCCGCTGCCGGTCTCGATCGATCCGATCGACGTGACCGCCGACGATCTCGCTCCTGCGGCTCGGCAGGCCCGGATCGCCTTCTCGGCGCCCGTGCGGCTCGTCTCCGACGAGAAGATCTGGAAGCTTCCGCGCTGGCGGCTCGCCGAGCTGATCGCTCTTCCCAGCGGCTCTTCGCTGGAGCTCTCGATCGCGGGCGCGAAGGCCGACGCCTGGTTCGCGCGGTTGGGCAAGAACGTGGAGCAGCCACCGGTCGACGCAAGGTTCGTGACCTCGTCGGGCGCGATCAGCATCGTGCCAAGCAAGCCCGGACTCGAGATCGACGTCCCGGCGACCGCCGAGTCGCTGCTCTCCGCCGCAGTCTCGCCGACGGCAAGGTCGGCGCAGCTCGCGCTCGTCACGAGCCAGCCCGCGCTGACGACAGCGGACGCGAAGGGGCTCGGGATCGTGCGCCGGCTCGGCACGTACTCGACCCTGAACGCCGGCACGTACAACCGGATCACCAATCTCCGCCGCGCGATCGAGCTTCTGAGTGGGGCCCTGGTCGCTCCCGGCGGCACCTTCTCGTTCAACGACCGCATCGGCCCGCGCACGCTCGAGCGCGGCTTCCTGCCTGCGCCGGTGATCATCAGGGACGAGTACGAAGAGGCGGTCGGTGGCGGCGTCTCGCAGGTCGCGACAACGGTTTTCAACGCAGCGTGGGAGAGCGGGGTCAAGATCGCCGAGCGCAACCCCCACTCGCTCTACATCAGCCGCTATCAGCTCGGCCGCGACGCGACCGTCAACTATCCCGATCTCGATCTGAAGTTCGTCAACGACACCCCGAAGTGGATCCTCGTCGCAGCGAGCTGGGATGGCGGGGGCATCACGGTCTCGCTCTACGGCGGGGGCCCCGAGCGGCGGGTCGAGAGCGGCGAGGGGACGATGCGGATCACGGCCCCGGCCCGGATTCGGCGCAGCCCCGACCCGATGCTCGAGCGCGGCACGGAGATCGTGGAGGAGGAGGGATCGGAGGCGCGCGTCACGAGCGTCACCCGTACGGTCTACGGCGAGACGGGCGGCGTCCTCCGCGACGAGACCTGGAATACCTCCTACCGCGGCGAGTACCGGATCATCCGGGTGGGCACCAAGCCGAAGCCCAAGCCGAAGAAGCCGGCGCCGAAGGAGCGCCCGACCACGACCGCGCCTGAGCCGTCCGAGCCGCCCGCGACGACGCAGACCGTTCCCGAGGATCCGCCTGTCGAGACGATCCCGACGGTGCCCCCGGCGGAGCGGGCGCCTATCCCTCTGCCCTAGCCACCGCCTCGACGAACCACTCTGGAACGCGCGTCGGCCGCCGGCTCCGGGCGTCGACCGTCGCGTGAGAGGTGGAGCCGTCCGCCACGATCTCGTCGGCCCGTGCGATTGCGTACTCGTAGCGAAACCGGGCGCCACGCAGGTCGACGCAGCGCGTCCAGACGAGGAGACGGTCGTCGAAGTAGGCCGCCCGCCGGTAGGAGAGCTGGACGGCCGTCGTCAGCGCCTACAGCCCCTGGGCCTGAATCGAGAGATAGCCGCCCGCGTGCTCGGCGAGGTAGGCGACGCGCGCGACCTCGAGCCAGACGACGAACGAGGCGTGATGGGCGATGCCCTGGGCGTCCGTCTCGGCGAAGCGGACGGCGATCTCTGTCGAGAAGTTGAACCCGTCCATCTGCTTCAACACTAAGCCGCGCGGTCGGCGCAGCCGAGCGGGGCTCAGGCCGCGGCGCGCCTGAGCGGCCGCTCGCCGAGGATCCGCCGGCAGTCCGAGCACAGGGTGCGCTCGATCTCGTACGGGATCCCCGCGTGCTGACTCAGGACGTGCGTGGTGACGGCCTTGTGCCTGTGCAGCGGACGCTTCCGGTGCAGAGAGACGCTCATGCACTGATCACGGTACTGATCGCTCCTGACATCGCATGCTCCAAAGGTGTGACATTCGTGTGAAATCTTCGTGATGACGAGCTGCCGTTCCTGAACAGTCAGACGTCGGCTCGGCCGGAGAGTTGCGCCCCGTGTCGCGCCGGTAGACTCCGCCCCATGACGACTGAGCAAAAGGACATCTTCGCCCGGGTCCAGGGTCTCGGCGAGGAGGCGCTGCACAAGCTGGCCGACGTCCCGGGCGGAGCGAAGCTCGTCGAGATGGCGAACCAGTCGCGGACGCGGCTCGACGAGATGCAGAAACGACTGCGCGGGCTCGACGTGCTCGAGCGGCGGGTCGACGAGCTCGAACAGCGACTCGCGAAGCTCGAGACCGCGTCGACGACGAAGAAGGCTACGGCAGTCACGACCGTCGCGAAGAAGCCGGCCGCACCGAAGAACCCACCGGCCTAGCCGGGTACCCGGACACGTAGCGCGCGCGGCACGAGCTCGAAGCGCACCGGCGTCGTTCCAGGTTGCTCGCCGTCGAGCTCGATTGGAAGCGGCACGTCGGCGTCGACCGTCACCGTCGACCCACGCAGGAGCTCGGCCTTCGGGTGTGGCAAATGCTTGCCCCAGAAGGTCTTCGGCAGCGTCGTGAGCAGGTCGCGCTTCGTTAGGTCGCCGATCGTGAGCACATCGAAGAGACCATCGTCGGGCTCGGCGTCGGGGCAAATCTTCATCCCGCCACCGAACGAGCGCCCGTTCGCGACGACCACGTCATGCATGCGACCGCCGCGGATCTCGTCGTCGACCGAGAGTCGCACTTCGGAGTTCTCCCAGCGCGCGAAGACTGCGAGGGTCGCCGCCAGGTACGAAGCCTTGCCGCCGAGCGCCTTCGTCGTCTCGTTCGCGCGCTGCGCGATCGCGCCGCTCATCCCCGCGCTCGCGACGTTCGCGAAGTACGACTCCGCCTCGGTGCCGTCCCAGGAACGGTAGAGGACGCGGCCGAGGTCGATCGTGCGTGGGCGTCCGGTCAGCGCCACGTCGATCGCGCCGTCGACGCGGTGCGGGATTCCGTAGGTGCGGATGAAGTCCCAACCCGTCCCGCGCGCGATCACGGCGATCTCGGCGTCGGGAAGGTCGTGGATCCCGTTCGCGACCTCGTTCACCGAGCCGTCGCCGCCGACGACGACGAGGAGCGAAGCGCCGCCGAGGGCCGCCTCGCGTGCGAGCTGACCGAGGTGGCCCGACCGCTCCGAGAAGAGCGTGTCGCCCTCGAGCCCGCGTGTCGCCGCGCGGCGCGCGAGCTGCGGCCAGCGCTTGCCCGTCGAGCCATTCGCCGACGCTGGATTGACGAGGAAGACGGTGTCGCTCATCGGTCGTTCGGCCGATGAGCGGGTGGAGGGGGTGTGGGGGAACCGGGAGGTTCCCCCACGTCGGGTTGTAAGAAGGGGGCACGTGGGGGAAACATGGTTTCCCCCACGGGAGCGGGCCGAAGGCGCGCGACGCTAATGAGTGGCCGTCGCGAGCGCGACGCGCGTCATCCGGTCGACCGCGGCCTGCATCTCCTCGTCGGAGATCCGCTTGAACTCGCCCTCGACGACGATGTCCGAGACGACGAGCAGGCAGCCTGCCTGGACGCCGCGGAGGGCGCCGACGGTGAAGAGCGCTGCGGCCTCCATCTCGACCGCGAGGACGCCACGCTTCGACCAGCGCTCGTACTGGCCTTCGTCCGGGTTGTAGAAGAGGTCGCTCGAGACGATCGGGCCGACGTGCATCGACTGGCCGAGCTCCTTGGCGACGTGGACGGCGCCGTGAATCAGCTCCCAGCTCGCGGTCGGGCAGTGCGGCTCGTTCGCGACGAGGTGCATCGCGGTCGAGTCGGCCGGAACTGCGGAGATCGCCACGATCATGTCGCCGAGCGCGTGCTTCGGCTGGAGCCCGCCGCAGGTGCCGACGCGGAGGAGCTTCTTGACCCCGAGCTGGATGAGCTCCTCGAAGACGATGGTCGCGCCTGGACAGCCCATCCCGGTGCCCTGCACGGAGACCGGCCTTCCCTCGTAGGTACCCGTGTAGCCGAGGAGCCCTCGCTCGGCATTCCGCTGCTGGACGTCCTCGAGGTACGTCTCGGCGATGTACTTGGCCCGGAGCGGGTCACCGGGAAGGAGGCACGCCTCGGCGTAGTCGCCGGGCTCGGCTCGCACGTGAATTGGCATCGCGAGAATCTATACCGAGGCCGAGAGATGAGGAGGGGGCTGCGGTCGCAGCCCCCTCCGGTCGAACGAGTTGCTCGTGTCCTTACGGCACTACGGCAGGCGACCGAAGAGCGCCGTGACCTCGGGCGGAACCGTTGCGAGGAACGGCCTCGCCGCGGCCAGGATCTCCGACGGCTTCTTGCCCACGTCGAACGCGCTCGGGAAGGGCGACATGCGGGTGATCAGATTGAGATACGCCGCATGGCGCGCCTCGACCGTGGCGATCTGCGCCCCCGCCTGGAGGAAGTCGCCGCTATCGACGTAGCGGATCGCGCCGTCGTAGGCCATCACGCCCGTGTTTTCGAGCACCCGAGCCGTCGTCAGGAAGGTGTCGACGGTGCGGAGCGCAGCCGTGAAGTTGAACGTGGCCGGCGGGATTGCGGCAGCCCCGAGAGCGGTCCGCAGGAAGTTCACGTGTGTGACCTCGTGATCCCGGATCGCCAGCAGGTAGCCGTAGGCCGTGCTCCTGATCCGGCCGCCGAAGCCCGCAATCGTCCTGTTGCCGGTGATCGCGCCCTTGCTGAACCTCGCGCGGGCCGAGGGTGCCCCGGTGGTGCCGGTGCCGCCGAGAGCCTGGGTGTAGAAGGCGGCCTCGAGATACTCGAGCGTCAGCGCGTAGTTGAGCACGTCGACGTCCGGGATCGAGTCGCTATGACCGGCCCGCGCGACGCCCGCCGTGCCTCCGAGCAAAACTCCGCCGCCGACGAGGGTCGCGCCCCCGACTCCGAGCTTGCGCAGGAAGGCCGAACGGGTGTCCGGGTGCTCCAGGACGTCTTGCCGCAGCTTGTCTTTCTGCATCTTGTACTTCCCCCTTTGCGGCAGTTAGATAGGGCAGAACATTGGCCGCTACTTGGACAATCTCCGCTTTGGCGCCGCTCGAAACCCGGCCACCGCAGCGCGCGGCGCGTTGCGGCAGGATCAGGTCGATGGCCCACCTCGTCGAGCCGGAGCGGGCGCAGATCCTCGCATACTGCGCCGAGGATCCCGTCGAGCGCGTGTTTCTCGAGGATGTGGCGCGCAGAGGCCTCGGGCGGTTCGCCGGGCTCGAGGAGGACGGGCGACTCGTCGCGCTCTGCCACACGGGCACGAACGTGGTGCCGTCGGGACGCGGGTGCGGGGCCTTCGCCGAGGCGGCCGCGCGGGTCGGCGCGCGAATGCTGATCGGCGAGCAGGGGGCTGTCGGCGAGCTCTGGGAGGGTCTGATGGGGCGGGTCGACCCGCCGCGTGAAGACCGGCCGCGGCAGCCCGTCTACGTCAGCTCGGAGCCGCCCGCGCCGGGTGGCACGGCGCTGCGGGCGGCCACCCTCGACGATCTGCCTCTGCTCGTACCGGCGTGCGCCGCCGCGCATGAGCTCGAGTTGGGTGTCGACCCGCTCCGGCGCGACACCGACGGCTTCCGCTGGCGGACGCGCGCCCAGGTCGAGGAGGGCCGCTCGTGGATCTGGGAAGCGGACGGCGTCATTCTCTTCAAGGCCGAGGCGTCGGCTTGGACGCCGTCCGCGATTCAGCTCCAGCAGGTGTGGACGGATCCGGAGGCGCGCGGCAAGGGACACGCTGCGGCGGGATTGCGCGATCTCCTCCGCCTGCTGCTCGAGCGCGTTCCACACGTCTGCCTCTTCGTGCGAGCCGACAACGACGTGGCGATCGGTCTCTACGAGACGGTCGGGATGACGCACGCGCTGGACTACCGCAGCGTCCTCCTGTGAGGGAGCTCGTCATCGCCCGCCACGGCGAGAGCGAGCTCAACGTCGGCGACCAGCTCAACGGCGATCCGACGGTGCTCGTCGCGCTGACCTCCCGAGGTGAGGAGCAGGCCCGCGCGCTCGGTGCGGCCGTCGGGCCCGTTGAGCGCGCCGCGCACACGAGCTTCGAGCGGACGCGTCGCACCGCCGAGCTCGCGTGGCCGGAAGCGCCGTTGCTCGAGATCCCGGAGCTCGACGAGATCCGGTTCGGCCGCTGGGAGGGGACGACCTGGACCGACGGCTACGAAGAGTGGGTCGGCTCGTCGGGCCCCGAGGACGAATGTCCCGGAGGCGGCGAGAGCCGCGTCGCCGCCGCGCGGCGGTACGTGCGGGGCTTCCGGCTCCTACTCGAGCGCCCGGAGAAGCGGATCGCGCTCGTCGCCCACGGCGCGCAGGTCCGGTACCTGCTCCTCGCCGTCTCCGGCGTGCCCCCCGGTCGAATCCTGGAGCGCGTCCCGCTCGCCGAGCCCTATCGGGTCGACCGCACGGAGCTCGAACAGGCGATCGCGCTCCTCGAGGCGTGGACGGCGGCGCCGGCGTTCTGAGCCGTCGAGGAGCTTGTGTTGTTCCAACACAAGCGCCCGTCTTTCGCTTGGTTTCGTGGGATGAACGACGCTTGTGTTGTTGCAACACAAGCTCTTCGCGCCTCCGCTCCGCTGCGTGCGCGACAATGACGCCCATGCTCGAGCGCACCGAAGCCTTTATCCGGCAGCACGACCTGATCCCGCCGCGCGGCGAGGTCGCCTGCCTCGTCTCAGGCGGCGCCGATTCCACCTGCCTCTGGCACGCGCTCGGCGCGCTCGGCTACCGCGTCTCGGCTCTGCACGTGAACCACGGCCTGCGCGGCGCCGAGTCGGACGAGGACGCCCGATTCTGCCGCGAGGCCTTCGACGCCGAGCTCGTGGCTTGTGTTTCTGAAACACAAAGTCCCTCCGAAGCGACGCTCCGCGACGCCCGCTACTCGGCGACAGAGGGCCGCGGGCTGCGCGCGACCGGCCACACTGCCTCGGATCAAGTCGAGACCGTCCTCTACCGGCTCGTCTCGAGCGGCCGGCCGGGCGGGATCAAGCCGAAGCGGGAGGACGACGTCGTGCGGCCGCTGCTCGGGATCTGGCGCGAGGAGACGGAGGCGTACTGCCGCGAGCGCGGGCTCCCGTTCCGGGTCGATTCGTCCAACCCGGAGACGAAGCGCGGCCTGATGCGCGCCGAGCTCCTGCCGCTCCTCGACCGGCTCGACGCTCGGGCCCGAGAAAACCTGCTCGCGCTCGCCGAGGAGGCCCCGCGCCTGCCGCGAACGCTCGAGCGAACCCTCGCGGCGCTGCTCTCGAGCCACTCGGGCACCAAGTCCGCAGACCTCGGCGACGGACTCCGCGCGGTGCGCGAGTACGACTCGCTGCGCCTCGAGGGAGCAGTCGTCTGGGGGCCGTGGACGCTCGAGTCGAAAACGGCAGGGCTCGAGGTGCGCGGCCGCCAACCGGGAGACCGGCTCGCAGGCCGGCGCAAGAAGGTGCAGGATCTGCTCGTGGACGCGAAGATGCCGAAGGCGGAGCGCGACGGCTGGCCGCTCGTCGTCCGCGGCGAGGAGGTCGTCGCGGTGCCGGAGGTCGCCGAGGCGCCGGGTTGGGAGGGGGTCGTGACGTGGAAGCGAGCCTGAGCATCGAGGAGGGCGTGGGCGAGATCCTGATCGGCGAGCCGGAGCTGCAGGCGCGCATCGCCGAGCTCGGCGTCGAGATCTCCCGCGACTACAGCGGTCGCGATCTCCTCCTCGTCGGCGTCCTGAAGGGCGCGGTCTTCTTCATGGCCGACCTGATGCGGGAGCTGACGGTGCCTTGCGAGATCGACTTCATGGCGATCTCGAGCTACGGCGCGGGCACCGATTCGTCCGGCGTCGTCCGGATCCTCAAGGATCTCGACATCAACATCTCCGACCGACATGTGCTGGTCGTGGAGGACATCATCGACTCGGGCCTCACCCTCTCCTACCTGATGCGCAGCCTGAGAGCGCGAAAGCCGGCCACGGTCGAGATCTGCGCGCTCCTGACGAAGCCGGAGCGGCGCGAGGTCGATGTCCCGGTCGCCTACGTGGGCTTTGAGATCCCGAACAGGTTCGTGATCGGCTACGGGCTCGACTTCGACGAGCGGTATCGCAACCTTCCCTACGTGGCGGTGCTGCACCCGGATCTGATCCCGCCTCATTAAGGGTTGATGACGGCGCGGATCCCGCCCCAAATGGGGGTAGTTGTCGGGATTCAGGCTGCTACCCTCCGCGCAGACCCCTTGTGAATCGATTCTTCCGCAGCGCGCTCTTCCCCCTGATCGTCATCGTCCTGCTCGTGTGGCTCGCGAGCCAGACACTGATCCCGAAGCGCGACGGCGAGAAGAAGGTCACCTACTCGCAGCTGATCGCCCAGATCGACAACGGGAACGTGCAGGAGGTGCTGTTCACGCCGAACCGGCAGCAGCTCAACGCGACCCTCGTCGGCGGCGAGAAGATCAAGGTCAACTATCCGAGCAACGAGTCGGCGCTCCAGGTCGAGAACCTCTTGAAGAAGGAGGGGATCACCTACGACTCGAAGGGCAAGGGCGGCTCGACCTGGGTCTCGATCCTCACCTCGATCCTTCCCTTCGTGCTCCTGATCGGCTTCTGGATCTTCCTGATGAACCAGGTTCAGGGCGGCGGCTCCAAGGTGATGAGCTTCGGCAAGAGCCGCGCCAAGCGGATGACCCCGGACTCGCCGAAGATCGGCTTCAAGGACGTCGCCGGGGTAGACGAGGCGGTCGAGGAGCTGCACGAGATCAAGGAGTTCCTCGAGAACCCGAAGAAGTTCCAGGCGCTCGGCGCCAGGATCCCCAAGGGCGTGCTGCTCTACGGGCCTCCCGGAACCGGCAAGACGCTCCTCGCGCGCGCCGTCGCCGGCGAGGCGGGCGTGCCGTTCTTCTCGATCTCCGGTTCGGACTTCGTCGAGATGTTCGTCGGCGTCGGCGCCTCGCGCGTCCGCGACCTCTTCGAGCAGGCGAAGCAGTCGAGCCCCTGCATCATCTTTATGGACGAGATCGACGCCGTCGGCCGCCACCGCGGCGCCGGCCTCGGCGGCGGCCACGACGAGCGCGAGCAGACGCTGAACCAGCTCCTCGTCGAGATGGACGGCTTCGAGATGAAGGACAACATCATCCTGATCGCCGCCACGAATCGCCCCGACATCCTCGATCCGGCGCTCCTTCGCCCCGGCCGGTTCGACCGCCAGATCGTCGTCGACCGACCCGACCGCAATGGCCGCCGGAAGATCCTCGAGGTGCACTCGAAGGGCAAGCCGCTCGCGACCGAGATCGACCTGGACGTCCTCGCCGCAGGGACTCCCGGCTTCACCGGCGCCGATCTCGCGAACCTCGTCAACGAGGCCGCTCTGCTCGCCGCGCGCTGGGGGAAGAAGACAATCGGCCAGGAGGAGCTCGAGGAGGGGATCATGCGCGTGATCGCCGGCCCCGAGAAGAAGGCGCGGCTGCTCGGCGAGAAGGAGCGGAAGATCACCGCCTACCACGAGATGGGCCACGCGATCGTCGGCCACTACCTCGAGAACACAAATCCGATTCACAAGATCACGATCGTTTCCCGCGGCCAGGCGCTCGGCCTCACGGTCTCGCTGCCGACGGAGGATCGCTATCTGACCACGAAGTCGTCGCTGATGGACGACCTCGCGATGACGCTCGGTGGTCGCGCGGCGGAGGAGCTCGTCTTCCACGAGGTCACGACCGGAGCCGCGAACGACATCGAGAAGGTGACCGCGACCTCGAAGGCGATGATCATGCGCTACGGGATGAGCGAGAAGCTCGGCCCGCGCGTGCTCGGCCGCAGCCACGATCAGCCGTTCCTCGGCCGTGAGATGGGGAACGATCCGGATTATTCCGACGAGATCGCGCGCGAGATCGACGACGAGATCCGCCGCGTGATCGAGGAGGCGCACGAGACCGCCCACCGCGTCCTTCGCGAGCACATGGACGAGCTGCACCACCTCTCGGCGATCCTGATCGAGCGCGAGACGATCGACAAGGATCAGTTCGAGCGCCTGCTCGCCGGCGAGTCGGACGAATCCGTCTTCCCGGAGGAGGCGCAGCCGACCCCGACGCAGAAGCACGACGCCGAGGAGGAGCGCAAGCGCCAGCCGAAGCCGCAGCCGCGCCCTGTTCCGGGCGTCGCCATGCAGCCGCCGAAGCCTGACCCCGCGAGCTAGCGCGTCGCGCCGCGCCGCGCCAGCGCGACGATCGCGAGCGCGGCCACCGCGGCCACGACGCCGACGGCCTCGATCGCGATCCCGCCACGCTCGCTGACGTCGACGAGTGCGAGCAGGAGCTGCCCGAGGGCGAGGGTGCCGAGGGCGAGGCCCGCGAGGAGGCCGAGCCGCCGCAGGTACGCGCCCGGCTCGTCGGCGACCGCATCGCGCACCTCGAGCGACCAGTAGCCGAGCTCGGCGGCGGCGAAGAGCGCCGCGGCGATGACCGGCGCGCGAGCGTCGAGCGCGCCGTCCTGGACGGCGAGCGTGGCCGAGTAACCCAGCCCGATGAGGACGATCGCGGCCGGCACCACCGCAGGGATCCGCAGGAGAAGACCGGAAGCGAGGAGGAGCATGGCGAGCGCGCCGGCGGCCGCGTTGCCCGTTCGCAGGCCAACCTGCTCAGCGTCCAAGGCTAGCCAGCCAGCGACCCCCCCGACGAGGGCGACCGAGCCCGACGCCGCGCCTAGGCGCGCGCGAGCCGCGCGTGTCGCCGGAATGCCCTCACCCCCTCGAGCGTCGCGTCGAGGGGCGTCTCTCCGTCCCAGCTCGCGACCGCGACGCCGAGCCGCTCGTAGCGGGATCGCAGCTCCTGTCGATGGAGCAGCCACAGGCGATACGCGAGCCGGTCTGCCTCGCTCTGGCCGGCCCGGACGAACGGCACCGGCGAGACCTCCACTACCGCGAGGTCGTAGCCGCGCGCGCGGAGATCGAGCAGCGCCGCCACCGAACGCTCGTCGAGGAGCGGCGTCACTGCGAGCACGAGCGCCTGGGGCGGCAGCGTCCGCGAGGGGATGATCGAGATGTCCTTCCAGGCGTAGTTGAAGACGATCTCGGTCTCGAGCAGGGAATCGACGATCCGGTAGCGCTGCACGGCACCCATACCCGGGACGAGCCAGCGCAGGATCCCGCCGAACGACACGATCCCGACGCGGTCGCGTCGCTCGAGGTACCGGGAGGCGAGCGTCGAGGCGGCGCGCACAGCGAGATCCAACGTCGAGCGTTCGGCGTCGCGAGCCTCGGCGAAGCTGTCCAGGAAGAGGATGACGTCGGTGTTCCGCTCGGGATGACGATCGTTGACCACGAGCTCACCGCCGGCGCGGCGCGCGCTCGCCCGCCAGTTGATCGAGCGGACGCGGTCGCCGGGAGCGAACGCGCGCAGGTCGGCGAACTCGAGCCCGTCGCCCTTCTGCCGGGCAACCTCGTTCCCGGTGAACGGCTGCGTCGCCATGGGCGGCACCAGCCTGCGCAGCGTCTCCGGGTGTGGATAGACCCGGAGCGGCCGTCTCCGGTCGACCGTCTGCTCCCAGACGAGCAGGCCGAAGCGGTCTCGGGCCCGAAGCCGGATCTCGCCGAGGTCGTAATTGCCCCAGCGCACACAGCGAAGAGTCAGCGCGATCCTGCGCTCGTCGTCCCGCCCGAGCCGGATCGCAGTCGGGTTGTCGCCCTCCACGACCTCGAGGCCGTCGGGTATGACGAGCAGCAGCTCCAGCCGCTCGACGGGGGCCTCCGAGTTGAGCTCCAGCTCGAGCGGAAGCTCGTCGCGCTCGAGCGCACGATCCCGGTCGAACGAAAGCCAGATCCCGATCTGCGGCTCGCGGTCGAGTCGCAGACCGAGCGCGAGCGTCACGGCGAAGGGCGCGGCCAGCACCGCGAGCTCGGGCCGCCGTGCAGCCAACGCGCCGATCAGGCCAACGGCAGCCAACACCGGGTACGCTGCGACCCGCGGCGAGGCAGAGCGCCTCATTCGCCTCCGACAGGCTGCTCGGTCGCGGGCTCGGCGGCGGGCTCTTCGGCGGCAGGGGTCGGCACCGACTCGAGCAGGTCGCGCACGATGTCGTCGGCCGAGAGCCGCTGCACCCAGAGCTCCGGCTTCAGCATCAGCCGGTGGGCGAGCGCCGGAACGGCGATCGCCTTGACGTCGTCCGGGGTGACGAAGTCGCGGCCCTGGAGAGCGGCCCGGCAGCGCGAGAGCTTCAGCAGCGCGAGGCTGCCGCGCGGGCTCGCCCCGACCGCCGTCGAGCCGCTCGTCCTCGTGGCCGCGACGAGGTCGATCATGTAGCGCCCGACGCTCGCGCCGACGTGCACCTGCTCGAGGGAGAGCTGCAGCTCGACGAGCGCAGGCCCGTCGATCACCGGACGGAGCTCGACCTCGTCCTCGCCGCGCTCGAGTCTCCGCTCGAGCACCTCCCACTCGGACTCGGCGTCCGGGTAGCCGAACCCGACCCGCAGCAGGAAGCGATCGAGCTGCGCCTCGGGGAGCGGATAGGTGCCCTCGTACTCGATCGGGTTCTGGGTCGCGAGGACGAGGAACGGCCGCGCGA
>Ga0136617_10003952_pt1 | contig 13257 bp, 13 predicted proteins | sample AntDrymUQ3222106_2_FD_129672 | JGI IMG/M metagenome (GOLD analysis project Ga0136617, IMG submission 129672) | Polar desert sand microbial communities from Dry Valleys, Antarctica - metaG UQ322 (21.06) | ecosystem: Environmental > Terrestrial > Soil > Desert | place: Antarctica: Dry Valley...
AGACGTTTCTCGAAAACGCGGTGAACGCACTCCGACCGCATTGCTCGTCAGTCAAAATTGTTCTCAACCGTTCGCAAACTCATTTCATCGAAAAGATTCCAGCCAATATTCGACATATTTCCGACATCTTTGAAAATCGCGGCGCACTCGGCGGAATTCACGCGGCTTTGCAAAATTGCGAAACCGAATTTGCCATTATTTTAGCAGTTGATTTGCCAATCGTTTCGAGCGAAACGATTGAAAAACTATCTGAAATTGCAATTGCCTCTGATGAATTTTCGGCGATTGTTCCGTGCCAAAACGACGGGAGATTACAGCCGCTTTGCGCGGTTTATCGAGTGAAAGATTGCTTACGAAATCTTGAAGAAACTTTATTAAAAAACAATTCTGATGCGGTCAGAGATTTTCTCAAATTCGTGTCTGTAAGATTAATTAAACAAAATTGTTTGGCTGATGACAGACATTTGTTTCTAAATGTAAATAACCAAAATGATTTTAGCAAAGCAGTTGATATAAAAAACATCTAGAATTTCCAATTTTGAACTTCAACAAATTCTAAAAATGAAAGGTGTGAAATCTTCAAATCATTACAAACATTTGGAATTTTATTTTTATATGGGCTTGGGCTAGTCAGCAGATTTTCCTCGTGAATAACAATTAAATTTTTTGTTTGGGCAGTTGCAATTACCCAAACATCCGCGCAGTAAATGCTTGGAGTTTTGAGATTCAATAATTTTCGATGTTCTGGATTTTTCAGAAGGTTTGTAACGGACATTTGAACATCTGCTTCTATTTTGAGAAAAAAGTCAGGAAAGTTTTTACACCAATCAAATAAATCATCTCCGCCAACACCCAATTCATTTTTGACTTCTTCAGGAGCAATAATTTTCCCGTCATTTATCATTTCTTCGATATTTTTCCAAAGAGATTCAAAAATTTTCGGCGGATACTTATTCCACCCGTGAATCAACCCGCTAGTATCCACAGCATATTCTTCGTTACTAAAAAGATTCGTCAATCTGAACCTCCTAGCATTTGAGTCGAATTAGAAATTGCCTGCTCAATCTTTGGAATATGTTTTATTTTTGTCCCTAAATATTCGGAAACATCCAATAAGCCAATTTTATTTTGTCGGTAGCTTTCCAATACTAAACGAACAAAACTTTTTCCTGATTGGCTGATTATTTTAGTGTGTTGTGGAAGCGGAATTGACTTTTTTTCATCTTCGCCTTCCATTTTATTTTTGTTTTTATAATCAGATACATATTTTTCTAGTTTTTGTCTGTAAAAATTTTCACTTATTTTTCCTATTGTTAATAACCTTCGTAATATAACTACTCTACTAACATTAAATTGCTCCGAAACTTTAAATATCTTCTCATCGTTCCAATCTGATTCTTTTCTATTTTCCCGGACAATCGAATTTTCAACAAACGGGTTTGTCGGGACAAGAGTTTCTCCGGCAACTGCATTACAAAAGATTTCAATTTTATTTTGCTCGCCTAAATCACAGATTCCCCCCGAACGAAGCAATAGATGTGCAAGTTCGTGAAACAAGGTAAAAACCCTTGCTTTAGGAGAATCCTTTGAATTAAGAACAATCACAGGCAAAAGAAAATTATCTATAGAGAACCCTCGCATTTGATTCAACTTAATCATCGGTGCTTGAAAAACTAGGATTCCTACGTTTTCAAACTTTTCACGCCAAAAATTTAGAACTGTATATTCTCCTTGTAATTTTTTTTGTTCATCTAAATCAACCTTCAAAAAGTTGCGAATAGGCTTGCTGACTTCGATTATATTTGAGGTAATAAAAATCTTTAGGTTGATTTTTGGGATTTCAAAATCTAACTCCTTATATAAATCTAATGCCACTTCTCGCCGATATTCAGCCTTTCTTATCTCTAACCTAAGCTTAGGAGAAAGTGTTTTCTTCGTATTTATATCTAATCGGCGGAAATCTTTCGGAATATCTTCTTTTTCAGGTGCGACGGGTAAGTAAAAGAATGCAAGCGGTCTTTTGTAGGCGTTACTCAATAAACGAAGTTGCGAAATGGACAAGCGTTTTTCCCCTAATTCGCAAGCTTTTAATACATCTGAACTAACCTTTATTTTATTTGCGGCTTCTTCCAAATAAAATCCGGCAGACTCCCGCGCCCAAGCAAGGATAGAAGGATTTATTAAAGCCTCATTACGAACAGACATCGCTATTTCGCCTCAATATACAATTAGTTTAGTAAATTACTTTTTCCAAAAGAAACAAAATATCATATCACTATTTGTTCCAATCCTTGTGTGAAAAGTTCCTTCTTTATCAATGCGCTGATAAGTGTGTGCGCCGAAAAGTCGCGTTGGGCTTGAATCAAATTGGCGGACAGACATTCCGAACGGAAAGTGTCGAAAGCGGTCATTCTGTCCACACCACCTTGATAAGTAAATTATTGAAAAACGAATCATCTTGATGCCTTGTCGGACGCGGCTTTAATGTAAAGCAGTTTTCTTGATTAACCCGCCTTCGACATCGGACAACGAATGCGTGGTCATAAACGCCGTCGGGTCTATTTCTCTGACGACGGTTTTGATATTTCCGATTTCAAGGCGCGTTACGACGCAGAAAAGAATTTCCTGTTCATCAGTGCTGACACCTTTGCTGCCCATTCCGCCGTGTCCTTTATAAACCGTTACGCCGCGATGCAACTCGTTTATGATGGCTTCTTTTATTTCTTCATTTTTCGTCGAAATGATAGTGATTGCCGTATATTCTTCGATGCCGTGAAGCAGAAAATCAATTGTTTTTGATGCCGCGATATATGTCAGAATCGAATACAAAGCCGATTCGATTCCCAAAAAATAAGCCGCCGCTAAGAAAATAAAGATATTCAGGATAAGAATGACATCGCCGACTTTCAGAAGATAACTTTTTCGACTGACGAGCAACGCCGCGATTTCCGTTCCGTCCAAAACCGCACCGCCGCGAATCGCCAACCCGATTCCCGCGCCGATAAAAAAGCCTCCGAAAACGGCGGTTAAAAGTTTATCGGGCGTAACGTCGGGATATTTAATAACGATCAGACAAAGTGCCAAACCGGCAATCGCCAACGCGCTTTTGATAGCAAACTTTTTGCCAATCTGCCGATAACCGAGCGCGATAAACGGCAGATTGATAATCAAAAGCCAAACGGATAACGGCAGTCCAACCACGTCCGCCAACAACATCGAAATACCCGTTACGCCGCCGTCAATAAAGCGGCTCGACAACAAAAAACCTTTCAAACCCATTCCCGCCGAAAGAATGCCCAAAATAATAAAGATGATATTTACCGACTCTCGAACTATAGCTTTCATATATCAAAGATAATCTGTCAGACAAAAACTCTCAAACCGCAAAAATGCCAAGTGGCGGAGTTGGCGTAGCGCGAAGCCGAATATATGCAAGCAAAGGGTGAAAAGATACCGCGATAAGAAAGTCGCTGTTTCGCCCTCACGTCCATTGATTTGTTAGGCGTGTCCTTTTCTAGATTTCTCCTCTTCCCAATTATTCAATCTCTTTTGTGCGTATTCAGCCACAAATTGATTGTCTTCCTGCGCCAATTGGTGCAATTTAGCTTTCGCTTCAGGCGTTCCAATGTCGGCTAAAGCCCAAGTGCATTTTCTGGCAAGACCGAAGCAATCGTCGTAATTGAGATATTCATATTCCGAATGCGCTTCTTCATATAAAGCGTCAACGGCACGCGGGTCTTTTAAGCCTTGCAAGACGGAAACAATATCTTCGTGGCGATAGTGCCAAGACTTTCCGAGAAGTTCAACTAATGCAGGAACAAATTCTCGTGATAAACCAGACTCAAAACACTTGCCAAGAGCAATCTCTACTTGCTCGGCATCTTTAGCCTCAATAGCATTGAAAAGTTTTCGCAGGTTTTCATTCATGCTTCGCTTCACCAAGAAACGCCTAACTTTGTATTATACGGAATTAATTCTCTGCTCACTCTTCGGCATAATAATAACTCACATATCAAATTTAATAAATTATTTGTTCCAATCGGGCGTGTGAAAAATTCCCTCTTTATCGGTGCGCTGATAAGTATGTGCGCCGAAAAAGTCGCGTTGGGCTTGAATCAGATTGGCGGGCAGGCGTTCTGAACGGAAAGCGTCGAAATAGGACAAAGCCGACGACAGACAAAGCGAAGGAACTTGGCTTATCATAAATTCGCTGTTTATCTTGCACCAGAAATCGCGGTTTTGGCTCAGAGTGTTGGCAAATTTATCATCCAAAATCATATTCGGCAAAGTCGGATTTTCGGCGTAAGCACGGCGCATATCTTCCAACAAAGCGGAACGAATAATGCAGCCGCCGCGCCAGATTTTGGCGATTTCCGATAAGTTTAGTTCGTAATTTTTCTCGACCGAAGCGACTTGCAAAAGCGACATTCCTTGCGCGTAGGTAACGATAAACGAACTGAACAAGGTTTGTTTGAGAAGTTCGATAAATTCTTCGCGGTTTTCTGTTACGCCTTCGCGGACGGCGGCATCGCGTTCTTTATCGGTTGTAATTTCAGTTGTGTGTGCGGCTTGGCTTGCGGTTTGTTCGCTAATTTCTGCTTTGTGATGTGCGCTGACAACAGTTTCGGCGGCGCGTTTTTCTCTTGCGGCTTTTGCTTCGTCGCTTTCAGGTTGGCTTTCAACTATATGTTCATCGGCAATCGGCGGATTTGTAATTGCGGGTTCGTGTTTGCCGTATTTTTCGGCAATCAAAGTGCGGGCTTCTTTTTGCGCGGAAATCTGCCGCATCGAAACCGCCGAATCAATCGTCGGAATCGGCACGCCAAAATCCATTGCGACCTGCGAAGTCCATTTGCCCGTTCCTTTCTGCGCGGCTTTGTCGAGAATCATTTCAACCAACGCTGTTTCGGTTTCGCCGTCAACTTTTCGCAAAACTTCCGCCGTAACTTCAACCAGAAAAGAATTCAATTCGGCGTTGTTCCATTCGGCAAAAGTTTCGCTCATCGCGCCGTAATCCATTTTCAAAACGCGCCGCATAAAATCGTAGGTTTCCGCCAAAATCTGCATCAAGCCGTATTCGATGCCGTTATGCACCATTTTGACAAAATGCCCGCTCGACCCTTTACCGATATAGGTTACACACGCTTCGCCGCCGACCTTTGCCGAAGCCGCAATGAGAATCGACGCGACGTTATTATAGGCTTCACGACTGCCGCCGGGCATAATACTCGCGCCGTGTCGTGCGCCTTCTTCGCCGCCTGAAACTCCCACACCGAGAAATTCGATGCCTTTGTTATTAAGATATTGTTCGCGCCGTTCAGTGTCGCCAAAATGCGAATTTCCGCCGTCAATCACGATGTCGCCTTTTTCCAGATGCGGCAGTAAATCTTCAATCACCGCATCCACAATTTTACCTGCCGGCACGAGCAGCATAATTTTGCGCGGCGTTTCGAGTTTAGCGACAAAATCAGCAACGTCTTCTGCCGATTCAACGCTGAAACCTTGTCCTTCTTCGGTCAACAACCGTCGTTTTTCTTTTTCCAAATCGTAACCGACGCAAGAAAATCCCTGTTCCGCAACATTGAGCAGAAAATTTCTGCCCATCGTTCCAAGTCCAACCATTCCAAATTGTGCATTTTCCATAATTATATTTTGAATGTTCGCATAATTTATTGTGCTTTTGCAAAAATTCTGTCACAAAAATTGTTTCGGCGGTGTTCTTTAACTAAATTTAGGAGGAAACTTTTGCTGATGATTAAAAATACGATTCTTTTCGCCGCCGTTCTGTTATCAATCGGATTACTGCTTTCGAGCGTTTCAGCGCAGGTCAAAGTCAAAAACAAAGAACTGAAAAATCTGGCGGGAAATTGGGACGGCGAACTCGAATATCTCGATTATCAAAACGATAAATCAAAAACACCACTAAAACTCCGTTCGATAAATACGGTCAAAGACGGAAAAGTTTCGCAGGAAATTGTCTACATCGAACCGAACGGTAAAGAAGTCAAAAGTGCGGGCGCGTTTGCGCTATCGCCGGACGGATTGCAGATTGTCGAGAAAGAGATGAAGTGGACGATTACGAAAAACTTTTTCGACAGACGGACGACAACGCGCACGATTGTCTATGAAATCAAATGGACGGACAACGACCGCAACGCCGATTTGCGCGAAACTATGATTATCGGAGAAAGCGAGTTTTCGGTAACGAAAGAAGTGCGTTATGAAAACACAGTCGATTTTTTTGTGAGAAATACGCACCGCTACAAAAGAAAATAGGTTTCCGATTTATCCGACTAATTGGTGTTCGCTTCCCAAATTTCCGTCAACGACAATTCGTTTTCCCAATTTTCCCCGTTATCCTCAAATGTCCACCACGCCGACAAAACGATTTGCGCGAAAGCCCATTTTCTCAAATCTCGCGGCTCAATTTCAAAGGCTTCGGAAAATTGAAGCACAGCATCGTTTAGTTTTTCTTTAAGGCACGCATCGGACGCTAACCACCACAAATGATTGTTGAGAAAAACGCTGATTTCATAACCGATGTCGCCGATGATGCCTTTTGGGTCAATCGCCAAAAACGGTTCGCGTTTCGCCGACAATATATTTTCGTGATGCAAATCGCCGTGTATCAGAAATTTGTTTGGCGAGCGACTTAATTCTTTATAAAATTCGCTTGCTTTGAAAATAAATTCGCGGGGAAAGGTTGTCTTCGCGGCTCTGTCAAAACCTTTGAACCAATCTTCAAGCCGTCGGAAAGCGGAATTTTCGGGCGGCTTTTTTAGAATCTCGCGCAGAGTTTTGATAGCGATTTCGACAGCTTTTGTTTCATCCGTTTGGCAAACCTCTTTTAAGTTCGCGCCCGGGGTTAATCGTTCCAAAAGTATAGCGCGATGATTTTCGTCCGATTTCAAAAGTTTGACCACGCCTTTGCCGTCCGATATTTTTAGAAAACTCGCTTCATTAAAAACTTCGGGATTATTTAAAGGCAAGGCAATTTTCAAAACCGCGCCGCCTTTGCAAACGCAAGGCGCGACAAAATTATATGACAAATTCGGGAAAGGTTTTTCTACTTTGAGCGACCATTTTTCTTCGAGTTCTCCGATAATGTTTGGCAAATCATTTAACCATTGCTCACCCGATTTGCCGCACGCATCCAAAGTATTTTTTATAAATTGCTTTGGCAAATTCGCTGTAAAATTTTTATTTATCACTCTTGACGAGTTTAGCTTGTCTGATAGATGCTAAACAAATGAAAACTTTGCTTGAAGCAATTCGCCCGACGACTTTTATCGAATCAATTCCGCTTTCGCGGCATTTCGGACTTGATTTAACTATCGCCGCCGAAACTTTTCAACACACGGGAAGTTTCAAATTTCGCGCCGCTTATAATTTGGCGGTGAATGTCCCGAATGAAGAAATTTTAACGGCTTCGTCGGGAAATTTCGGACAGGCATTGTCTTTTGCGTGTCAGATTTTGGGCAAAAAATGCACGGTTGTGATGCCCGAAACTTCCGCCAAAGTTAAAATCGAAGCGGTTAAATCTTTCGGCGCGACGGTTGATTTGATTGATGTCCAAAAAGTCGGGCGAAGCGAAAGGGTTTCACAACTCGCCGCCGAAATGCCGAAAGCATACGTTGCCAGCGCATACGACGATTTGTTGGTTATCGAAGGCAATGCAAGTTTGGGCGACGAACTTTCCGCAAAAGATTTCGACATAGTAATTTCTCCAATCGGCGGCGGCGGTCTCGCGTCGGGAATCGTTACGGGTTTATGTCGAAACGGAAATCAGGCAAAGGTTTTCGGCGCAGAACCGCTCTTGGGAAACGACGCGGCGCGTTCACTCAAAGCGGGAAAAATTATCAGCAACGAAGCCGAACCGAACACTATCGCCGACGGCGCGAGAACGGTAAGTTTGGGCAAACATAATTGGGAAATTTTGCAAACGGGTTTGGCGGAAATTATCGAAGTTTCGGAAGAAAGAATAAAAGAGGCGGTTTGTTTGCTTTTTTCATTGGCAAATCTAAAAGTCGAACCGACCGGCGCGTTGTCGCTTGGCGCGGTTTTGGAAAACAGAGAAAAATTTACGGGTAAAAAAATTTGTCTTATCGTCAGCGGCGGAAATGTTGACACGGAAATTTATCGGAAAATTTTAGTTGATAATCAATTTGGCGTTTGAAATGTTTTTTTGTCAGCAAATCAAAATCAAAAAAATCGGGCAACATTGCATCTCGTAGAATTAACTGCCGAGATACAATTTTGCCCGATAAATGCGAATAAAGTTGATGCTTTGTAAGCAAAGTTTTGAATTATCGGCAAGCGTTCCGAGTCTGCATCTTCGGATTGTCAACCACCCACGGAGCAACGCGGCAGGACAAACTAAAGTCAGACTTGACCCGCTTGCCGGTAATTTAATTATCAAAATCAAGATAACAGAACATCGTTATTCGCTTAAACCTTCTTAACTACACGGTAAAGTTGAAGGAACAATATTTTGTAAATTCGAGTTGTTGTCAAAAACATTTACCAGAAAAGCGCAAACGCTTCCCGAACTGACATCCGAAATGCCGGTGCTAAAACTGCTGCTGACCGAAGTTGAAAATATCGAACCGCTCGAAGCATCGTCAAATTCGATACCGATTCCCGGATTCGGCGCACTGTTAAATGGAAAACCTCCAGCCGGGCTGATGCGAAAACCGGTGCCGCGAACTTTTGTTTTTGAAATAGTAACCCGTGCATTGCCGAGAATTTCGATGCCGTAGTTGACGTTGTTTTCCAGCCGACAATTTTCAATAGAAACCCGCGAGTTGCCCATTATCCGAATACCGCTTGTCCAATTTTTGCTCGTCAGGTTGCGTAACACGACGGCGTTATTGGTTGTCGAGTTCACGACAATGCCGGGGGCATTTTGTCGTCCGCCACTGCCCGGATCGCCTTGCAACACCGCGTCAATATTTGCTTCAACGCCCGGTGCGCCTTGCAATGTAACATTGCCGGTAATGTTGATGACTTCAGGGAAAATTCCTGATGCCACAATCGTAATTGTGCCGTTTTGATTGATGCCAACCATACCAAGTGCCGCGTTGATTGTTCCGAACACTCGGTCAAACGGTGCATCCGTATCTTCCGCCGTCCCGATGCGTCCATCGCCGTCATAATCGCCGCAGGTTCCGGGCGGGACAGCCGTCCTTGCCGCCGTTCCGTCGCCGAGACAGTTGCCTTCGACAAAAACCGGGTGGTTGGCATATATATTGGTTGTTCCGAATGTCAAAATAGCCGCTACGCAAAAAGCCAAAACGACCGGATTAATCATTCGATTTCTTAATTTTTCATAAAATTTATTCATTGATTTATTCTCCTAGTAGAACTTCCGTAGAAGTTCGGGTTTTAGCTAATTTTTAGAAACACGACGCAGCGGTCGGAGTAACATTCAGATAATTCGAGTTATTGTCAAAAACATTTGTCAAAGAAACGCATACGCTTCCCGAACTAACATCGGAAATACCGGTGCTGAAACTTCCGCTAACCGTAGTTGAAAATACCGTGCCGCTTGAATTGTCGTCAAATTCGATACCGATGCCCGGCATCGGCGCGTTGACCGCCGGAAACATTCCAACCGCACTTATGCGAAAACCCGTGCCATGAACTTCTGTATCGGAAATAGTAACCCGTGCGTTGTCGAGAATTTCGATGCCGTAGTTGACGTTGTTTTCCAGCCGACAATTTTCGATGGCGACACGCGAATTACGCATCACCCGAATACCGCTCGTCCAATTTTTGCTCGTGATGTTGCGTATCACTATAGAATGGTCAAAAAACCCGGAGTTGACGATAATGCCGGGCGCATTTTGTCGTCCGCCGCTGCCCGCTTCGCCTTGCAAAACCGCGTCAATGTTCGCTTCAACACCGGGTGCTGCCTGCAAGACAACATTGCCGAGAATCGTAATAGTTTCCGGGAAGATTCCTGATGCCACGATGGTAATCGTGCCGTTGTTGTTGATACCGGTTGCGCTATTCGCCGCATTGATTGTTCCGAAAACTCTATCAAAAGGTGCGTCCATATCTTCCGCCGTGCCGATGCGTCCGTCGCCGTCATAATCGCCGCAAGTTCCGGGCGGAACTAAAGTTCGTGCCGCCGTGCCGTCGCCGAGACAATTGCCTTCGACAAAAACCGGGTGATTGGCAAATGCGCTCATTGCTCCCAAAATGACAAAAGCCGCCACACAAGCAGAAGCAATAACGTGGCGGACAATTTTGTTTCTGGATTGGAAATAAGATTTATCCATTGATTTTTCTCCTTAATTAAAACGGGCTGACAATACGCACAAAAACACTTTCGCCCGGAAAAAGTACGTCGCGTGGAACTCGTGTTGAAGTTCAGTTTTAGATTTTTTTTATACTGCTATTTTAATTATTCGCTGTTAAATTGGTATTGGATTTAAATTGCAAACAAAAAAAATGAGCCGGTTTTTTAATTTCGACTCACATTTTATTTAACTTTTATTTTCCGAGAGATTTCATAATTACATCTACCAATTCGGCGGCGGTTGTGGCGGGTAAAGTTGCGGTTGGCTTATTTCACCACGAAAAAGTGATTTGACATCGGGTTGACTCAAAACTACTAAAGCCCAAATGCCGAACGGAATCCCAATGACAAAACAGCAAGATGTCAGCGGAATAATCGCCAAAATTGCGGCAGTTCTCGACAATCCGAAACTGCGTCCGCGCAACATTTGAATTGCGCCGTATATAATTATGGGAGCAACCAGAAAACCTAAAATGCCGAGCGCGGCGGTTCCCCAAAATCCGATATAAAAGCCGATTCGTTCCGAATCCATTGAAAAACTTCGATTCAAAGCACCAGCAGAATATTGAATCAGTGCCGAAGCGACAAAATATATTCCACAAATTGCGTTTAATACACCCGCCACAATCAGTCCGATTGCCGGAAATTTTACTTTATTCAAAGTGTCATTCATCATTATTTTTCTTTCTCCTTAATAGCTTTCTTCTCAAATAATCTAACGCGAATTGCGAAGCCCGCCAACGAATCAAATATCTGTCGCCGGGCAAATCTACTTTGACGGATTTTACTTGTATTTCGTCTGCATAGCCGACAAAAACTAAGCCGACGGGTTTTTCTTCTGTTCCGCCGCTTGGACCGGCAATGCCGGTCACGGAAACGGCATAATCGGTTTTGGCTTTTTCGCGCATTCCGCTTGCCATCGCTTCCGCGATTTCCGCACTGACCGCGCCGTATTTGTCAATCAATTCGGCGGAAACATTGAGCGTTTCGATTTTTGCTTGGTTAGCATACACAACCGCGCCTTCGATAAAATAATCAGAAGAACCCGCTACGTCGGTCAATCTCGCGCCAATCAAACCGCCTGTGCAGCTTTCCGCCACCGATAAAGTTTCGCTCCTTTCGCGCAAAAGTTTTCCGACTATTTCTTCCATCGTTTCGCCATTTACAGAAAAGACGGCAACGCCGAGTTTTTCGATAATTTTTGCTGCGAGTTCTTTGTTCAGAGCATCGGCTTCGGCTTCGGTTGCAGATTGCGCTGTCAAGTGGATTTCAAGTTCGCTGCGGTTGAAAAGCGTCGAAGTGTTTGGATTTTTATAGAGCGTGTAAATCGGCGCAATCAGTTCGTCAGCCGCTGATTCGCCCATTCCCGTTACGCGTAAAACCTTGCGCTTGACAAAAATCTCGCCCGCCGTTTCTCGCAATTTCGGCAATACATATTTTTCAAACATCGGTTTGAGTTCACGCGGCGGACCAGGCAAAATGATAAAAAATTTATCGCCAATTTTTACCGACATTCCAACCGCCGAACCATTCGGATTCGGCAAAATCTCCGCGCCTTCGATAACAAATGCTTGACGTTTATTTATTTCGGGCATTTCGCGTCCCCAACGGCGAAATCTTTCTATTAAATCTTCGACGAGTTCTTCGTGAAAAACGAGTTCACGTCCGACGGCTTGGGCGGAAATTTTGCGCGTAATGTCGTCTTCAGTCGGACCTAAACCGCCGGTTGAGATAACAATATCAGAACGCTTTACCGCATCTTTGATAGTGTCTTCGAGCCGCGCTTCGTCGTCGCCGACAATCGTTTTGAGTTTAACCTCAATCCCGATTTCATTGAGTTTTTCGGTCAACCAAAGACTGTTCGTATCAGTTTTCGTCGGTGTCAAAAGTTCCGAACCGATAGCGATGATTTCAGCAACAAGCATATTTTGTAAATCGTAAATGGTTAATTGTAAATCGTAGGAATGTTGCTAAGTAGTCAGTCAGAATTATTTTAAGAATGAAACTACAGATGGACACAAATAAAATCAATTCATAAATCTGTGTTTATCTGTGTCCATCTGTGGTTTCATTTCTCTAATTATTTTGTTCGATTACTAACCATTAACCACCTAAGATTTACGATCATAAATATCGTGGAGAACTTCGGAAATCGGTTTGCGGTTGGCAAAAAGGTCGTCTTTCGATTTGCTTTTTTTGTCTTTCTGCTCGTTTTCGCCGTTTGAATTTGACGGTTGAACCGCGTCAAACAACGATTTGCCGTTTTGAGAAATATGTTCCGTCGCATCGGGAACAACGCTTTGCTGCATAAAGCCGTCGCCGTTTTTTTCCGCGAGTTCTTTGCGTTTCTTTTGTTCAAGCGTGGCTTCGCGGCGTTTCCGATTTAGTTCTTTGAGTTCGACGCGGCTCGTTTCGAGCAAGGCTTTGCCGCGATTGCGGCGGGCGCGTTCGAGCGCACGAATCGCGGCGGAAGTCTGCGGTGCTTCGGCGGGTTCGCGTTCGATTTTTCGCAAGACTTTGACGTAATTTCTCAGTTCGGGCGTTGGATAAACGTAAGTTGATTCATCGGCGTTGTCGTTTTCGACGATATACGAAAGATGATTGACGGCGGATTTATAGTCGCCGATTTTGTGGTGAAGCGCACCGAGAGTGAAATAAACCAGCGGCGGCGCACCGTTTATCATTTGCAAAATCCGTTCGCCGCGCCCAATGATTTCCTGCACTTCAAAACCGAACCATTTGCGTTCGTCGTCGCGCAAAATCTCGTTAGCGGAAAGATAAAACTCAAAAATCTCGCGCGTTTCGCTACGCGACGGCTGAGAAAAAGTTTTCCATAAAAAATAGGCGAAAATGCCGAAGAAAAATATAACGAACATCGGGAAACCAGCAACAAGGAGCATTGTCGCAATCAAACCGAATGCCAACACATATTGAGTGTTTTCTTTTAAGGATTC
>Ga0136617_10003953_pt1 | contig 13256 bp, 13 predicted proteins | sample AntDrymUQ3222106_2_FD_129672 | JGI IMG/M metagenome (GOLD analysis project Ga0136617, IMG submission 129672) | Polar desert sand microbial communities from Dry Valleys, Antarctica - metaG UQ322 (21.06) | ecosystem: Environmental > Terrestrial > Soil > Desert | place: Antarctica: Dry Valley...
CTGCCGGCGTAGGGCGGCCCCGCGGGGCTGCGCGGGAATGGGTCCGCCGTGCCGCCGGGGTCCGCGGGGTGGGGGGGGGGGGGGGGGGGGGGGGGGGGGGGGGGGCGCCGCGGGCGGGACCGGGGGCGGCGTGGTCACGGCCGTGGTGGGGGCCGGAACTCCGGGGGTGACAGGTGCTGCGGCGCCGGCGGGCTCGGCCTCGGCCTTGATCTCGTCGTCCATCTCGGGCGCCAGCGTACGCTCGTGTCCGTGAGTATCCCCTCCGGCCCGCCGCCGCCGCCGGAGCCACCGCCTCGCTCCGGCGAAGCCCCACGGCCGCCGGCGCCCGACGAGGCGCCTCCTCCGCCGCCGCCGCCTACGGGCCCGCCGCCGCTTGCCGGCCCACCGCCGATTGCCGGCCCGCCGCCGCCGCCTGCCGGGCCGCCACCGCCGCCCGCGCCGCCTCCACTCCCGCCCGCCGGACCGCCGCCCGCGCCCACCGGCCCGCCTGAGCCGACCGACGGCCCGCCTCCGCCGAACGACGGCCCGCCGCCAACACCTCCACCGCCGGCCGAGCCGCCGTTTCCGCCGGCCGAGCCGCCGTTTCCGCCGGCCGAGCCGCCGTTTCCGCCGGCCGAGCCGCCGTTTCCGCCGGCCGAACGACCGCCGCTGCCGCCGGAGCCGCCCGCTCCTCGGGTGGGACCGCCGCCGGCACCCACCGGCCCGCCTCCTCCGCCGACCGGACCGCCTCCTCCGCCGACCGGCCCGCCTCCTCCGCCTACCGGCCCGGGCGCTCCGCCGATTCCGTCCAACCTGCCGTCGGCGGAGCGGGTGCGGATGGCCTACCAGCGGCGCTACCAGTCGGACTACGTCTTCAACTACTGGACGGCGCTGGGCTGGACGGTGCTGACGTGCGGCGTGTTCGGCCTCTACGTGATCTACCAGCTCGTCCGTCGCATGCGCGACCACAACCGCCGGCGGCTCGACCTGCTCGAGGCATCCATCGCCTTCGCCTGGGAGCAGGCGCAACGCCGTCCGGCCGTGGCCGACGAGCTGCGGCCGACCTTCGAGGCCATGGCCGGCAACCTGGCCGTCCTCCGTCAGATGACGAGCGATTTCCGGGATCCGGCGATCTGGACCGTCCTCGTCGCCATCGGGAACACCATCGCCGCGGTCGTGGTCCTCATCCTCCTCGACGGCGACTTGATCCGGCACCACCGTGCCGAACGGGCGGTGCAGGCCGACCTCGTCAGGGTCTACGCCCGGCTGGGCCAGAGCCTGCCGTCGGTCGACCCGTCCCAGGTCAAGAGCCCCCACAACTACGGCGGCCGGATCGCAGCCGCCATCTTCACCTTCACGATCTACATGTTCTGGTGGTTCCGCGACGTCATGGACGAGACCAACCGTCACCTCGCCGAGGACTGGGAGTGGGAGGACCGGCTGGGCGCCGCCGTCCACGCCCTGTCCAACCCCGCCTGAGCAGCCCGCCCAGCCCTTCGGCCCGGCCGCCGCACCAGGAACGCTGGTGCTAGCCCCACCTCAGAACACGCATGGCTGCACGGTTTCGTTAACGCCGTTCGCAGACTGGAATGGCTTTCAGTGACGCCGGCGTTACCTCAAGGTGTCCTGAAGGTGAACACAGGGGCGAGTGCGATGGGGGTAGGGCGATGGAGGGTTCGGCGATGAGAGCGATCGGCACGGTCGACCGGAACAATGCCGCAGTGGCGGCGGTGATCGCCCTCGACGACCCGGCAGCGACGAAGTCCGAGGTCACGGGGGCCAAGGCCGCGTCCCTGGCCCGGGCCGCCGCCGCCGGCCTGCCGGTGCTGGCGGGGATGGTCGTGACCACCAGCGCCTTCTCCAACCCCGGCCACGGCACCCCCGGCCACGACACCCCCGGCCACGACACCCCCGGCCACGACACCGAGGATGACCTGCGGATGGCGTGGTCGATCGTCTCCGACAGCGGGCGCCGGCCGATCGTGGTGCGGTCGTCGTCGACAATCGAGGACAACGCCAACAGCTCGATGGCGGGGATGTTCACCTCGGTGCTCGACGTGACCTCGTGGGACGCGTTCCGCATGGCCCTCGACACGGTCCTCGCCTCCCGCAACGTGGTGGCCCTCACCGGCCCGGAGGCCCGCAGGCGGGTCCCGGCGCCCATGGCGGTGCTCGTCCAGCCCCAACTGGCGCCCACCGTCGGCGGCGTGCTGTTCGGCCTCGACCCCGTCTCTGGCCGCCGTGACCGGCTGGTGATCTCGGCCAGCGAAGCCGGCCCCTCCGCCGTCGTCAGCGGCGAGGTCGACGGCACCCGCTACCTGCTGTCGCTCCGGGGCCGCCGGCTCGAGGGCCCGGCCGACGCCGGCTCCGAGAACCACACCGATACCGACTCCGCCGGCTCGGGCGACCGACCGCTCACCGGCGCCCAGCTCCACCGCCTGGCCGACCTGGCCCGCCACGCGGAAACGGTGTTCGGCGGTCCGCAGGACATCGAGTGGGCCTTCGGGCCCGACGGTCGCCTGTGGCTGCTCCAGAGCCGTCCCATCACCGCCGCCGCGGCGCCGGCCGTCCGCACCCGGGGCCCGGTGCTGGGCCCGGGGCCGGTGGCGGAGACGTTCCCCGACGCCCTATCGGCCCTGGAGGACGACCTGTGGGTCACTCCCCTGCGTGACGGCCTGCGCTCGGCCCTCGCCCTGGCCGGCACCGCCCCCAAGCGCCGCCTGGCCTCGTCGCCCGTGGTCACCACCGCCGGTGGCCGGGTGGCGGCCGACCTCGAGCTGCTGGGCGCGGTCGACGGCCCCACCTCGTTCGTCCGCCGCCTCGACCCCCGGCCTCCGGCCCGGCGGCTGGTGGCGGCGTGGCGGGTGGGGCGCCTTCGGGCCGCGCTGCCGGACCTGGCCGACGACCTCCTGGCCACCGCCGACCGGGACCTCCTCGACGTCCCTGCTCTCGCCTCCCTGTCCGACCGGGAGCTCCTCGCGCTCCTCGGTCGGGCAGGGCAGGCGCTCTCGGCCCTCCACGGGCACGAGGTGCTCATGGGCTGGCTGGTCACCCCGTCCACGACGTCGACCAGCGCGCCCGGGTCCGGTGCCACCGCGGCATCCGTCGCCCTCCGGCTCCTCGCCTCGGCCCGGGCCGAGGGCATGGACGACGACGAGATCGTCGCCGCCCACCCGGGCGTGCTCGCCCTGGCGCCGCCCCGGATCGGCGCCCCCATCGTTCTTCCGCCCCCGGTCCTGGTCTCCCCGGCCCAGGCATCCTCCTCGCGGCCCACGGTCGACGGGCTCGACGACTTTCCCCTCGGCGACACTCCCCACGACAAAACTCCCCACAATGGGGTGGGCGACGCCGAGCCCGACCGTGCCGCCGTGCTGCGGGAAGCCCTCCGACTGCGGGCCCGCTGGGTGCAGGAGCTGACGGCCAAGGCGGCCGAGGAGCTGGGCCGGCGCCTGCAGGCCCGGAACGTCCTCGCCGATCCCCAGTCGGTGCGCCACCTGCGGCTCGAGGAGCTGACGGCGGCCGTGCGCACCGGCCGCCTGCCCGACGACATCGACATCCGCGATCAGGCGGCCGGCGGTGCCCCCCTTCCCACCCGGTTCCGGCTGACCGACGACGCGGTGGTCGTGCCGGTGGCCAGCCGGGCCCGGAAGCGGCGACACCACGGCGCAGCCGGCGTCGGAGCCGGCACGCCGGCCGGCGGCGGTCGGGGCATGGGCCCGGTGCACGCCGGCGACGGCCCGCCCGAGGCCGGATCGGTGCTGATCGTGCGCACCCTCGATCCCGGGCTGGCCCCTTACCTTCCGCTCCTGGGCGGCCTGGTGGCCGAGACCGGGAGCTTCCTCTCCCACCTGGCCATCCTGGCCCGGGAGCTCGACATTCCCACCGTGGTCGGGGTGGACGACGCCCTCGACCGCTTCCCGGCGGGGACGGTCGTCGTGGTCGACGGCTCGACCGGCGAGGTCAGCCGTCTCGAGAGCGAAAGGGGCGTGGCATGAAGGCCGGACGTATCGCCTCCCTGTTCAGCGTGGTGGTCATGGCCGCCACTGCCCTCTACTTCTTCGTCTACCTGTGGCGGTGGGAGTGGAACCGGGCCCTGATCGCCGGGGTGCTCTTCGTCGCCGCCGAGGTGGCGATGCTGACGGTGGCCGTCCTCGACCGCATCCGCCGGCTGAGCGACCACGTCGACCAGCGCCTCGACACCCGGGTCCTGGCCCGCATCCAGGAGTCGGCGCCGCCGGCCCACGACCATTTCGCCTGGCTCTCCCCCGCCACCGGCCGCACCAACGTGTTCGTCCCCGTGCTCATGGGCATGGGCGTGGTCATGTCGGCCCTGGCCTGGTTGGTCGAGCGCCTGGCCCGGGCCACCGCCGCCCCCGCGATGGAGCGGGGCCTGGCCGCCCGCATGGGCCCGCTGGGATGGCCGACCGGCGGCCTGTTGGTGCCCCTCGCCGTCGAGGAGCCCTCCGACCTCCTGGCCCGTCCCATCCGCCGTGACCCCCGCCAGAGGGAGATGGGATCGTGAAGCGGGCGGCGCTCGTCCTGATCGGGATGGCGGCCCTGGCCGTCTTCGTCGACATCCTCGGCGACCTCACCCAGGACCGCCCCGACCGGGTGGTCGCCGGATCGCAGAGCGAGATCGTCCTCGAGGTCCGTACCAAGGACTACCTGGGTTCGTCCCTCAGCGCGGCCCAGGGCCTCTGGGGTGCGTGCTCGGGCACCGTCCACCAGGCCCTGGTCGACCCGGGCGTGGTCGACCTGGGCGACGGCCGGTTCCGCCTCGTCACCGACCGGGCCGTCGGCGAGCACTCCTGGCGCCGGCTGCAGGGCTGCCTGGAGGACGCCACCATCGACCGCATCACGGCCGAGGTCGTGACCAAGCACGACTTCCTGCCCGCGCCCGTGCCCGTGCCCACCGCCTAGGCCCGGCCCCAGAACTCGAGCTCGAGGCGGACGGGCCCGGTGAGGACGACCCGGTGGGCTGCCTCGGGGGGGATGGCCTGCGACGCGCCGGCGACGAGGTGGAGTGGGGCGGGCGGCGGGTCGTCCGCTTCGAACAGGAAGTCGACCGCACCCTCGACGACCCGGAGCCGGCCCCACCGCCCGGCCGCGGTTCGGTGGGCCAGTCGCAGGCCGGCGGGCAGGGAGTCCTGGTCCCAGGGGCCGGCCCGTCCGAGGATCGTCAGCCCCTCGGGCCACTCGGCGCGGTCGCAGAGGGCACACTCGATGGCGGTTCCGACGTGGGCGGCCCGCCCGGCGGCTTCGAGCACCCACCCCCGGTCCTGGAAGGGGGGCTGGTGACGGATGTGCTGCCCGTGGTAGCAGGACAGCTCCGCCACCCAGTCACCGACGCCGTCGGCGTGGAACCCCGAGATGGAGCGGATCACCGCGTCTCGGCGTTCAGGCGGTCGTCAGAGAATGCCGATTCGAGTCCAGATGCGGCGGGGGGCGTCGAGGACACGGCTGACGGCCGTGAGCACCGGACCAGGACGGTCGATGTCGTCCGCGTCGAGTCCGACCACGAACGCCAGCTGCTCGAGGCTGGGCGGACCGACGGCGAGGTTGCGGCGGACGGCCGTGACGCCTCCCACGTGCGACTCGACCAGGTAGGCCCCGACCATGGTTCCGGTACGGCCCACCCCGGCGCCGCAGTGGACGAACACCGTGCCCCCCGATTCCCGGGTGGCGGCCAGGAACTGCGCGACCTTGTCCGCCGAGGGGGCCTGGCCGTCGCGGATCGGGATGCTGACCAGCCGCATGCCAAGGTCGGTGACCATCCGGGAGTCGGGCTCCAGCCCGTCCTCGGCCCGCAGGTCGACGACGGTGGTGACGCCGGCGGCCGCCAGGTTGCGGTAGCCCACCTCGGAGGGTGCCCCGCCCCGCCACACGTGCCCGTCGACCGCGGTGAAGTTGGAGATGCCGGCCACCTCGCGCACCGCAACGGTGGCCGTGGTGCCCCGGGCCCACATCGACGCCCCCAGGATGGCGAGGTTGCCGAGAACGAGGAATGCGGCCGCCCCGGCGACGACCTTGATCCCCAGGACCACCAATCGCCTCACGGAGCGCAGAGCAGATCCCTTCCCATGTTTCGGTGCCCGCCGCCTGAAAAGCTGTCAGCCAGGGGCCGGCGCAGTCAAAACGCCACGATGGCGATGATCGGCACGCCGAGCGGGCGGCCTTAGCCCTACTCCTTCCCCGGCTCGGTGCCCCGCACTCCGACGAATCGCTACGCGTGCTACCCCTTCTCGCCGCCGGTCCTGGGCCAGCCGCCCCGAACCCGGTGGAACGTCTCGGGCAGGGACTCGGGCATGACCCGGGTCTCGGCCACGGTGGTCATGAAGTTGGTGTCACCGTCCCACCGGGGCACACAGTGGAGGTGGAAGTGGGCGGGGATGCCGGCGCCGGCCGGGCGACCGAGGTTGGCGCCCAGGTTCATCCCGTGGGGGCGGTAGGCGGCCTTAAGGGCCGCCACAGCGGCCACCACCGCCGCCCACAGCGCGGCCCCCTCCTCGGGCTCGAGGTCCTCGACTTCGGCCACGTGCCGCACCGGCATGACCAGCAGGTGGCCGGACGTGTAGGGGTAGGCGTTGAGGATCGCCGCCACCCGGTCGTCGCGCCACACGACCTTGGTCTCCTCCGGCGGGCCGTCGCTGGCCAGGATGCGGCAGAACACGCAGCTGCCCTCCGACCGGTCGTCGGGATCCTCCTCGGCCGCCCGGGTGACGTACTCCTGACGCCAGCCGGCCCACAGCCGCTCGATCGTCATGCCTTGGTGGCGACCTCGGCAGCCAACCGGTCGACGAACGCGTCGACCGCGACGCCCCGCTCGACCTCGCCCCCCCGGGGGTTGACGCCGACGGTGCCGGCGGCCACGTCGGCGTCGCCCACCACCAGCACGTAGGGCAGCTTCTCCAGCTTGGCCCGCCGGATGCGTCCGCCCAGGGGCTCGTCGGCATCGACCGTGTCGGCCCGCAGGCCGGCGGCCCGCAGCTTGTCGACCACGGTGGCCGCGTAGTCCTCGTGGTCATCCCGCACCCCCAGCACCCGGGCCTGCACCGGCGCCAGCCACGCCGGCATGGCCCCCGCGTAGTGCTCGATCAGGATCCCGAAGAAGCGCTCGACCGAGCCGAACAGGGCCCGGTGGATCATGAACGGCCGGTGGCGGGCGTTGTCGGCCCCCACGAACTCGAGGTCGAAGCGCTGCGGCAGCTGGAAGTCGACCTGGAGGGTGGAGATCTGCCACCGCCGGCCGATGGCGTCGCGCACGTGGACGTCGATCTTGGGGGCGTAGAACGCACCCTCCCCCTCGGCCACCTGGTAGGGGATGGCGGCCGCGTCGAGGGCCTCCCGGAGGGCCTCGGTGGCGGTGTCCCACTCCTCGACCTCGCCCACGAACTTGTCGGGTCGGGTGGCCAGCTCGGCCTCGAACTCGGTGAGGCCGAACGCCCGCAGGAGGCGCAGGACGAAGGCCAGCAGTGAGGTGAGCTCGCCCACCAGCTGGTCGGGGGCGACGAAGATGTGGGCGTCGTCCTGGGCGAAACCCCGCACCCGGGTGAGGCCGTGGAGCACGCCCGAGCGCTCGAAGCGGTACACCGTTCCCAGCTCGAAGAGCCGCACCGGCAGCTCCCGGTACGACCGGGCCTGCGACTTGTAGATGAGGATGTGCATGGGGCAGTTCATGGGCTTCGGGTAGTAGGTGGCACCCTCCATCTCCATGGGCGGGTACATGCCGTCGGCGTACCACTGGAGGTGGCCGGACGTCTCGAAGAGGGTCGACTTGGCCAGGTGCGGCGTGAAGACGAAGTCGTAGCCGGCGGCCTCGTGCTCGGCCCGGGAGTAGTCCTCCATGAGCTTGCGGATGAGTCCGCCCTTGGCGTGGAAGACGGGCAGCCCGCCGCCGATCTCGGGCGGGAAGTGGAACAGGTCGAGCTCGAGGCCGAGCTTGCGGTGGTCGCGACGCTCGGCCTCCTCCAGCCGGTGGAGGTGGGCGGCCAGGGCCTTGTCGGACTCCCAGGCGGTGCCGTAGATGCGCTGGAGCTGGTCGCGGTGCTCGTCGCCCCGCCAGTAGGCGCCGGCCACCTTCATGAGCTTGAACGAGCCCAGCCGCTTGGTGGTGGGCACGTGGGGGCCCCGGCACAGGTCGGCCCACCCCCCAGAAGGATCGACACTGTTCCTGTAGACGCTGACGGCGCCGCCTTCAGCCCCCTCGGCCGGGTCGACGCCCTCGATGATCTCGACCTTGAACGGCTGGTCGGCGAAGCGGGCCAGGCCCTCCTCGCGCGAGAGCTCCTCGCGGACGAAGGGCTGGTCCTCGCCCACGATCGCCCGCATGCGGGCCTCGATGCGAGCCAGGTCGTCCTCGCTGAAGGCGGTGCCGCCGGGCAGGGCGAAGTCGTAGTAGAAGCCGTCCTCGATGGCCGGGCCGATGGCGTACTTGGCTCCCGGGAAGAGGTCGGTGACGGCCTGGGCCATCACGTGGGCGGTGGAGTGGCGCAGGACGTAGCGGCCTTCGTCGGAGTCGGCCGTGACGATGGCGACCGTGGAACCGTCCGCCAGGACGGTGGACAGGTCGACCTGGTTGCCGTCGACGGTGGCGGCGACAGCCGCCTTGGCCAGGCCCCGGCCGATGCTGGCGGCCAGATCGGCGGCGGTGGCCCCCTCGGGCACGGTGCGGGCCGACCCATCGGGCAGCTTGACCGCTATCACTGAGGTCTGGATCGCTTCCGGCATGATGCGTCGAGGTTACCGGCGGGCCGGACGCGGTCGGGCTGAGAACGGTCGGGGGCTCGAGCCCCCCGACTCCCCCCCGGTCAAAAGCACAGGGATGGAAGACTGTGCGGCATCGGAGACCGGTTCGAGTATCGCGACGTGCGGGTCGACGGCGACGGGGGCCGTGCGATCGTGGCCGGCTTCTCGGCCCGCATCCCGGCCGACGGGCTCACGGCCATGGTGGGCCCGTCCGGGGCGGGCAAGACCACGCTCCTGCGCCTGCTCAACCGGCTCGACGACGCCGACGGCGGCGAGGTCCTCTTCGACGGCCGCGACGTGCGGTCGTACGACGTCATCGCCCTCCGCAAGCGGGTGCAGTACGTCGGCCAGGAGCCGGTGACCTTCCCGGGGACGGTCGCCGACAACGTCAATGCCGGGGCCGGCACCGATGCCCTTCTCGGGCGGGTGGGGCTCGATCCGGCCCTCGCCACCCGGGCCGCCGACCGGCTGTCGGTGGGCGAGGCCCAGCGCATGTGCCTGGCCCGGGCCCTGGCCCTGAACCCCGAGTGCCTCCTGCTCGACGAGCCCACCTCGGCTCTCGACGCAGGGTCGAAGGGCGGGATCGAGGCCCTGGTGCGCTCCCTCGCCGACAACGGCCTCACCGTGGTGATGGTCACCCACGACCGCCGCCAGGCCGAGGAGCTGGCCGACCGCATGCTCGTGGTACCGGCCGGCGGTGCGGACGGCGATTCGGCGGGCGGGTCGCGGCCGGCGAGCGTGCAGAAACGTCGCTATGTCCGACGTTCCCGCACACTCGACGGCGACTCGGCCGGCGGCGGCGGCGGCGGCGCTCGCTCGTGACCGACCTGAGCGGGCGCATCTCGATCGGGGACGTGGGCCTGTCGCTGCTCCTCGTCCTGGTGGCGGTGGTCGTCTCCCGGGCCCGGAAGGCCGACCTCGAACGCGACATCGTGATCGCCACCTTCCGGTCGTTCGCCCAGCTCCTGGCCGTGGGGTTCGTGCTCGACTACGTGTTCGACGGCAACGCCGCGCTCACGCCCGTGGTGCTGGCGGTGATGGTCGCGACCGCGACCCTCACGTCCGGGGCCCGGGGCCGGAGGGTGCCGGGTGCCCACGGCATCGCCCTGGCGTCGGTCACAGCCGCCACCGCCGGCACCCTGGGCGTCCTGCTGGCCCTGCGCATCGTGCCCGCCGTCCCCCGAGCCGCCATCCCCCTCGGGTCGATGATCATCTCCAACGCCATGAACGTCGCCTCGCTGGTGATGACCCGCCTGCGCGACGACCTGGCCTCGCACCGCCGGGAGGTCGAGGCCCGCCTCAGCCTGGGCCAGACGGCGGCCGAGGCGTCACAGGACTGGCACCGGGCCGCCCTGCGCTCTGGCACCCTGCCGATCATCGACCAGACCAAGGTGGTCGGCCTGGTGGCCCTGCCCGGCGCCATGACCGGGATGCTCCTTGCGGGGGCCTCGCCCACGTCGGCCATCCGCCTGCAGCTGGTGGTGATGTACATGCTCCTCGGCGGCAACGCCTTCGCCGCCCTGGTGGCCGGCCACCTCACCGTCCGCCGCCTGTTCACCCCCCACCACCAGCTCATCCGCTCGCTTTCGCGCAACGCCTGAACGGCGGGATCAGCCCGATCGGATCAACCCGATCGGATCAACCCAATCGGGTCAGCCCAGCAGGCCCCTGTCGCCCTTGATCACCACTTCGACCACACGGTTGGCATTGGATGCGGCCACGCGCAGCTTGGCCGAGTACTGGCCGGGCTGGGTGGCGGTGAATGCGACCGTGATCTCGCAGCTGGCTCCCGGCTCGAGCCGCGACCCGGCGCAGGTCTCATCGGCGGCGTCGAAGCTGGCCGCGTTCGTGCCGGAGAGGGCCGGCGCCAGCATGGTGAGGGGGACATCGCCCGTGTTCTCCACGGACACGACGGCCTCCTTGGCCTCGAGCTGCTCGAAGGTGAGCGAATCGGGCTCGACCGTGAACTCCCCGGACCGGGTGCCCGCCTGCGACGAGGTCGCCGGCGACCCCGGCACGGTCGCGGGAGCGGTGGTCGTCACCCCGTCGGCCGAGGAGGACGCAGACCCGTTGCCGTCACCGCCGATCCATCCGAGCTGGGTCGACACGCCGAACAGGCCGACGATGGCGGAGACGACGCCGGCGACCCCCACGACCACACCGGGAACGCTCGACCAGAAAGGCTTTCCGTCACTCATCCCCATCGACCCTACCGACCCGAGCCGCCCTTCAAGTCACGCCGGCCGAATGTCGGCGACGGTAACGGTGACGCCCAGGAGGGCGGCGGCCTGGCTCACGCCCTGGCCGGCGGCCGCGGCCCGGTCGATGGCGGCGATGGCGCGGGGCAGGTCGAGATCGTCGTCGATGGCGTCGCGCACCGGGTCGAGGGCGGCGTCGCCCGCCCCCGCCGCCCGCCACCGGGCCAGGCGGTCGGTGGCCACTGGAAGCAGGCCCTCGTGCCACGACCAGGGTGCCCGGTAGGAGTGGTCGAGGATGGCCAGGCGTACCGCCATGGGGTCCCAGCTCTTGACCAACTCGCTCACGAACACCAGGTTGCCAAGCGACTTCGACATCTTCACGCCGTCGAGCTCGACCAGGGGGGCGTGCAACCAGCGGCGCACGAAGCGCTCGCCGAGGGCGGCCTCCGACTGGGCCGCCTCGCACTCGTGGTGGGGGTAGATCAGGTCGGTGCCGCCGCCGTGGAGATCGATGCTCGAGCCCAACTCCCGCAGGGCCAGGGCCGAGCACTCGATGTGCCAGCCGGGGCGCCCCGGTCCCCACTTCGACGGCCACGACGGCTCGTCGGCGGCCGACGGCTGCCACAGCACGAAGTCGAGCGGGTCACGCTTGCCGGGGTCGTCAGGGCGGCCGCCCCGCTCGGCGGAGAGCGTGAGCATCTCCTCCCGGCTGAGGTGGCTGACCTGCCCGAAGTGGTCGAACGAGGCCACGTCGAAGTAGACGGCGCCGCTGGCCTGGTAGGCGTGTCCCCGGTCGATCACCATGCCGACGAAGCCGAGGATGTCCTGGATGGCGGAGGTCGCCCGGGGCTCGCTGTACGCCGCCAGCATGCCCAGGGCCTTCATGTCGGCGTCGAACCGCTCCATCTCCCGGGCGGCGAGGTCGAGGTAGGGCTCGCCGAGCTCACGCGCCTTGCGCAGCAGGTCGTCGTCGACGTCGGTGACGTTGCGGACACACAGCGTGCGGTGGCCGATGTCGCGCAGCCGGCGTTGGAGGACGTCGTAGAGCAGGTAGGTGGCGGCGTGGCCGACGTGGGTGGCGTCGTACGGCGTGATGCCGCACGTGTACATGGTGACGACGGGGCCGGGTGAAAAATCCACCACCTCCCGCTGGGCGGTGTCGTAGAACCTCACCGCGGCTAGGAGTCGATGCCGGTGAGGCGGAGGCTGGCCCGGCGGAAGCGCACGAGCACCGCGGTGAACGCCTCGACGGTGCCGGCCAGGGCCAGCGAGCCGCCGGAGAGCGGTCGCAGGTCGGGCATGGCCCGCACGAGGGCCGACGTGGCCTCCAGGGCCTCGGCGTGGTCGGTGCAGATCAGTACGTCGCCCTCTACCGGGTGGTCGAGCTGGCCCAGCTCCCGGGCCGGGATGTGCTGGAAGGCGGCCGCCACCAGGGCGTCGGGGGCGGCCGCCTGGACGGCGCCGGCCACCGATCCCGGCTGGCCGGACGGGGTCGGCAGGACCACCGGGAGCAGCTCGCGGCCGACCTTGGCCAGGGCGTTGCCCATGGAGATGACGACCTTGCCGGCCAGGGCGTCGGCCACCGAGGCCACCGTCGGCTCGGCCGCCGCCCATTGGGTGCCGACGACGATCAGGGTCGACTTGGCCGCCCCCTCGTTGGTGGCCGGCTCCAGGCTCAGCTGGTAATCCGGCCAGCGGGAACGCAGCTGCTCGCAGGCGGCGGACGCCTTGTCCTCCGACCGGGAACCGATGACCACGTCGTAGCCGACCGACGCCAGCCGGGCGGCCAGCGCCTGACCGGCGGGGCCCGTGCCCCCGAGGATGCCGACGTCCATGGCTGCCAGACTGGCACGAACCGGAGGGGCCGTCGCAACCCGGGCCCGAGAATCGACCACTCCGCGCAATTACACGCGGGAGGGGGTCTCGCGCGAAGTGCTCGGCGGCGGCCCGCATGGGTAGACGACAGCCAATGGAACCGACATTCCGGCTGCTCCGAATCCGGGGCATCCCCGTCGGCGCCCACTGGACGTGGCCGGTCGCCTTCGCCATCGTCGCCTGGACGCTGGCCGACTCGGTCTTCCCGTCGGCCTACCCGGCCCTCGGCGGGGGCGCCCACGTCGCCATGGCCGTGGTCGCCGCCGGCCTGCTGTTCGGGTCTGTGGTGCTGCACGAGTTGGCCCACGCGGTGACGGCCCGGCGAGAGGGGATGCCCGTGGAGGGCATCACCCTGTGGCTGCTCGGCGGGGTCTCCGACGTGGGGGGCCGGGCCCGGTCGCCGGGCCAGGAGTTCAGGGTGGCCGCCTCCGGCCCCGCCGTGTCCCTGCTCCTGGCCGC
>Ga0136617_10003954_pt1 | contig 13252 bp, 12 predicted proteins | sample AntDrymUQ3222106_2_FD_129672 | JGI IMG/M metagenome (GOLD analysis project Ga0136617, IMG submission 129672) | Polar desert sand microbial communities from Dry Valleys, Antarctica - metaG UQ322 (21.06) | ecosystem: Environmental > Terrestrial > Soil > Desert | place: Antarctica: Dry Valley...
TCGAGCTGCATCTCGCGGACCCCGTCGAACCCGCCGTGGTCGGTCAGGTCGAAGTGAATCGGGGTGATCGCCACCCGCCCCCTGGAAACGGCGGCGAGGTCGGTCCCCTCCTCGTCCTCGAAGCCCGGGGAGTAGCCGTAGATCTGGTAGCGCTTGCGGCCGTCGGCGTCCTCCTCGACCTGCTTGAGCTCGTCGTTGTAGACGCGCTTGCCGAGCCGGGCCACGTCGATCCCCTTCGGCGCCTCGCCCGGGCAGTTGACGTTGAGCAGGGTGCCCTCCGGGAGCCCGTCCTCACCGATCGTCGCCGCGAGCGCGGCGGCGAGCGGCGCCGAGACGGAGAAGTCGAACTCGCGGCCCTGGCGGAAGTCCATCTCCCCCGCCACCGACTGCTGGGAGACGGCGATCGCCGGGATGCCGAGGACGATTCCCTCGAGCGCCGCCGCGACGGTTCCCGAGTACGTGACGTCGTCGCCGAGGTTGGAGCCGTGGTTGATCCCCGAGACGATCAGCTCGGGACGCTCGCCGATCAGTCCCAGGTCGGCGAAGCGGACGCAGTCGACGGGCGTTCCGTCGGTGGCGTAGCCGACCGTCCCGTCGCCGAAGCTCACCTCCTGGACCCAGAGCGGGTTGCGGGTGGTGATCGAGCGGGCGGTCGCACTGCGATTGGAGTCGGGAGCGATCACGGCGAGCTCGATGCCGTCGATCTCGAGCAGCGCCCGACGCAGCGCCTGCAGGCCGGGCGCGGAAATTCCGTCGTCGTTGGTCAGGAGGACCCTCACACCGTTGATTCTATGAAGGGGAGTGTCGATCGCCCGGCGCGGGAGAACGTGGTGTCGATTAGGGTTGCCTAACCAGGTGCGAAAAAGGAAATTCGTTAGGGTGCCCTAACTCTCATCCCCCCCCTTGACCGATCCGAAAGGACCCAGTCGATGCATCGCACCTCTCTCCCCCGTCTTCTCCTGGCACTGTCCATGCTCACAGCCGCCGCCGTCGCCGTCGGCTGCGGCGCGGGCGACGACTCCGAGTCCGGCGACGCGAGCCTGACGCTCTACTCCGGTCGCGAACCCGAGCTGATCGACCCCGCGATCGAGGACTTCGAGGAGCAGTCCGGCGTCGACGTCGAGGTGCGCTCCGGTGACAGCGCCCCCCTTGCCGCGACGATCCTCGAGGAAGGCGAGAGCTCGCCCGCGGACGTCTTTCTCGCGCAGGACGCCGGGTCGCTCGGCGCGGTCGAGCAGGAAGGGCTGCTGACCCAGCTCCCCACGGACATCCTCGACGAGGTGGATTCCCGCTTCCGCTCTGAAGACGGTGGGTGGGTGGGGGTCACCGGCCGCGCGCGGGTGATCGCCTACGGCCCCGATGTCGATCCGGCCGACCTCCCCGACTCTCCGCTGGAGCTGACCGAGCCCGAGTGGGAGGGGCGGGTCGGCTGGGCGCCGTCGAACGCGTCGTTTCAGGCGTACGTGACCGCCCTTCGCGAGGTGGAGGGCGAGGAGGTGGCCCGGGGCTGGCTCGAGGGAATGGTCGCCAACGGCGTCCAGGCTTACGAGAGCAACACGCCGGTCCGCGACGCGATCGCAGCCGGCGAGATCGACGTCGGGCTGATCAACCACTACTACGTCGCGCAGGCGGTCGCCGAGGATCCCGACTACCCGGTCGAGGTTGACTTCCCGCCGGCCGGCCTCGGTTCGCTCATCAACGTATCCGGAGCCGGCGTGCTCGCGAGCTCAGACGACCCCGATGCCGCGCAGGATCTGATCGCGTTCCTGCTCGCCGAGGATGCGCAGAGCTACTTCGCGACCAGCTCGAAGGAGTATCCGCTGGCCGCAGGCGTCGAACCGGACTCAGAGCTCGTGCCGCTGGAGGACATCCCCGCTCCTCCGATCAACCTCAGCGGGACCTCTGATCTCGAGGGCACCCTGGAGCTGCTGCGCGAAACCGGCGCGCTGTAACGACATGGGCAGCGGGCCCACCAGCTGGATCGGCGCCCGACGCGGAGCCCCGCTACCCCTTCTGGGCCTGGGGCTGCTTGTCGGGGCCGCAGCGCTCCTGCCGGCGATCTACCTGCTGGTCTTGGTCCTCGACGACGTCGGCGGGGCGATCTCGACGATCGCGACGGGCAGGACGGCGGGACTGGCGCTGCAGACGCTGGCGCTGACGGTTGCGGTCAGCGCCACCGCGACGGCGATCGGCGTACCGCTCGCCTGGCTGACCGCTCGAACCGACCTCCCGGGTCGTCGGCTGTGGGCAACGCTGACGACGCTGCCCCTGGTGATACCGAGCTACATCGGCGCCTACCTGCTCGTCTCGGCGCTCGGGCCGTTCGGGCTGCTGCGGGACCTGCTCGGCGTCGAGCGGCTGCCGTCGATCTACGGCTTCGTGGGGGCGTGGCTTGCCCTCAGCCTCTTCACCTATCCACTCGTGCTGTTGTCGGTCCGGGCTGCGCTGATGCGCCTCGACCCTCAACTCGAGGACGCGGCGCGATCGATGGGACGCTCGCGCCGGGGAACGTTCATCTCGGTCGTCCTGCCTCAGCTCGGGCCTGCCGTCGCCACCGGCGCGCTGCTCGTCGCGCTCTATGTCGTCAGCGACTTCGGCGCCGTCTCGATCATGCGCTTCGACTCGCTGACCCGGGAGATCTACGTCACCTACCAGTCCAGCTTCGACCGCTCCTCGGCGGCGTCGCTCGGTCTCCTGCTCGTTGCGTTCACCCTGGCCCTGCTGGCCGGGCAGAGCTGGGTGCGCGGCTCGCTCCGCTACCACCGAGCCGGCCCGGGCGCGGCTCGACCGGCGCCAACGGTCCCGCTCGGTCGTTGGCGCACGCCCGCTCTGGCGTTCTGCTCGGCGGTCACGCTGGCGGCGCTGATCCTGCCCCTCGGCGTGCTGATCTACTGGGCCAGCAAGGGGATCGGGACCGACAGCCTGGCGACGGGGGACCTGCTCCAGAACGGCTCGAACTCGCTTCTCGCCGCATCCGGCGCGGCGGTTGCAGCGGCCGTCCTGGCCGTCGTCGTCGCCGTGCTCGCCGTACGCTTCCGGGGACCGATGACCCTCGCCCTCGAGCGAATCAGCTTCGCCGGCTACGCGCTGCCGGGCGTCGTCGTCGCGCTGTCGCTCGTCTTCTTCGGAATCCGGGTGGCCCCCTCCCTGTACCAGACCCTCGCGTTGCTCGTGTTCGCGCTGACCATCCATTACCTGCCTCTGGCGGTCGGGTCGGTGGGGTCGTCGTTGCTGCAGGTACCACCTCGAATCGAGGAGGCGGCGAGAGGCCTGGGGCGGGGTCCGCTGGAGGTCTTTCGGACGATCACGACGCCGCTGGTCGCAGGAGGCATCTGGGCCGGGATGGCCCTGGTGTTCCTGCATGCGCTCAAGGAGCTTCCGGCGACGCTGCTGCTGGCCCCGATCGGCTTCGAGACCCTTGCGACCGACATCTGGCGCCAGACGACTCGCGGGTTCTTCGAGGCAGGGGCGGTTCCCACGATCCTGCTGCTCGCCGTGGCGGCCCCGCCGCTCTACGTCCTGGCGGGCAGAGGAACGCCGCCCTCCTCATGAGTGCTCTGCGCCGTCGCTCCAAGCGCTCGCATGATCTCGTCGAGAAATCCCGCTCCGTCTCGATCCGGGAGTTGTCGAAGAGCTTCGCCGCGGTCGCCGCCATCGACTCGATCGACCTCGATCTCGAAGCCGGCGAGATCGTCACGCTGCTCGGCCCCAGCGGGTGTGGCAAGACGACCACGCTGCGGATGCTCGCCGGGCTCGAACTTCCCGACGCGGGCACGATCGCCGTGGGAGGCGAGACGCTGAACGGGCCGTCGACCTTCGTTCCACCGGAGAAGCGAAGGATTGGGATGATCTTTCAGGACTACGCCCTCTTTCCCCACCTCGACGTCGGCGCCAACGTCGGCTACGCACTCGGCCGCCGGCCGGACCCGGTCCGGATCGAGCAGGTCCTGGATCTCGTCGGGCTCTCGTCGCATCGGAATCGATCCGTCCACCAGCTCTCCGGTGGAGAGCAGCAGCGTGTCGCACTGGCTCGCGCGCTCGCGCCGGGCCCCGGCCTGATCCTCCTCGACGAGCCGTTCTCGAACCTGGACGCTGCCCTCCGCGAGCGGCTCCGGGGCGAAGTCCGAACGATCCTCTCGACGGCCGGGGTGACCACGATCTTCGTCACCCATGACCAGGAGGAGGCACTCAGCATCGCTGATCGCGTGGTGGTCATGCGCGCTGGTCGGATCGAGCAGATCGGCACCCCCGAGGAGGTCTACCTGCGACCGGCATCGCTGTGGACGGCGAGCTTCCTCGGCGAGGTCGACGTCCTGGCGGGCACCGCACGCGACGGGGCCGTCGCGTGCGAGCTCGGGAGCGTTCCGGCGGCGACGGCCGCCACCGGGGAGGTGGACGTGGTGATCCGTCCCGAGTCGGTGGCGATCGGGGTCAGCGGACCAAGCGACGGACGCAACGCGGTCAAGGCGGAGATCGACCGCCGAACCTTCTACGGACACGATCAGATGCTGCATCTGCGGCTGCCGTCGGGGCAGACCGTGCGCTCGCGCCGGCTCAGCTTTCCCGCCTGGCATCCCGGCGACCGGGTCCTCGCCTGGATCGAGGGCCCTGCGAACGTCCTTCCTCGCAGCCGTGCATCAGAGGCTCGGTAGCGACTTCTCGAGGACACTACTACGAACGCTTACTATTGTGTTAGCGTAGCTTTTGTGCCCGTGACAGTGTCGGCTGAATACCTGGCCGATGGCCTCGGCGGCCGAACGAGCTCCTGTGACCTACCCTCGGCCTACCGGAACCTGGAGCTGTTCGAGCGGCTCGGCAAGGTTCGCCGCGTGCACATCGGCCACGGCCCCGGCCTCTTCGCCCTGGTCGAAGAGAGCGACCGCACGTACCTGGTCTGCGAGCGCTGCAACGAGCTCAGCCGGCTGCCCGCGGCGGAGATCGAGGGGATCCGCGAGCGGATCGGCGAGGCGACCGACTTCCACGCCCACATCACCCACTTCCCGATCCTCGGTTTGTGCAGCCGCTGCGCCGGGAACGAGAACGAGAGCCACGCGACCGAAGGAGAAGCTATGTCCCCCCACGGCAACGAGGAAGAGCACGCCCACGACGACGCGCACAGCCACGAGCACTCCCACGACGGCGAGACCCACAGCCACCCCCATGACACCCACGAGCACGAGCACGTCGAGCACGAGCACGAGCACAGCCACGGCGACCACCTCCACTCCCATCCTCATGTTCATCAGGAGGGGATCGAGGAGGAGCACGAGCACGCCCACGACGACTAGCGGCGCGGTGCCCTACCCGCCCCGTTGCTGAGCAATTCAGCTAGAGGAAGCTGCCGCCGGGCGGCACCACCCAGAGGCGGTCCGCGCGCGACAGGAGGGTCTTCTCGTCCAGATCGCCCACGGTCGCAGAGCCCTCGCGGCGCATCGCCTGGGCGAGTCCCTCCCAGACGGCGGCGACCGAGGCGACGCGCTGCGTGGGCCCGAAGCCCGCGGCGCCGCGGAGCTCCTGCGCCCGCGCCTCAACCTCCGACACGGTCATCTGCGCGAACGGCTTGTACTCCTCGCCGGTGTAGACCTGCTCGGCCAGGATCCGGGCCAGCTGCTCGCGTGCCTTGTCGTCAGGTTCGTCGTTGCTCATCGTTTCTCCGAGTCGCCGTGGGCCGCGACCGCTGCTTGACCGTAGGCGATCGCGCCGTCGTTCGGCGGGAGCCGTAGGGGAAGCAGGACCCGCAGACCCGCTTCGGTGAGCAGCTGGGCCGTCCGCTCGAGCAGCAGTCGGTTCTGAAAGACCCCGCCGCCGAGAAGCACGATGTCCGTCCCGTGGCGGTCGGCGAGCCGAACGCAGGCGGCGGCGGAGGCGGCCGCCAGGGCGGCGTGGAAGCGGGCCGAGACCATGTCCGCCGTGGCGCCCCCCTCGAGGTCGGCGACGATTGCGCGGACCGTCTCGCGAGCGTCGATCAGGATCGGTGCGTCGCCCTCCTCGATCAGGGGCATGGGATAGGCCGCGGAATCCCGCGTGGAGGCGGGTGCGGCGACGCCCTCCAGCTCGGCGGCGGCCTGGCCTTCGTGGCTGACCTCGTGGCGCAGCCCGCAGAGCGCGGCAACGGCATCGAAGAGCCGCCCGACGCTCGTGGTCAGCGGCGAGGAGACCCCGGTCCGGATCAGGTCGCAGATCGTGTTCCAGCGAGCCTCGTCGACGTCTTTGGCAAGGGTTGCGGGGAGGGCGGGACGGTCGTCCTCGAGCGCGGCGGAGAGCCAGGCGCACGCCATCCGCCAGGGCTCGCGCGCCGCCGCGTCCCCGCCGGGAAGCCGCACCGGAAACAGCAGTCCGCCGCGCTCGTAGCCACCGAGTCCGCCGACCAGCAGCTCGCCACCCCAGACGGTGTTGTCGGGACCGAAGCCCGTCCCGTCGAAGATCGCGCCGACCGCCGGGCCGCTCTCGCCGTGCTCGGCGAGCACGGCCGCGAGGTGAGCGTGGTGGTGCTGAACGGGAAGGTGGGAGACGCCCTCACGCTCGAGCGCGTAGGTCGTCGAGAGGTAGTCGGGATGGAGGTCGTGAGCGACGAGCGCGGGATCGACCGCGAACAACCGCTCGAAGTGCTCCACCCCCTCGCGGAACGAGGTCAGGGTCTCGAAGTTCTTCAGGTCGCCGATGTGGTGGGAGACCCAGGCCCGGTCGGCCTTGGCGAGGCAGAAGGTGCTCTTCAGCTCCGCGCCGCAGGCGAGGATCGGTCGCCGGGCGACGAGCGGGAGCGCAATCGCGCCGGGCACGTATCCGCGCGAGCGCCTGATCATCAAAGGATCAGGGCGCAGCTCGGGGTCGATTGCCCGCACCACCGAGTCGTCGGTACGAATGTGGATCGGACGGTCGTGAGCGCAGATCAGGTCGGCGATGCCGGCAAGCCGGGCGCGGGCGTCCGCATCGGTGTAGGCGATCGGCTCGTCGGCGACGTTCGCCGACGTCATCACCAGTGGTGCTCCGACGTCGCGGGCCAGGAGGTGGTGCAGCGGCGAGTAGGCGACCATCACGCCGAGGTCGGGTCCGCGCGGGGCAACCGAGTCCGCGACGCGTGCTCCCGAGCGGCGCTTCGCGATCACGATCGGGCGCTCCCGGCCCTCCAGCAGCATCTCCTCCGCTGGGGTCAGCTCGACCAGCTCCCGCGCCGCCTCGATGCTCGCCACCAGCAAAGCGAACGGGCGATCCTCGCGGTGCTTGCGCGCCCGCAGGCTCGCGACGGCGGGCTCGTCATCGGCGCGGCACGCGAGGTGATAGCCGCCGAGGCCCTTCACCGCTACGAGCTCACCGTCGCGCAGTCCCGCGACCGTCCGTTCGAGCGCCCCGTCCCCGCTCGCCAGCTCGGAACCGTCGGCGGCGGCCAGCAGCCGGACGGTCGGACCGCATCGCGGGCACGCGTTGGGCTGGGCGTGAAAGCGGCGGTCGGCGGGGTCCTCGTACTCGGCCCGGCAGGGGTCGCACATCGTGAATTCCGCCATCGTCGTCGCGGGGCGGTCATAGGGAACGTCGCGGACGATCGTGAATCGCGGCCCGCAATTGGTGCAGTTGATGAACGGGTAGCGGTGGCGCCGGTCGACGGGGTCGAACAGCTCTTCCAGGCAGTCGGCGCACGTCGCCGCGTCGGCGGAGACGAAGGCGTCGGGCTCTGCGCCGCTTTCGCTGGCGGCGACGACGAAGTCGATTTCGCCGTTGGGCTCGAGCTCGCTCGTGACCACCTCCGCGACCGACGCGAGCGGCGGCACCTCGGCCGGGAGGCGGGCACAGAAGCGTTCGACCTGGGCCGGATCCCCCTCGGCCTCGATCAGGACGCCATGGGCGTCGTTGAGCACCGAGCCCGCGAGGGCGTGCTCGCCGGCGAGGCGGTAGACGTAGGGCCGAAATCCGACGCCCTGAACGACGCCGCGCACGCGGATCCTGACCCGCCTTCGCGTGCCGAGCGCCGGTGCGGCCGTCATCCGACCAGCTCGCGGAGGACGTGGTAGGCGCTCGCCTGCGCCTCTTGGATCCGGGGGATGTGCTGGGAGCGGGAGATCACCACGAAGTCGGCGAGCGCCTCGGCGGCGATCCGCCCACCGTCGTAGCCGACCATCGCGATGGTCGCGATTCCCCGCCCGCGGGCCTCGGCCAGGGCCACGATCAGGTTCTCCGAACCGCCGCTGGTGGAGAACGCGATCAGCGCGTCGCCGTCGCGGCCGTAGGCGATCACCTGCCGCTGGAAGATCTCCTCGACCCCGATGTCGTTTGCGACCGCGGTCAGGATCGGCGCGTCCTCGGTCAGGTCGAGCGCCCGGCGCGAGCTCCAGCGACCGCCGTCCGTCTCCCGGAAGTCGGCGACGACGTCCATCGCGTCGGTGGCCGAGCCGCCGTTGCCGAGCGCGAGCAGCTTGCCGGTCGCGGAGCCGAGCCGGTCGCCGAGCATCGCCGCCGCCGCCTCCAGCGTCGCGGCGTTCTCGTTCAGCGTCGATACCCGCAGGGCGCCTGTCTCGTCCGATTTGAGCAGGACCGAGCGGCGGACGTCGTCGAGCACCGCGTCGAGGTCGGTCTCGTCCTCGGCCAGAAACGGGTAGAGGAAGCTGGATGCGCCGGCGTCGTGGGTGCGCTTGCTGTCGCGCCCCTCGAGCAGGCCACGGTGGTCGAAGAAGACGTGGACCAGCTCCCAGAGCACGTGGTAGAGGGTCTCGATCAGCTCCTGGCGGATCATCGGGTCGTCTCCCGGGACGGCAAATGCCCACTCGGCCTCGGAGCCGGGATCGCCGGCCGCGCGGGGGAACGCGATCGTCATGCACCCGTCCTCGGCGGCGGCTGCGAGCGCGGCGGCCACCACCTCACCGCCCACGTCCTCGGCGCCGAAGCCGATCGCGATGTCGCCGGATTCGATCAGGGCCGCGGCCTGAGCGCCGACGTCGCCCCCCTCGGCGGTCAGCGCGATCGCGGGCAGCGCTCGCTTGCCGACGATCACCGGGTGGACGAACTCGACCGAGACGTGCCGGGCATCCGAGCGGGCCGGCGGCGTCGCGCCGATCGCGACCAGCCGCGCCCCGCGGGCGAAGCGCTCGGCCATCCGGTGGCAGCAGCTTGCGATCCGCTTCGCCTCGCGGCCAAAGAGCTCGGCGTTGGCAACGCCGCGGCGCTCGGCGAGCTCGGCGATCCGTGCTTGCGCGGTCCCCGTTTCCCCAAGCGACCGGCTCGAGCTCATCCCTGGGGGCGGCGGCGCGTCTCCGATAGGACCAAACCGTAGAGCAGGTGGTCCGCGGCCAGCGCCGCGCGCTCCACGACGCGCCCCGACCTCGCCTGCGAGAGGTTGAGGAGGGGCCCGACGCCCAGCTCGAAACCGAGCCAGACCAGAAGCCCGTAGGCCGGGCCGGCCCACGGCTGCAGCCGGATCGACTCCGGAAGGGCCGCGAACGCCGCCCCGCCCGCAGCTCCGTAACCCCAGTGGAACGCTTCCTGGGCAGCACGCCGGCTTCCCCTTGGGACAAAGCGATAGAGCCCCTTCGCGCGCTGCCTCATGATGGCCGTCGGAGGTGCCTCGGCGACCATCCCGAGGCTGATCGTGAACGCCCGCATCCCGGTCATCGCCATCGCCGCGATCGTGCCGCGAAGCGCACCGTGGGCGATCTCACCTCCCGAGGTCGGCCCTTCGGCGGGCGCCTGCATCCTCATGCCGCGACAGGGGACTCCTTGCCGACCGCGAGCAGCCATTCGCGGAAGGCGTCGACACCTTCGCCGGTCCTGGCGCTCGTCTGCAGCACCCTGACTCCCGGGTTGACCGCGTCGATGTTGTGCAGGAGCAGGTCGAGATCGAAGTCGAGGTGGGCGAGCAGGTCGATCTTGTTGACCACGACGACCTCGCAGGTGCGAAACATCAGCGGGTACTTGAGCGGCTTGTCCTCGCCCTCGGTGACCGAGCAGACCATCGCCTTGGCGTCCTCGCCGACGCGAAACTCGGCCGGGCAGACGAGGTTGCCCACGTTCTCGATCACCAAGAGGTCGATTTCAGAGAGCGTCAGATCGGGAATCGCCGAGCGGACCATGTTGGCATCGAGGTGGCACTCGCCGCCGAAGCCCCCGTCCGTGTTGAGCTGGACGACCGGGATGTGCAGGGCGGACAGCCGGTCGGCATCGAGCGACCCCTGGACGTCACCCTCGAGCACCCCGACGCGAGTCTCCCCGCGATCGGCCAGGGCACGCTCGAGCAGCGTCGTCTTGCCGGCCCCGGGAGCGCTCATCAGGTTGACGACGGCAACGCCGTCGCGGTCGAAGTCGGCGCGATTGGCATGAGCGATCGTCGTGTTGGCGTCGAGCGCATCCTCGGCGACCTTGATCTTGGTCCGGTGCATATCTAGCTCCCTGAGTTGCTCACTGGGGTTGGTACTTCACCTTGATCCTGCCAAGGACGCGTGGCGGGACCCGACGGAACCGGACGCGAAGCGGAGGGTTCCGGCGGAGTTGTCTCGGCCTCATCTTCTACTTCGATCGACTCGACCTCGAGCTCGTCGCCGCGCACGACGGAGGCACCCGCGGCCTCGCATTCCGGGCAGCGGAACTGCGGCAGAGTCAGGCCGGCGCCGGGAAACTCGCCGGCGACGTCGCCGTGCTCGGGCTGGGGAGCGGGATCCCACTCGTGCCCGCAGGACCCGCAGGACATCAGCGCGTCGATCAGCTCGAGCTCGAGGCGGGCTCCTTCGCAGAGGGTGTCGCGTCCGACGATCTCGAAGTAGAAGGAGAGCGAGTCGGGAACGACCTGGCGGAGCTTGCCGAGCCGCAGGCTGACGACGCTGATCCGGCGCCCGGCGGCGTGCTTGAGGGCCGTGTCGACGATCGCCGAGGACACCGAGAGCTCATGCATCGCCGGCGGGCTCCTCGTAGGCCTCGTCGGTGAGCAGCTCACCGACCGTCTCGAGGACGAGGTCGACCGCCCGGCCGACCGCCGCCTCCACCGTCGGCGTGAGGCTGAGCCCCATCTCCTCCACCTCGCCGGGCTCGCAGGCGACGACGACCACCCGGCCGGGCCAACCGCCCACGGTCTTGACGAAGCGCAGGACGGTCTGCGGATCCATGCCGTGTGGGCTGACCACCTCGCCGTCGCCGATCGGCTCGATGTCGGCGGGGTCGGCGTCCATCACGTAGAGCGTCCCCGGCTCCCCGCCCTGGCGGCTGACGTCGACGAGGACGAGCGCGCTGTAGCCGCGCATCACCTCGTAGGCGAGGTCGATCCCGCCGATCCCGAAGTCGAACACGGCGACGCCGGTCGGCAGCTCGACCTGCTCGAGCCGCTCGGCGACCTTGCCGCCGAAGGCGTCGTCGCGCATCCAGGCGTTGCCGATCCCGGCGATCAGGATGCGCTTCGCCGACTCGCCCTCGCCCGCGGACTCGCCGGGCCGCCCGAAGACGCTGGCGAGGTCCTGCGGCCGCGAGGGTGGAGACCCGGCTTCCATGCTCATGCCGCCCCCACGGGCTCGACCTCGTCGGCGAAGAAGAAGAGGTAGCGACCGGTGTCGCGGAGGATCTCCCGCATCGGGTCGCCGTCGATCGAGACGCCGAAGTAGGCCTTGCCGTCGAAGTCGAGATAGATCCGTTCCACCGTTGCCGTGCGCCCGTCCATCATCCGATCGTAGGGATCGCCGTCGGTGCCCGGGCGCAGGACGACCTTGCCGCCGCGCTTGAACGCCTTGCCGTCGACCACCAGCTCGTCCTCACCCGCCGTGTCGGCCGGCCCCGGCGGCGGGGGGCGCACCGGCGGCTCGGGCTCCACGCCCGGCTCGATCCCCATCCCCGGCTCGCTCCACTCCGGGAACTTGATCCCCTCCTCCGACGCCTTCATCATGCCGTGCAGGCTGAGCAGTTCCTCCTGGGTCGTCCCCTCGGCCTGCTCGATCATCTCCCGCACGACCGGGTCCTGCTCGTCGATCGCGGCGCGCTCCTCGTCGGTAAGGGCCTGCACGTGGAGGACGAGCGCCTCCTCGATCTCGGTGTTGTCGAAGAAATTGACGTTGCTCTGCGGCGCGATCTGCGGGTGGTCCGGCAGCAGGATCGCTGCGCCGAGAACCGCGTCGTCGTCGGGAGACGCGAGGACCGGCCAGGCATTCACGTTCTCGCAGGCCTGGACTGCGTCACCGACCAAGCCCTCGTTCTCCAGCGGGGAGGCGAACGCGCCGGCGGAGATGCCGAGCATCGCGTGACACGAGAGGAGGGCTCGCCGCAGGGCGTCGCCGCGCTCCATGCCCTCGGCCTCGGCGTCGGGGACGGGCGTGGTGTTGCGGACCTGCATCCCGATCCGGACGTGTCCGGGACCGACTGCCTCGGCGCTGATCCGGACGGTCCCGGTCACGACGTCGGGAGACTGCGTCGGCTCCTCCCCGGTGGCGACCTCCGGCGGTGCGGAGTCGAAGGCGAAGGAGAGCTCGGCCGGTGACTCCAGCACCACGTCGAGCGGCAGCGGCCCCACCGTGACCCGCCGCTCGGTGGCCTGATGGCGGGTACCGGCGGCCTGGAGGAACAGGGCGACGCCCTCGATCTCCGCACCCTCGCCGGGCACCGCGACGACCTCGATCCGGACATGGTCGAAGGCGGCGGGCTGGCGCTTGGCGTAGGCGCTCGGGTAGGCGATCCCGAACGGGGTGGGCGTCGAGTTCTTCGTCGCCGCGGGCGTGTAGGGATAGAGCGCGTAGCCCTCGAAGAGCAACGACTTCGCCAGGCGCTCTGCGGCCTCATGCATGACCGGGGCCCTCCTCGCGGTCGAGCATGGCCCGCACCACCCCGTCGTAGGTCGCGACCCCCTCGCTCGTCTTCAGCTGTCGCAGCCGCTCGAGCGTGGCGTCCTCGACGCGAAGCCAGGCACCCTCGGGGTAGTGGTTCGCGATCATCTCGCGCCAGGTTTCGATCGGCAGCTCGTGGCGAATCGAGAGGTCCCAGGGCAGCAGCGTCATCTGCAACTGGCCGCCGGCGCCCCGGTAGAAGACCGTGCCGTTGAAGTGGATCTGCAGCGGCACGAGACCGCCGCTGAGGCCGGAGAAGTACTTGGTCGCCGCGATCTCGTGGTCGTAGGTGCAGGGAACGTGGATCTCGAACTCGGTCTCCCCGGTGAAGCTGGGAACCAGCACGTCGACATGCGCCCAGCGAAACGCGCCGGTCGTCGATGCCCAGCGCTCGGGCTCCCCGAACAGCTCCGCCAGACGCTCGCGCGTGTCGGGATCGTAGGAGCGCTTGCCCGGCTCGATCGTGAACA
>Ga0136617_10003955_pt1 | contig 13251 bp, 13 predicted proteins | sample AntDrymUQ3222106_2_FD_129672 | JGI IMG/M metagenome (GOLD analysis project Ga0136617, IMG submission 129672) | Polar desert sand microbial communities from Dry Valleys, Antarctica - metaG UQ322 (21.06) | ecosystem: Environmental > Terrestrial > Soil > Desert | place: Antarctica: Dry Valley...
ACCTCAACCGATTCGCCCCCACCCCTCGACCAGCTTAGGTACTACAACCAGCCGCCCCCTGAACCCACCCTGAACAGCACAAACACCAGCCAAGATCGAACTAAGGGGGAAGGTGCCGCTAGCGGCTGTGCGGCAGCTACAGAACCGGGCTCGGTCTCCCGAGTAAGACACGCTGCTGCGGTCGGGCCAGCTGGTTGCCACGTGCAGGTGTCAGCTGGGCGTTCTGGATCGTGCGGGCTCGGTCCAGCTCGGCAGGCGGCGTCCACCTCCTTTCCGGCACCTCACGCTGCGCCTACCCCCACATGATCGCCGCGACATGTACGTGACGGCCCTGCGAAGGGCGCTGGTGTAGAACTCGCAGCGATCTTGTCGAGCAGCTCCCCGGACGACGCCCGGTCGTGCGCGGATAACGCTGTTCCAGCGTTGGTTTCCGCGCACAGCCGTCAGGCGGGATCGAAGACGGCCTTGGCCTGCTCGCGGCCTTCGACGGCGAGGTCCAGGAACTCGTAGGTACCATGATCGAGTAACTCGCGGCCGGCCCGCGTCAGCGCTGCCAGGGCCACCTGGCTGAACGCTCCGCCGACCGAGATGCGCGCCACGCCAGCCTGCGCCAGCTCGGACACCGGGACAAGAGAGGGGCGGACAAGGACGTTGACGGGTCGATCGACGGATCCGACCACCCGGCGAATGTCGTCAAGATCGGTCAGGCCCGGGGCGTAGAGCACGTCCGCGCCAGCCTGCTGGTAGGCCTGGAGCCGCTCGATCGTGTCGACGAGGTCAGGGTTGCCGCGGACGAAGTTCTCCGCCCGCGCGGTGAGAACCAATCCAGAGGCGCGGGCGGCCTCGACCGCTGCGGCCACGCGGTCGGCGGCGAGCCCGATCTCGTAGAAGGGCGCAGTCGCGCTGCCGGTGAAGTCCTCGATCGAGCAGCCCGCCAGGCCCACCGCCGCCGCGTCGGCGACGGTGGAGAACACCGCCCCGGGATCATCGGCGAAACCGTTCTCTAGGTCGGCCGACACCGGAACGTCCACGGCCGCCACCATGGCGGCGGCGTGGGCGAGGGCCTCGTCCCGGTCGATCGAGCCATCGAGGCGGCCGAGCGTCGCGGCATGACCGCTGCTGGTCGTCGCCAACGCCTGGAAGCCCAGGGACGCGAGCAGCATCGCCGTGCCCGCGTCCCACGGGTTGGGCATCAGCAGCGGCTGACCGGGCACGTGCAGCGCTCGAAAGGTGCTCGCCTTGTCTCCGGCCGTGGTCACGATCCGAGACGCTACCGAGGTTCGGTGGTGACCTACAGACCGAGGCGAAACGGTCGGGGTCACGTTGGAGCAGCGCGAGCCGTCGCCAGTGCTCCAGACACCGGAACAGCTCGGTGAGGTCCAGGTTCGCACGGGCGGCGGCGAGTGCGCGCTGGTACGCGGCGTCGAACTCCGTCTTTTCCTCGGGTAGCAGCGCGTCCCGGATCGCAGCCGGCGTCGCTCCGGGCAGCAGCGGGTCGCCGGTGCTGGGCTGCTCGTCCAATGACCAGAGCGCTGTCACCCGCTCACCGTGGCACTACCGTCCCGGCCACCGGGCGGCACTTCACGCGGCTCCATCGTCGTCGACGGGCGTGGCGGCGTGGGGTCGCACCAGACGAGCCGGGCTCGGACCTGGGTGCCGACGTGGAAACGGCGCGCGGCCTCCTGGGGTGTCTGGTGGAAGTGCGACGTGTGGAGGTGTCCGTCCACGCTGACGATCTCGGTGTGGTCGGGGAACGCCAGGCCCCATGCGGTGACGGCGGCGTCCACGCGCTGGCCGTACTCCGTCACGAGGGCGAACAGGCGAGGCGCCTGGTCGGCGACCATGTCCGCGGCGATCCTGTCGAACCGTTCCTCGTCGCACAGCGGCTCCATCCCGGAGTAGTCGGCCAGGAACGCCTCCAGCGAGTCGCGACGCACCTGCCGCGCGGGCGGCGTGGTCGCCAGCGGCGTCGGGGTGGGAACGCTCGTCATGTCAGATTCCATCGGTTGATCGTCTCCGGATCGGGTTCGTGTCCAGCGGACGGGCGCTCATGAGCAGCCAGTCCAGCGCGTTGGCGGCGTGGCCGAAGCGGTGCTCGACCACACCGCCATGCTCGGTGGGGCGGCGGTAGTCGAAGTCGGCCTCGGCGCGCACGGCGTGGGCAAGGCCGCTGGGGCGCAGCACGAGGTACTCCACGTACGCGGCGCGTAACCGCCACAGGCGGGTGCCGAGCAGCTCGCCGTCGTCACCGATGTCGGGCAGAGGCCGGAATCCCTCGGCGCCGAGGCAACAGCCCAGTTCCTGGGCCAACTGTTCGGGGAGCGCGCTCACGATCGGCGCTCCCGGTGGGCGGCGATCCGGCCGTCGGCGTGCGTCCACCACATGATCGCTCCTCACTGCCGCGTCAAGCTGGCGGCCGGCTGGTGGTACCGGCGGAACCGGCCCAGGTCTGTGCTGACCCGGCCCCGCCGAGCTGTGGATGTCGGGCGTGACCGCCGTGTTCCGGGGTTGAACGACGGCGGTCACGCCGACCACGGACGCTGCCGACGTCCGCGTCCCCATACCGTATCACCTATACATACAGAGGTATATACATAGTTGCGCTTGGATGTCAGACTGTGCGCTATCTGATCGAGACACAGGAGGATACCGATGACCGATCGACGCTCCGACCCGTCCGCCCTGCGCTTCCTGATCGGCAACGACCTGCGCGTGGCGCGCGAGCACGTGGGCCAGCGGCAGGCCGATGCGGCGGAGGTGCTGGGCTGCAGCCAGGCGAAGATCAATTATCTGGAAACCGGCAAGACGCAGCAGAAGCCCGACGAGGTGGCCGCGCTGCTACGTGCCTACGGCGCGGACGCCGAGCACGTCGAGCGCATGACGTCGCTGGCCGCGAGCGCCGATGAGGACACCTGGTGGGCGCCGTACAGCGGTGCGCTGCCGACGTGGTTCCAGACCTTCGTCGGCCTGGAGGGGCTCGCCGCCTCCGCGTTCAGCTACGGGTCGCTGCTACTGCCCGGCCAACTCCAGACGCCCGACTACGCCGCCGCGCTGCTCGTGAACAACCTGCGCGTGGCGCCGATGGACGCCCCGAAGGTCGTCCGCGCTCGCATGGCCCGGCAGCGACTCGCCGACGACACCCACCCGCTGCGGTTCCGGGCCGTCATCGAGGAGTACGTCCTGGATCGCGTCGTGGGCGGCCCGCAGGTCATGCAGGCACAGCTGGAGCACCTGCTCGCGCTGACCGAGCGCGACACCGTCGAGCTGCACGTCATGCCGGTCAGCGTGACCGTCCACGACGGGCTCGACGGCGAGTTCATCCTGCTGGACTTCGACGCAGCCCAGGGCATCGGCTACGTCGAGTACTCCAACGGCGCGCTCTACATCCAGAACCATGACCAGGTCGCCGCGTATGCTCTGGCCGCGAACCGGATGTGCGCGGCCGCGCTGCCGGTGTCCGACTCCGCGGCCGCCATCGCCGCCCGAATCACCGCCCTGGAGACCACGCCGGAGGACTGAGATGACCACCACCGACCACCTCGCCTGGCGGACCTCCACCTATAGCAGCGACGGCGAGAAGTGCGTCGAGGTCGCCCCCACCGCCGACGGCGTGGTCATCCGGCACAGCAAGCACCCCACCGCCGGAACCATCCACTTCCCCCACCCCTCCTGGGCCGCCTTCCTCCACGACACCCGCACCGGCACCCCCGGCACCAACGGAATCGCCACCCTCACCACGCACGGAACCGACACCCTCGTGCGCTCCCTCCACACCGGCGTCGAACTACGCTTCGACGCCGCCGAGTGGTCCGCCTTCCACGCCGGCGCCACCGCTGGCGAGTTCAGCTTCCCCCACCACCTCACCTCCGCCACACCCTGATTACAACCCACCAACGCCTAACTACCCGGATCCGCACCTTCGCGGGACCTCGGCCACGGTTGTTTCAAGATTGTCTTAAGGGGTGCGGGCCGTATCAGGCCACCCGGCAGTGCGCCTGGCCAGCGGGTTCACACCGGTGACTCGGCGCGCTCGACCCGACCAAGAGCTCGCCGACGCAACCCGTGCCAGCACACTCGACTCCGGGATCCCACTGAAACGGCAGCGACGGTGGGTCGGCCCGTGACCCGGCGCGGGGCGGGCGACACGGACACGCCTGTCCGGTACCTCCCCTCGCGACCACGTGGTCTGCGGTACGCGGTCGTCTGCGCTCCGGAGCGCACCGAGGCAAAGAGTCCGTCTCCATGATCGACGTCGACATGCCCACCATCTGCAGACGACGACACCGACGGGTGGCTGCGGATCACCGAACAGGACCTGGCCACCGTGGGTCGAGAAGGTATCCGACCCACGGTGGCGATCTTGAAACGACCGTGTGCCTCGACTGTCTTGACACGACTGTACATCGCCTGACCAGCGACGACCTCGCTCGAGGTGCGAATGCGTTCGATCCAGTCGATGAAAGACGGAGGTTGGGCCACCGCGCGGTCGATGCACTCACCGACAGCACATTCACCCTTGATCCCACCGGTCAAGAGCTACGCGGTGAACTCGCCCGCTGGTACACCGACGACCACGTGGCCAGCTGAGTAGATCAAGCTACCAGCAACGGCAAGGGGCGGGGTGGTCGCGGTGATCCGTCCACCGGGCGCCCAGCCGGAGCCGAAGTGCGCCAGCGCGGTGGCCCTGACCGGGCTCACCCGTTAGGCCGAAGGTCGTCTATGTCGCGCGGTGGACCCGCTGCATGTGGCGATGCGCTCGAACAACCAGGACGCCACGAGCGTGGTACGTCGACCTGGCCAGGTCGACGTCGGATCGCCGGTCAGCGGCAGCTCCGATGCAGGGCCGGTGATTCGAAATCTCTCCGCGTGTCGATGGACCGAACGCCCTGCGTCGTGCCACGGCGAGGGCATAGGATCACCAGGTGTCTCCCTCCCCGACGCCCCCTGGTCTGCAAGCGAGGCGCGTCTCGCCCGACGACCTATACTTCGACGACTCGAATCCCCGCTTGATCGACCACGGCGGATCGCAAGCCGATCTCCTAGCAACGATGTGGACAAACTTCGCCGTGGAAGAGGTTGCGATCTCGATAGCATCGAACGGCTACTGGGAATATGAGCCATTGGTTGCGACACTAGAGGAGGGTCGTCTCGTCGTTATTGAGGGCAACCGTCGGCTAGCCGCCGTCAAACTTCTCCTTAGCAACGAGGAACGTACGCGTGTTGGCGCCACCAACTTGCCACACATCACACCTGAACGGCGTGCAGAATTGGCCAGCCTGCAGGTAATTGACAGTAGTCGTGAAGACGCCTGGAAGTACATCGGATTCAAGCACGTAAATGGCCCACAGGCTTGGCAGTCGTACAGCAAGGCTCAGTATATTTCGTGGGTACATAACGAGCTTGACGTTCCTCTTTCCAAGGTTGCTGAAACCATTGGCGACACACACTCGACGGTTCAACGTCTCTATCGAGCACTTATGACGTTGCAGCAAGCCGAGCAAGAACGTCTATGGAGTCGCGACGACAGATACAAGCAACATTTTTCATTCTCACATCTGTACGTTGGATTAAATAGCTACGCTGGTATACAGAATTATATTGGGCTAGATGGGCCGCCGGCTGACACTGCCGAACCCGTTTCCAGAGAAAAGCTACCGCAGCTCCAAGAGCTACTGCTTTGGCTCTACGGAAGCAAGAGGGATGAGATAAGCCCCGTCGTTCAATCACAGAATCCGCACTTGCGGCAGCTCGACCAGGTTCTGCAGAATGCGAATGCTGTGGCCGCACTACGCGGTGGGCTCCCTCTCGCAAACGCTCTAGATGTCGCGAAGGGTGACTCCGCGAAGCTCCGAGAGAATTTAATCAGTGTTCGCCGGCTACTTCAAGATACACGCGGAAAGGTCCTAACAGGTTACAAGGGCGAGCAAGATCTTATTGAAATGGCTGACGAGATCCTCACCCTTGCGGACTCGGTGGTCGAAGATATGCGATCCTTCCAAAGAAAACGTCGGCGGACAAGGATGACGGATCCGTAGATGAATCTTGAACTTAGAGATCCAATTGCGAGCGATGTGGCATCGGAACACGCTGACTGGATAGAACTCTCAGCTCTGCGCGCAGACGATCAGAATAGTTCATACCAGGATCTAGTTGCGTCTCTTCGCCGCGCTGGAACCGTAGACGCGATTGAAGACCGCAATTCTCCTGATCAAGGAAGCGAGGTGTCCCAGCAGCTAGCAGATACGGCTTTTTCGGAACTAAGTAATCGAGTAAATTATTGCGGTGACACTTATCCGTTCATCCTAGACGAGCAAGTCCTCCAACTGGTTAGAAGTGATCGCGACTCCGACCCATACATCTTCATGCTATTGCTGAAATACTTCGGTATAGATGCTTTATCTTATGGCGTGAGCGGTTCGTCGATCTTTGAAGAACTCTGCACAATAGCAGCGAAGAACTATCTCGGCGGCGACGAAAATGGCGCAATGAGCTACCATTTCGGGTTTCCCCGACGGATGGCACCCAGAGGCTTCCGCCCGGCTTTAGATGAGCTCTGCAAAGCGATTCGCGAAGGTGGTGGTTCCAAAGATTGTCCAAAATCCGCAAAACAGAAAGACGCAAGACTCGATCTGGTCGCGTGGAAGCCTTTTCCCGACGGCCGAATCGGGCGAATAATCGCGTTTGGACAATGTGCGGCCGGAGACAACTACGATGGCAAAGCTTCCGAACTCAGTTCGAGGCAGTTTTATCAGCGATGGATGCAGACACCTCTTCGGACCGAACCACTCATCTTCTTTTTTGTGCCTCGGTGCATTGACGATGACGAGCTGGACCACGTATCAGCGCTGGGTTCCACAATCTTCTTCGATCGATGCAGAATCGCGTCGCACTTCGGAAAGTTTTCATCCGAAGACGACGAGGTCCGCGCGCGCAGAAGCAACTGGTGTAAATCTGTCATCGAAAGAAAGCTAGGGTCGCAATGAGGCATCGATTCCACTCAATGTGTCCGTATTTCGCAATGTTTCCCGAACAGTTCGCTGCTAAGTGGATCGAGAGTCGATCTAAGCCTGGAGACGTCGTTCTAGACCCTTTTTCCGGCCGCGGTACTACGCCTTTTCAGGCGCTCCTGATGGATCGTCAAGGAGTTGGCGCCGATATAAACCCAGTCGCCGCCTGCCTGAATCTCGCCAAACTGGCTGCCCCATCCAAAAAAACGGTTCTACGCCGCCTGGACCAGCTTCAGAAAAGTCGTGACGAGCACCCCTATTCGGGTTGCATTGAGGACCTACCCGAGTTCTTTCATATCGCATTCCACCGCGAAACACTGCGAGATCTTCTATTCTTGCGTGAGGTCCTATCTTGGCGATCCAGACGTTCAGACTCGCTGATAGCAGCACTGGTTCTCGGCGCCCTGCACGGCGAGGTTAGCTCAACCCGCTACCTAAGCAACCAGATGCCTCGAACGATCAGTACAAAGCCTGCGTACTCCTTACGATTCTGGAAGAGTCGAGGTCTCATCGCACCGATTCGCGACGTCTTTTCAGTGTTACGAACAGCGGTTGAATATCGCTACTCCTCCACTGTCCCTACATTACAAGGTATTGCGCACTTCAACGACATGAGAGAACTTCCTCGTCGTTGGAAGACCGACAAGGCCAGCTTGGTCGTCACATCACCTCCTTACGGAGCGCTGACTAGCTATGAGGAAGACCAATGGCTCCGGCTATGGGCTCTTGGAGGACCGAGTGCGCCAGGGAAAGCTCGCGTAACGCGTGATGATCGACTTCAGCGTGCTAGCGATTACTGGTCTTTTATCGGCGATTTCTGGCGATCAATTAGTTTAGTAACTAAGGCGGATGCGACGGTGGTAGTCCGCGTAGGAGCAGTCAAGACGAGTCCGCAGCTGCTGGCTAAACAGTTCGCTGCCTCGCTCGCGCTATCGCCACGTGCCGGTCACCTCGTGTCGGTCGACCAAAGTTCTATAGCTGGAAGGCAGACACGGGCGTTCACTCCCGGCACCCGCGGCTGTGGGTTCGAAGTAGATCTCGAGTTTCTTCTAAGATGAGATGTGCTTGATATCAGATGGTGGGTGCACCGACCCGCGACACGAGATCGGACCGATCCGGTCGTGCTGCCAGGCTCAGTCGTCGTTGTCTCGGAGATGCTGGACGAGCTGGTCCACGACTTGGGAGGCCGACAAGCGGCCGGGAATCGCCGCGTTGGTGGCGAGCATGGCCGAATAGCAGCTCAGTTGCTCGACAACACCCAAATCGTGACCTGGGCAGGCAACGGCATCGGCTTCTCCAGGTCCGGCTCCCGTTGCAGTCGGAACACTTCGTCGTTCTGTTTTCCCTCGTCGCGCAGCTGTACCAATCGTCTTCTCTCCGCAGTCATCATCGCGTGGCGCAGCCAGCATGATCCACTGGTCGTTCTGCGTTCCTCACCGTGCGGCTCATTCGACACGCCTACAGCGGGAGTGGCCAGCGATAGCCGGACTCGGGATTGTCATACCAGATGAACTGGTGGTCGACGTCGTCGTGAGCTGTGACGCCGAACTGTTCGACGCCGGGTTCGCCGAGCCACAGCCAGGAGGCGTGGGCGGTTTCGACGGTGTCCCAGAGCCGGTGGGGTCCGCCCTGCATGACCGGGTAGCGGTTGTCCGGACCGGGTCGCAGGTTCGCGGTGAACCAGCTGGCGTCGGTGGCTCGGCCGTCCACCTCATCGTCGCCATCGGTGCCGGGTATCGGGAGCAGAAGCCGCGCAAACGGTAGCCCGGCCAGATGAAGTTGAGTGAGGAAACGCAACGACCGGTTGACTGCGAGCGTCGCCGGGTCGACGTCGGTCATCCTGCGGTGCGGGTTGCACTTGTTGTAGACGACATCGTGCCAGCTCTCACCGTCGCGGTGCGGACTGCCGGTCCGTGCACGCAGCGGCATGAACGCTCCGGGCAGGTCGAGGAACCGTCCCTCGACGGTCTCGACCTCAGCGTCGGCCCCGGTGGCGGTGAGTCTGAGCAAGGAGCCGGCAAGGCCGCCTCGCAGGTCGGCGACGATGACCCCACCCGGAGCGAGCTGGTTGATCCACGCGGGCGGAATGTGCGTCGTGGCCACGGTGGCGATGATCCGGTCGAACGGCCCGGCTTCGACGAGCCCTGCCGCTCCGTCTCCGGCGTGCACCCGCGGACGTAATCCGATGGAGGCGAGGCAGTCGCGGGCGGCACCGGCCAGGCCGGGGTCGAGCTCGATGCTGGTGACGTTGGCGTCGCCGACCCGGTTGCACAACAGGGCAGTGTTGTACCCGGTGCCGGTACCGATCTCCAACACCCGATGCGCTGGCGACAGATCGAGAGCTTCAAGCATGCCGGCCATGACCGTGGGCTGTGAGCTGGAGCTGGTCGGGGCGCCCGCACCGGACATCTCGGGTGCGAGCGTGTACTGAACGACGAGCACCCGATCGGTGTAGACCTGCGTCAGCCACTCCGCACGCTGATCAGATACGGCACCATCGATCACCTCTTCGTCCGAGTGGGTCCGGTGAAAACGAGGAACGAACACCTCACGCGGGATATCGGCGAATGCTCGCCGAAGCCACGGACTGCGTATCGTGCCCTTGTCGACCAGCTCGTCGACCAGTCGTTGACGCAGACTCGTCGTGGCGCTCATGCGATGCGGGTGAGTTCGTCGGCGATAGCCTCGGCGATCGGCAGCCCGGTCTCCTCGACGAGCCACCCCCACTGACCTGATGGGTTGCACTCCAGGAACCACCAGCGCCCGTCAGGGGTGACGGAGAAGTCGAACGCCCCGAAAGACAGCGCGAATCGCCGCAGATAGGCGAGCACTCCCGAGCGCACCTCGGCCGGAGTCGGACACACCTCGTACCGAAGATCGCCATAGCGAGCGCGCCAGTCGACCAAGGCTTCAGGGCTGTCGGCATGCACCGCGACGCCGTAACAGTGATCGCCGACCACGGTGAGCCGGACATCGCACACCTTGGGCACCCACTGCTGCAACAGGACGGGGCACAGCTTGATCGATGTGTCGTGGCGCTCCACGAGGTCGTCGGCGGCAACCCGCGTCGTGTAGATGATCCGAAGCTCGTCCTGCTCGGTGATGACTCCGCTGGACAGAGTCTTGTAGATCAACTCGCCATCGATCTCGGCGGCGAACTCGCGTGCCTCGGCGCCGATGTTGGTCACCAGCGATGGCGGCACATTCAGTCCGCACTCGGCTGCCACCCGCAGTTGCCGGGGCTTATAGGAGGCATCGGCCACCGCTGCGGGTGAGTCGAACCATCGCCATGACTGTGCCGCGAGCACGCCACCGAGTCCGTGCACCGACTCCCGCGTGGCGAATCGCCGTTCCGGGCCGGACATGGCCTCCGGAAACGTGAACCGGGCGGGGTGACGCCGATAGACGGTGCGCACCGACGCCAGATCGATCCGTTCGGCGCCGCGCACCCGTAGCCAACCCGCGAGGTCGATCCGATCGGGCCGGGCGGCGAAGGACACCGAGTCCGGGAAGTCCGCCGTGTCAACTCGCACCACCGCTGCCCGCCGAACCTCCAACGCGTCCATGACGAGATCGGCCGCGTCGTCGCCAGCCTGAGCCAGCACCAGCACCGTCGGTCCGCTCACTCCTCATCCATCTCGGTGTAGTACTCGGTGTCGGTCTTCACTCCAGTCACCTGGCCGTCATCATAGATCTCAGTTTCTTTGGACTTGGTCTTCTGCGTCGGCTTCTTGCTGTGCTCGCCGAACTCGACCGGACGCACCCCGAAACGCATCCCGAACGGCCTGGTATCCGGCCCAGAAGGTGGCTCCGAACTGGCCACGAACGGACCCGCACCTGGCGAGAGAGGAAACCGGCTGGTCAACGGCATCAACGAGTCAGACGACTCGGACGGAACGACCATGTGCGGCACTCCTTACTTTTGTTGATCATACGCTCGGGCCGAGCCACAGCGGCGCTCCAACCCTGTGGAAGTATGCCCGCATGCTGGGACTGGCTGGCCAGAAGGCATTCGGTTCACCCGAGTAGAGCAGCGACGACGGCACGCCCAGCCACTCAGGTCGGCGGGGTTGCAAGGGGCGATCCGTCTGCGGTGGTCGTTACGATTACTCTCCTCGGGTTGCATGAGCGGTGACGTCAGCGCGATCTGGTGAAGTGCGTCGAGGTCGTGCCGATCGCCGACGGCGTGGTCATCCGGCACAGCAAGCACCCCACCGCCGGGACGATCCGCTTCCCACCCCGCGATCGGCGCCGACATCCTTGTGCACTCCCTCCACACTGGCGTCGAACTGCGCTTCGACGCCGGCGAGTCGTCCGCCTTCCGCGCCGGAGCCGCCGACAGCGAGTTCGACTTCCCCGCCACCTCCACTTGACCGCACCCCCACCAGCGTCTGGGGCAATCTCACCCGCCGGCTCGTCGCGGGTACCATCGATGATCACTCGGCATCGCCACGTTCACACTGAGCAGCGAAGGGCGGTGTGCTCTGCACCGCACGCGACCCGAGCCCGGTCAGGTAGGACGAAGAGGAGACTGAGGCGTCCGTCAGCGAAGCAGGCGCGGATTCCGTAAGGGAGAGCCGACCGTGGCACTAGTTGATGACGCCGACGTGGTGAAGCGGTTGGTGGCGCTGGCCGATGAGCTCTCCGATGCTGGGAAGCTGCGCAGCCCACAGTGGCGGCAGGCGTTCCTCGCGGTCCGGCGGCATGTGTTCGTGCCGCGGTTCTGGCATGACGAGGAGTCCGGGACGTTCCCGGCGCGGTGGCGGATGGTCGACGGCGCGACGCGGGACCACCAGGAGTGGTGGAACGCCGTGTACAGCGACCGCACGCTGGCCACCGACCTCACCGCCGCCCCCGGCGACGAGGGCTGGATGCACCCTCAGGTGACCAGCTCCACCACCATGCCCGGCCTGATGCTCGCGATGCTCGAGGACCTCGACGTCACCGACGGGATGCGGATCCTGGAGATCGGCACCGGCGCCGGCTACACCGCCGCGCTGCTGTGCGAACGGCTCGGCGACACCCACGTGACCACGATCGACATCGATCCCGAGCTGGTCGCGCTCGCCACCCTCCGTCTCGCCGACCACGGGTATCGGCCGACCGTCGTCTGCGGCGACGGCGCGCAGGGCGTCCCCTCCGCGGCACCGTTCGACCGGATCATCGCGACCTGCGGCATGGACCACATCCCCCCGGCGTGGATCGACCAGTGCCGCGACGGCGCGAAGATCCTCGCGAACCTCCGCGGCCCGTTCGACGCCTGGCCGCTGGTCCTGCTCACAGTCGAGAACGGCACGGCATCGGGCACCTTCCTGTCCCGGTCCGGTGCCTTCATGCCGCGTCGCACCGACCCTACTGAGCCGTTCGACTACCGCACGACGATCCACACCCGACGGGTGGAGCCTGCTCGTACCCACAGCCTGCTCGACCCAGCGCTCGCCTCCTCCCATCGGGGATGGGGCCAGCTGGCCCAGCAGCACCTCCGCGGGATGACCTGCCAGCAGGTCTACGCCCCCGACTCGGAGGGCCTCATCACGCAGATCGCGACCCCTGACGGGTCGTCGTGGGCGTTCGCCCACCACACCGCCGACAGGAACCAGGGCCACCTCGTCGAGCAGGAGGGACCACGGCGGCTATGGGACGAGCTGGAGACACTGCACGAGCAGTGGACGCTTCTCGGCAGCCCGTCCCTGGAACGGTTCGGACTGACGATCAGCCGCGACTCCCCGCCCGTCCTGTGGTTGGACCACCCGGACAGCGGTCACCTTTGGCCCAGCGACGAACCGCAGGTGGTGGAGGCACCAACCAAATAGCTACCCGGAACCGCACCTTCGCGCGGTCTCAGCCGCCTTCATGCGGTGGTGCATCGCCTGGCTGGCAATGCCGCTGATGGCCAAATCCGATCTCACCGACGGTAACACAACGTAGTCAGTTTCCAGCCCTCGCACGGCATCTGCCAGAGGAACCTCTGACCTCGCACACCTTCTTGCGTCCTCGCACATGGTGGGCAGGCTGCGAGGACGCAACCCGGTGTGCGAGGTCCCGTCCGTACCGCCCAACGGTGGCTCAGCGTGACTGTCGGCGAGGGCATTCGGATGCTGGGTCGGGTGGCCAGCACGCTGAGGGCGATATCTACCAGGGTGTCTATACTTCCGCCATGGCACTGAGCATCAAGAGTGACGAGGCGGACCGCTTGGCGCGCCAGCTCGCCGCCGAGACCGACGAGTCCCTGACCGTGGCGGTG
>Ga0136617_10003956_pt1 | contig 13247 bp, 19 predicted proteins | sample AntDrymUQ3222106_2_FD_129672 | JGI IMG/M metagenome (GOLD analysis project Ga0136617, IMG submission 129672) | Polar desert sand microbial communities from Dry Valleys, Antarctica - metaG UQ322 (21.06) | ecosystem: Environmental > Terrestrial > Soil > Desert | place: Antarctica: Dry Valley...
ACCCACAATGGGTGGGCAGCCGCGAAGAGAGCGTCCCGCCGGACACCTAGACCGAGTCTGGCCGGACGCCGGCCCTAGGAGAATCGTCTAGCAGCCGCGAGCTGGCCGGCAGCCGCGATGCCGTTCACAGCGTCCATCCAGGACGCCGGGCTCGGGTTCTACCCTGAGTGGATGCTCGACCTGGGCGGAATCGACGTTGAGGAGATCGCAACCGCGCTAGCGGATCAGACTGACCACGAGCACCGATGGCTGATCGACCCTCGAACGGGTCAGGTGGTGTTCTGGACCAGCGACACGGGCATCGACGAGGAGAACCCCGTCGAGATCGACGAGCTGGATCTCATTCTCATCGATCCTCTCCCGTCCTACGTGTGGTTCCAGGACATGCGCCTGCCATCGAGGACGTCCACCGAACGGGGTCACCCCCACATGTGACTGGCTGCTTCTAGCCACAGGACTGTCTGTCCAGCCCGCAAGCTCATGAGCGGCGTTCTACTACAGGTGAACGGGCTTCTTGCACAGAGGCAGGGCGCGGGTGACGAGCACGGAGCGCACGGCTCGCCGTCGACCGGCTGCGAGGGACACGACTAGTGCTCGTCAGCCAGTGCGATCCCAAATTTGGTCAGCCAAGCTTGGGATCGCCTCGAGTGACGTCCCCGACGTGCACGTGCATGCCCGAGACGTTGATCTCGGGGCTGGCACCCAAGATCTGCTCCAGGACACGGACGGACACATCGCGGATCCGGTCCGCGATCGGAATGATCGGGAACGGATACTCCACGGTGATCACGATGGCCACCGCCTGATAGCGGTCGCGCTCTGCTTTGATCCTGATGTGGGTGACCTCGGAGTGCGGGATCACGTCGAGCGCGCGCTGCAGGGACATAACGAGCACCAGTTCGCTGACCTGGTAGCTGCCGTCCTGACTCATGGCCTGAAGGGGGTGCGACGGGCGGCTCATCGACAAGATGCGGACCAAAATGTCGCCGGACACCTCGACCCAACGCTGGTCGGTGTGCTGATGGAGCGCGGTGGCAGCGCTGCGGAGCAGGAGGTCGTCGTCTCCGGCTCGGTCGAGCGGAGATCTCTCGTGTGAGTTCATCGCCATTGCACCATCCGAACCGCCAGGGTAGCCCGGGCACGATGCAGCTGCCCGCGCACCACCGCCGCGTTGGTGTCGAGGACCTTGGCGATCTCGGCATAGCTCAGCCCCTCGATCTCCCGGAGCAGCCATGAGGCCCGTTGCCGCCACGGCAGCTCCATCAGCGCGACATCCAGGGCTTGTCGCAGCTCCTCAGCGGTGGCGGCTTCGTGCGGGCCGGGAGCTGTGTCGGTCGCCAGCACCTCGAGCAGGTCGTCATCGACCGCGATCGGCCGTCTACGTCGGCGTGCGTCGATGCAGGCGTTGGCGATCAACCGGAACAGCCAGGTCCGGAGCGCGGAGTCGCCCCGGAAGCTGTCCATCTTCAGCCACGCCCTGGTCAGGGCGTCCTGCACAGCATCCTCTGCCGCCTGGTGGTCACCGTTGAGCATCCGCAACGCGTACCGGTACAACGCCGACGCATGGCGGTCGAAGATCTCGGCGAACGCTTGGCGGTCCCCGAGCGCGGCTCGGCGGGCGAGCACAGGATCGGTGCGGTCCTGGACGCGCATTGCGCCCACCGCTGCTACCTCCGTGTGCACGGCTGTTGCGCTCCCTCTCCGACCCGCCTGGCCACCGCGACTGCAGGCGGACAGACTCTATCGGTGCCTCGTGCTGGGATCTGGCAGGCCAGACGACGTACTCTAGGAATCTGGCGGATGCGCGTGACGATGAGCAGGCGACGTCCGTCTAACTGAGGTCACAGACTCCTAGGAAAGGATCGGCCCACGTGTCTGATCAGACGGGTGCGAAGAGCACCACCAGCTCGACGGAAGTAGCCTCCGGCAACAGTGTTCTGGTCACCGAGCAGGGCAAGACGTCTATCGCCGACTCCGTGGTCGCCAAGATCGCCGGTGTCGCCACCCGCGACGTCTCCGGCGTCTACGCCCTCGGGGGTGGCACCGCGCGTGTCGTCGGCGCGATTCGCGAGCGCATTCCGGGCAGCAGCACCAACAACGCCCAGGGCGTGACGGTGGAGGTTGGTGAACGTCAGGCCGCCATCGACCTCGACCTGGTCGCTGAGTACGGCGTAGCCATCGCCGAACTCGCCGCGGCCATCCGTCGCAACGTGATCGCGTCGGTCGAGCGCATGACCGCCCTCGAGGTGACGGAGGTCAACATCTCGGTGAGCGACGTCCACCTCGAGACCGAGTCGTCCGACAAGCCCGAAGAACCGGCCCGCGTCCAGTGACCGACGGGTCTCGACCCGAGCTGTCCCCGACACCGCTTCCGGCGTCGGGGACTCCGGCCGCGCGGCCTGGAGAACTGCATCTCGCGGATATTGTCGCGGAGGAGGTTCTCGCCGTCCCCGGCGTGGCCAGCCTGCACTCCGGCATGTTCGGAGAGGTCGCGACGTACCTGCCGGGCCGTCGCGTCCACGGTGTTCAGATCCACGACGACGTCACCCAAGTGCATGTCGTGCTGTACTGGGGTCTCGACATCGGGGCGGCAGCCGAGGTGATCAAGTCGGCCGTCCAGCCCCTTGTTGGAACTCCGGTGGACGTGACCGTTCAGGACCTGGTCGAGCCGGTCGAGAGCAGGTAGCAGCCCGTGTCACGTCTTGAGCCCCTAGGCGTCGAGCGTCAGGAGCAGTGGCGGCGCGCACGCCGCGCCGTGGCTCGACGGCACCATCCTGACGTGGGCGGCAGTCTCGAGGCCTTCGTGGAGCAGATGCGTCTGGTCGACCAGACCTACGGGTTCGACCCGGCGGCGGCTGGCGAAGTTGCTGACCTGGCCGCCATCGCGCCCTCGAAGCTCCTCGCTTTTCGACGACTAGCCAGCCGGACACGCCGTCGTACCAAAAACGGCATCCGAACCCTACGGAGCCGGCTCCCCCGGCGCGTACCCGGATCGCGTCGGTACTTCGACATCTGATCCCCAACACGAGCATCAGGAGACACGACACCATGACCACCTCTACCATCGGCCTGCTGGCCGGCCTCCTGCTCGGCATCGCCGCCGCCGCCGGAGGATTCCTAGGATTCCTCATCGCACTGGTGCTCGGAGTCGTTGGCTACGCGGCTGGCGGACAGTTCGACGGCGAGATCGACCTGAGCGCCCTGCTGGGACGTCGGCGTGGCTGAGGCCGTCTCCGTCGATCCGGCGCAACGCGGGACGCTATCGATCGCCGACCGTGTCATCGACAAGATGGCAGCCGAAGCAGCGTCCTCGGTTAACGGGGTCGTCCGAACCGGCTCGACGCTGGAGAAGCTCGTTGGCCGCAAACTGCCGAAGGCGTCAAGCACCGTTCGCGGTGACCAGGCGCGGGTCCGGGTCGACGTCGCCGTTCGGTGGCCAATGCCACTGGCTCAGGTGGCCGCAGACGTCCGGGCTTCCGTCTCCGACACTGTCACCCGACTCGCTGGGCTGAACGTGTCAGCCGTTGACGTCACAGTCGATCGGGTCGAGCAAGTACAGGCCAGCCCCTCCAGGAGGGTCGAATGACCAGCACGATCTCAACCAGTCACGACACCTCGACGCCCACCGAACCCCTACCGTTGAATGCCGCGAAGCCCTCGGTATCGACCGGGTTGTTGCCCTTGCTTGGCACGGTGCTGGCCATCGGCGTCATCGCGTTGGGAGTCGTCGGCGTCCGCGAGGGACTCGTTCACTCCGGCGCAGTCTCCGGTGAGCTGTGGTTCGACCGCTCGGCGACGTATCTGGATGACAAGCGTCCCGAGAGCTGGTTCTACCCAGTGGGAGCGCTGGTGGTCCTGGTCGGTGTCGGTCTGGTGCTGATGGCGCTGCGTCCGCGCTCCCGCAAGGAAGTGCCGCTCAAGGCCAATACGGGAATCTTCATCAGCAAGGGCAGCGTGCAACGGCTGGCCGAGTCGGCCGCGAGCAACGTCGACGGCATCGACACCGTGACGGCCAGCGCCAGCAGCAGCCGCGTGACCGTCGACGCGACGACAGTGACCACAGATCATGCCGACACCCGCTCGCGTGTCGAGTCGGCCGTCTCTCACGCCCTGTCGGCCCTGGAGAAGCCGCCGACGATCAGGGTCCGACTAGAGAACACCGGAGGAGCGTCATGAGTCGCACCACCTGGGCGCTCGACCGAATCGCCATCGTGGTGACCGGACTCTTGCTCATCGCCTTAGGCGCTCTTGGGTTCGTCTGGCGCATGGACGTCTGGTCCGCCTTGAAGCAGCCCTCCGACACCAGCGGGCTGGGCGACGTCCTGGACACCGACTGGTGGCCCTGGGCCGTGGCGGGCGCAGGCTTGCTGCTCATCCTCGTCGGACTTCGCTGGCTATGGGCGCACCTGCCCGGACGCAGCGTCGGCGACCTCAACCTCCCCGGGACCGGCGAGCACGGCCGGCTTCGCTTCTCGGCGAAAGCCGCCGCCTCGACCGCCGCCGATATCCTGGCCGACCGCCCCGCAGTCCGCTCCACCAAGGGGACTGTCCTGCGAGACCGAGGCCAGCTCGTCGTCGACCTCAAGGCCACGGTCGACCCCGACGTCAACCTCGAGGAACTGGCCGAAAGCGCCGACGAGATCGTGGCAGACCTGGCCACCGTCACGGGACGCAAAGACCTCTACGGTCGCGTGCACATCGTCGTCAGCAGAGCCTCCAGCTCCTTGCCGCGAGTCATCTAGTCCCACGTCACCGCTACACACCCGACACCAGTCAACAGGACGAGAGTTCGTGATCTCCGCAATCATCTCCGGCAACGTCATCGGTGCCCTCGGCCGATCAGTCGTTAAGAGAAGCAGTCGATGAGCCTGCCCGCCACCCTCCTCATCGGCGTCGTAGCCGCCTTGGTGGGAATCTTGTCGCCTCGTTGATCGGCGTTGACGACACCGGAGGCATCGATTGGATCGAACTGCTCCTCCAGATCGCGCTCGCTGCCGTCGGCGTCTCCCCCTACACCGGAACGAAGATCAGAAGCTAGGCAGCGCCAGGCCAGGCTGTCCAACTGGACTCTGGTAGCCATCATCGAAGGTGCGGCCGCGGTCGCCCGTCTACCGCTCACCGCCCCATACTGCCGCCGCCGAGGGACGCCTTCCTCCCCTGCTCATGGACATCTTCGCCCTCGAGAGCAAGACGGTCGGCAACTACTGGGAGGGCCTGTGGTGGGCGCTCTCGCTCATGACAACCGTCGGCTTCGTGGGTGAGTCACCAGAGACCGCCAGCGGCCGCATTCTCTCCGCCGTCCTGATGGTGTCGGGGTTCGCGATGATGACGCTCACCACCGCGGCGATCGCGTCGCTCTTCGTCCGTGAGGAGGAGCCCGCCGAAGCGACGGAGCGCACCTTCGAGCGTGCGGTAATGGTGCGCTTGGACGAGCTCGCGGCCCGGCTCGATGAGATTGAGCGGACGCTAGCCGAGCGGCCTTCCGGTCCTCCAGATGTGACGTGAACAGGTAGGAAAGATTCGGCCGACCGTCAGGTCGTGAACAGGTTGAGCAGGCTGCTCATCCGTGTTCACCGCAGTGAAGGTAACCATGCGTGCGACTCAACCGACCTGCGGCGCCGCTACCAGCCTCTGAATCCTCGACAAACTGTGACGGACGGCCAGCACCACCGGCAGCGCAGTCCCTTGGAAGTGCCGATGTAACGCGTCAGGCACGGCCGAGCATCGACCACCACACGAGCCGGCTGCGCTAGACGAGAACGCTGTCTCCTCCGCGGGCGCGCGTCGTTTCGCCCAGATAGCCGTACACGGGAGGTAGCTGCGCAGACGTTCTGAGCAGCGCTTCGTCATGAGAGCTGACGTCGCTGGAGCGCGATCGCCTTCAGAGCCCGCGGCCGTCGGCGAACCGCACCACGCCGGCGTCCTTCGAGGGCCGGCGCGTCCGGCGAGGCGGCCGCGGACGACGACGAAGCACGGGGTTGGCCGCGTCCGGCTTGGCCTCATCTCCGCCGCAGAGCTCAGCATTGCCTCGGCCAGGGCGCACGCACCCACGAACGCGTCGTGGGTCATCTGGAGAAGGTGCAGGACGAGGGCTCTACCAGCCGTCGACGTGCTCCGCTACTCCACGGCGCTGAACTACACCGTCCTCGGCGTGGACCCCGACATCGTCCGGCACCTGATGCGTCGGGGTGCGACCAGCCCGCTGGCAGCACTGACCGACCGGGGGCGCGAGGTCCTGGCCCCCGCCGAAACGCGTCGGACGACTGGTTGCCGGTTGTCCCTTTCCGCCCACAGAGACGCAGGTCCAATCGTGCGCCAGTGACGCCCGCACGAGTCCGCACATGCGTTTGCGGTCATCATGCGCAAATGAGGCAGTCATCGGTGCTCACATTCGTCGGAAGGTGGTGTGCGTGCCCGCTACGTCGCTGGAACCGGTTCACAGTCTGAACCCTCGACCAGCTTCTCCATCCGCCGCGTCGACACTCCGAGCAGGTAGCAGGTCGCCACCACCGTGGTCAGGGCCCGCTCGGCGCGTCTGCGCCGCTCGAGCAGCCAGTCCGGAAAGTACGAGCCCTCCCGCAGCTTCGGAATCGCAACGTCCAGGGTGCCGGCGCGGGTGTCCCACTCCCGGGCCCGATAGCCGTTGCGGGAGTTGGTCCGCTCCACTGACCGGGTGCCGTACGGGGCAGGTGGACCGCATCCTTGGCGTCGGTCTTGACCCGATCACCCGAGGGTTCTGCAGCTTCGAGGGTGCTGCAACCTCACACCGGAACCGGCCGCCGTCGTTGACACGCCCGATGGAGACCAAACCCGGTCGGCCTCGTAGGTCACCGCGACCGGGCCAGGCAGATCCTGGACCCAAGACCGGACGTGATCATGCGAGGGAGCCAGCTTGGACTGGAACAGCTCGCCCGTGACGCCGTCGATCGCCGCTGCCACGACCGATCGTGCGTGCACGTCGAGCCCAACACTCGTACGCTCGGTAGACACCGGGACCTCCCACAACTGTCGGATAGGCCGAGCAGGCAGCCCCTGCTCGGTAACCCACGAATCTTGTGAGTGAGGCCCCTGCCCGCAACCCCTCACCGTGAGGCGGTCACGTCATACCGTCTAGGCGTGGAAGCCTCGATCGGCGTGTCGGCCGGCGGCGGGACAGACGGCTCGCTGTCGCTACTACAGCCCACCACGAAGAACGCGGCGGCGAGGGCAGCGGCGGATTAGCGGATCACGTCGGTCATGGCTCCCAGGAGGCACAGGACGTGCGGTGATCGAATCGTGCGTTGCGACGCGGCTCCTATTGCACGTATGTTGCACGCGACAAGGGTTGTTTGACCCTAGTGTGCGCTGACCTGCACAAACGTTGGCTCCCGCGACTGGACTCGAACCAGTAACCTGCCGGTTAACAGCCGGCTGCTCTGCCAATTGAGCTACGCGGGACCGCTGCCGCTGTTGCCCGTCAGGCCCGGCGGCGCCCGGACAGGTTAGCAACCCGCCGGAGTGGCCGCGAAATCGCTTCGCTCCTGTCAGACCGGGTCGCTCGCGTCCCTACACGCGCTTCGCTGCGAAGTTCGGGGTGAGTTTTCGTTGCTGGAGCACCGAGGATCTACCCCGAAACCTCGTCACCTGTGAGGCCAGTCTTCCCTGTCACGGTCATAGGCCGGCGAGCTCGGCCTCGGCCGCTTGTAGCGCCCGGGACGCCACCTCCCGGACATCCTGGTCGTCGGGATGCAGGCCCTCGGCCAGCACGAACGACCACACCACCGGACCCTGGCCAACCGGCGAGCGCCGCCCGACGACGCTCAAGCCGCGGCGACCCCGCACGGCCGCATACCGCGAGACCACCACGCTACTGGTCACCCGCTCGCGCAGGAGGCCCAGCAGGTCACCCGGGTCCGCGACGGTGATGTCGATCCGAGTCTCGGGGTCACCCCACTCAGCCACCTCCACGACGCCAAGCACCTGGACGTCCTGCGACCAGTCCGCGCGTTCGATCTGCTCCCAGCCGAGCACCCGGTAGGCCTCATGGCCTGGCCGCAGGTGCAGAGCGCGGTCCGTGCCGACGTACCACTCTCCTTCGGAGTCGAGCGCCCATGCCAACCGTCGTTCACCCTTTGCTCGTTGCATCGCTCGCATGGTGTCTCGGGGCAGCTTCAGCCGCCCCGACTTCTTGCCGGGCATCAGGCGTCGGTGCCGATCGCCTGCTCACGCAGGGACCGTCGGTGCCCCTCGAGGGCGGCGAGCTCGCCGAACATCCGGTTGTACTCCGTCGTCTGTGTCACAGGGTTCATCCGCTGCAGCTTCGCCTTGACCTGCTCGATGCGGCGACGTACTGCCAGCTCGCGCAGAAACGCGACGTACTCGGACGCGACCCGCTTGTCCGGGGTGCCGCGGATCGGCAACGGCTCCACCGACAGCGCCGACACGATCCCCGACGCCTGCCCGACACCGAGCTTCGCCACCAGCTGGTCGGGGGTCGTGGTCCGCGGGCCACCGAGGCTTGCCACAGCCTCGAAGATCTCCCGGTACCACGGGTGGACGAAGTCGTCGGCCTCCACCTGAGCAAATGCATCGGCGATCGGCTCGGGATGCTGAACGACCAGCTTCAGCACGTCGCGCTCGACGGAGAACCGGCGCTCGCGGGGATCGGGTAAGGCGGCCTTGGCCGGGCGATCGGTCGCCGCGGCGTCGACTGGGGTGCCGCTCTCGGACGTCGCGCCGCCGCCACGCGTCGACGTCCGGCCGGCGCTGCGTGTCGGGCTGTCGCCGCGTTTGGCGGCTCGCCGGACCTCGCTGCGGACGTCGTCGATATCGACACCGACCATGCCGGCGACCTCGCGGGCGAATCCCTCCACCTTGGACTTGTCGCGGATCGCCGCGACCAGCCTGGCCGCCTCGCGGATCGCGTCGACCCGGGAGTCGGCCCGGTCGAGGTCGAACTTGCCGATGACGTTGCCGAGCACGAAGCGATACAGCGGCACGCGGCGCGCCACCAGCTCACGCACGGCCGCCTCGCCCGCGGCGATGTCGTCGTACGCCAGCCGCAGGTCGCAGGGGTCGCGGCCGTCGGGCTCGATGGCGACGTACGTCTGCCCGACGAACTGCTGATCGCCCTGGAACGCCCGCAGCGCCGCCTTCTGGCCGGCCGCGTCGCCGTCGAAGGTGAAGATGACCTCGCCGCGGAACTCGTCGTGGTCGAGCAGCAGCCGCCGCAGGATGCGGGTGTGGTCGTCGCCGAACGCCGTCCCGCACGTCGCCACCGCCGTCTGCACCCCGCTTAGGTGGCAGGCCATCACGTCGGTGTAGCCCTCGACCACGACCGCTTGCGAGCTGCGGGCGATCTCCTTACGCGCCAGGTCGGCGCCGTAAAGCAGGTGGCTCTTCTTGAACAGCGGCGTCTCGGGGGTGTTGAGGTACTTCGCCTCGATCCGGTCGTCGTCGAACAACCGCCTGGCCCCGAAGCCGACCACGTCACCAGAAAGCTCCCGGATCGGCCACAGCAGGCGGCCGCGGAACCGGTCGTACGGGGAGGTCTGGCCGCGGCCAACCAGGCCCGCCGTGACGAGTTCTTCGTCGGAGTAGCCGCGACCCCGCAGGTGTGACAAGACGGCTTCGCCGGTGCGGGGCGCGAAGCCGATCCCGAAATGCTCGGCCGCGGCCTGGTCGAAGCCGCGCTCGGACAGGAACTGTCGCCCGGCCAGAGCCTCCGGCGTGCCCAGCTGCTCGGCGTAGTAGTGGGCGGCCGCGGTGTTGGCCGAAACCAGTCTCGCCCGCTGACCCGGATCACGCCTCGGGACACCTCCGCCGTCGTCGACGTACCGCAGATCGACCCCGAACCGTCCGGCTAGGCGTTCCACCGCTTCGGTGAAACCCACCCCCTCGATCTTCTGCACGAAGGTGATGACGTCCCCGCCCTCCTGACAACCGAAGCAGTGGAAGAACCCGCGCGCCGGGTTGACGTTGAACGAGGGCGACTTCTCCTCGTGGAAGGGGCACAGGCCCTTCAGGGATCCGCCACCGGCTGGGCGCAGGGTCACCTGCGCGGACACGACCTCGTCGATCCGGGACCGTTCGCGCACTTGTGCGATGTCGTCCTCGCGGATCCGTCCGGCCACCTGCCGAGTCTACGCAGCAGGCGTGGGCTGCTTGCTCGCCCGTGCACAGGGCCGTTGCGGCGTGCCCGGTGCCGCTTCCGTACTGCTGTCGCAGGAGGCAACGAGGGCTCAGGCGGTGAGTTGGCGATGATGAAGCACGGCTGAGGGGTCGGTGAGCGACGCCACCTGGTCGATGACGACCCGGAGCCGTCCGGCGTCGTCGGCGGCGGACTCGAAGTCCTGTCGGAACACCCGGTCGAGCGAGCCTGGTGCACCAGCCGACAAGGCGTCGACCAGCTCGGTCACCAGAGCGCGCTGCCGCTCGAGCACCACGATCCGACCGTCGGCCTTCATCACCAGATGAGCGGCGATTCCTTTGAGCACGACGATCTCCGTGCGTGTCTGCCTGGGCACGACCAGCTGGCCGTCGTACCGCACCAGTCGCCTCTCGCGGCCTTCGCCGTCCGCCACGGGCTCCGTGCCGACGCGCGCGCAGAAGCGGTTGATCAGCCCGCTGGTCAGGTTTTTCAGACCGGAGAGTGCTCGTCGGCTGCCGTCGTACGGCGTCGTCGGCCAGGCGGGGCCGCTCGACAACCGTGCGTAGGCCGCCTCCGCCTCGGCGTCCTCCAGACCCGCGTCGTACCAAGCGCCTGCCGTCACCCAGACATCGCGACGCAGCCCTGGGTCGGTGAGGGCGCTCGGGTCGATCCGTCCGGCCACGATGCCGTCTTCGACGTCGTGCACGCTGTACGCCACGTCGTCGGCGACGTCCATCAGCTGCGCCTCCAGACACAGCCGTAGGTCGTCGCGACCGGCGCGCATCCAGTTGAAGACGGGCTCGTCGTCGGTGTACACCCCGAATTTGCGAACGGCGCGCGGCAACCCGTCAGCGTGCCTGCCGACCGGCTCCGGCGCCCGACTCAACATCCACGGGTACTTCGTCGCCGCGTCCAGGGCGGCACGAGTGAGGTTGAGCCCGCCGCTGCGTCCGTCGGCGTCGACGGTCTTGGCCTCGAGGCGGCTGAGCAGACGCAGTGTCTGGGCGTTCCCCTCGAATCCACCGATGGCGGCTGCCGCCTCGTTCAGCGCCCGCTCGCCGTTGTGCCCGAAGGGCGGGTGCCCGAGGTCGTGCGCCAGACACGCCGCCTCGACCAGATCGGGGTCACAGCCGAGCGCGTGGGCGAGGTCGCGACCGACCTGTGCGACCTCGAGCGTGTGCGTCAGACGGTTGCGGACGAAGTCGTCGCTGTCGGGGCCGACCACCTGCGTCTTGGCCGCCAGCCGCCGCAGCGCCGCGGAGTGCACGATGCGGGCCCGGTCGCGCTCGAACGGCGACCGGCTCGAAGGTTTGTCCTCCGGCAAGTAGCGCTCGACGTCCACCTCGGCGTAGGGCGGCGGGGGTGATCGCATCGCCAGCGACCCTACTGCCCGCGGGACTTTCCGCCGGGCGAGGCGACCTTCCGCTGGTCGAGCGACCTTCCGCTGGTCGACGCGCTCAGCGCAGGCGGACCGGTAGCGCGTCGACGGCGTACACGATCGACAAGTCGCGGAACCGCAGCTGCGACGGCCCGACCGCCAGCCGCAGGTCGGGGAACCGCCGTGCAAGCGCGGGGAACGCCGCCCGGAGCTCCATCTTGGCGAGCTCTGCACCCACGCACCGATGAAAGCCGTACCCGAACGAGATGTGCGGAGCCGCTGTGCGGGTCGGGTCGAAGGACCCCATGACGGGTCCCAGCGCCCGGTCCCGGTTGGCTCCGCTGAGCGAGCACACCACCACGTCCCCGGCCCGGATGCGATGCCCGGCAAGGTCGAGGTCGGCGCGGGCGAAGCGGGGGAACGAGATCTGGACGACGGCAGAGTGCCGCAAGATCTCGTCGACGGTGCCGTCGACGGACGCAGCGTCGTCGGCGAGCCGGCGATAGTGCGCGCGGTCGCCGAGCAGGAGCATGGTGCCCAGTGCCAGCGTGCTGGCCGTCGTCTCGTAACCACCGGTGAACACCCCATCGGCGAGGCCGCCGAGGGCGACATCGTCGATCCTTTCGCCGTGCTCGGCGATGATGCGACCAATCAGCCCGTCGCCCGGGTCCCTTCGCTGCCGTCGGGCCGCCTCGATCAGGATCTCCCGAGACTCCGACATGGCCCCGAAGGCGCCGACACCCCCCTTCGACACGTCGAAACGGCCACGCCCCAGATGTTGGAAGCCCTCGAGCTCCTCCGGCGGCAGGCCGAGCAGCTCACAGATGACCAGGAAGGGGATCGGGAACGCGAAGGTGTCGACCAGGTCGACGACCGGACCTCGCTTCTCCATTACGTCCAGGCGTTCCTCGACGATGTCGACGATCCGAGGCCGCAGCCGTTGGAGGCGATGCATCGTGAACTCAGGCGTGAGCATCTTGCGCAGACGCGAGTGCTCCGGCGGGTCGGTGAACCCCAGCCCACCGATGTACTGATCGCGACCGGTCTGGTCGCGAGCCACCAGCGGCCGAATGTCATTGCTGTAGTGGGTGCGATCGGCGAGTACGTGCATCGCCTCGGCGTGACCGGATACCAGCCAGATACTGCGGCCGAAGTACGTCGCGAGGCGGGCGACCGGAGCGGCGTCACGGGTCGCACCGAGCTTCGGGACCGGGTCAAGACCGTCACGCTGCAACGGGAACCGAAGCGAGCGCGGCACCATGGTGACCTTGGCGAGGCTGCCCCGTGAGGTCGCCTTCTCCAGCACGAGCCGACCCAGCCGCGTCGTCACACCGGTTGCCCCGCGCAGCATGTCGAACCCCCTGACGCCGATCCACCAGCCGCATCGACGATCAACTCGTCGCGGCCCTCCAGTCCACGGCCTCGACGCTCAGCCTACGCAGGTCTCGACGGTCGACAGGGAGGTCTGGGTGAGGTCGCTCCCCCGGAACGCCGGGTCTCGGTGCTAGCGAGCACGCTGTACGACGAGCCAGCGGTGCAGCGCGCCGGTCAGCGCCTCGGGGGCGTCGAGCTGGATGAGGTGCCCGGCGCCAGGCACTGTCTCCCGTCCAGCCCCGAGAATCGCCTCGGCCAACCGGCGCGCTCGGTCGACAGGAATCCAGGTGTCCTGCTCACCCCACACCACCAGCACGGGCAGGTCGAGGTCGGCGTACGACGGCTCGATCTCGTCGGTCCAGCGCT
>Ga0136617_10003957_pt1 | contig 13246 bp, 10 predicted proteins | sample AntDrymUQ3222106_2_FD_129672 | JGI IMG/M metagenome (GOLD analysis project Ga0136617, IMG submission 129672) | Polar desert sand microbial communities from Dry Valleys, Antarctica - metaG UQ322 (21.06) | ecosystem: Environmental > Terrestrial > Soil > Desert | place: Antarctica: Dry Valley...
TACCACTATGACGTTCCAGCTGGGCGTTTCGGGCGTCGCTTCGCGTTCCCGGTTGACAACGCCGACCTTGAGGGTGTCGGTCCCCAGGATCGTCTCGGCGATCGGCCGGATCGAGAGCGTTTTGCCTGTGCCGGTGCCGGCGACGATTCCAAAACCCTTGCCCGCGGCCGCCAGGCTGCGGATTTCCCCCCCGTGCTGCTTTTCCATGACGGTGGGTATGTGGAGGCCGAGCGCGAGCTCGATGGTCTCGCAGGCGGCACGGGTAGGGGCGATGACGATGATCCGCCCCGTGGCCGGTTCCGCGGCCACGAACGCCTCGTGGTCGGGCGGGAGGTATCTATCGATTACCGTGCGCTGCATCAGCCCATGAAGGTGCATAGATCGCACCGGATGCGAAACGGCCCCGGAAAAGGATCTCCGGGGCCGCTCACTTTGGCTTCAGGCTTAACGCTTGTTCTTGTTTTTGTCCTTGCTCTTGTACTTGTTGCTCGTGCTGCTGCTGTTGTCGTCGTGGCGGCGGTCGCGATCATAGCGATCGTCATCACTGTCGCGGTCGGTGTCGCGGTCGCTCTCCCAGCGCCCGTCGCGCTTGGCGTCACGCCTCGCGTCCTTGCGACGCTCTTTCTGGTCCTTCTTCCACTGCTTGTCGTTCGAGTTGACCCGGCGGGTGCTGAGGATCCTCATCGTGCCGTCGGGATTACGGCGCGCCCTCTGGATGATCAGGTTCCCGTTGCTGTCGCGAGTGCGGCGTTCGTAGACCGAGTTGTTGTTCGGGCCGCGGCCGACCTGATACCAGCCGCCATCTTCCCTGCTGTACTCGTCATCGCACACCCTGTCGTTCGTTCTGCCGAAGATGATGTCTCCGACGCTGTTGGTGGAGCGGGTGTAATCGCAGTTCCTGCGGTTGCGATCGCTGTCGCGATTGTCGCCGCTGCGGACTGTACGGCTGCTGATGATCGTCATCGTCCCGTCCGAGTTCCGACGGGCGCGCTGGATCACGATGTTGCCGTTGCCGTCGCGGGTACGGCGCTCATAGATCGCGTAACCGCTGGCGTCGCGGCCGACGGAATACCATGAGCCTGAGGTGTTGCCGACGTTGGAGTCGCCGCCAACGGTCCGCGAGCTGATGATCGTCATCGTCCCGTTCGAGTTGCGACGGGCGCGCTGGATCACGATGTTGCCGTTGCTGTCACGGGTGCGGCGCTCGTAGATCGCGTAACCGTTGGCGTCGCGGCCGATGGAATACCATGAGCCTGAGGTGTTGCCGACGTCGTCATTGCGCGAGCTCGCCGGGTTGCGAACCGTCATCTGAGCGTCGAGCGGCGTCGTCGCGGCAACACCTGCCAGCGCGATGCCAAGAACCAGGATCTTCTTCATCGTGATATCCCCCTCGTGATGAGATCAACCACGTTGGACGCGGTCGACTTCTTGTTGGATTTTGCTTTCCTGGCCTTTCCGGGCTCGTCGCCGAACAGCACCTTGCCGTTCGCCGGGCGATTGCGGACCGCCGACGAACAGTCGGTCGGAGCCGGCTGCTGACCCGGGGGCACACCCTTGATCCAGATGCGGCACATCCCCGCCGGCGGTGAATAGCCCGGGGGCACGATCGGATCGCGACGTGACTGTGCCGTCTGTTCGGTCCCGTACGTGATTGGAACCGGGCGCCTCTGTGCGTTCGCGACACCAGCCGACAGCAGTAGGCCTGCTATGGCGGGGGCGAAGAAGCGCCGGACGGAAGGGTAGGAGTTGGTAAAGAGCTGAATCATGGCCAGATAGGGTGCACGAGGGGTGCCATACCCCGTCCGCCTTCCTAAGATTATATACTATAACGACTTAGAAATATAACCGCAACAGCCGGAGGTGCCGACTGTCCCACTCAAGGGACACCCGTTTCACACACAGCCCCAGAGCGGTGGGTATTGGAACCTCAATCCCCGAAAGAGATCCCCGTAGCCCGTGCTGTCTGGATGGTGTCGTGATCGAGCTCCACCCGCTTCGGCGTCTGGAGAATATCGGCGAGAGGGACGGTCACAATATGTGGTGACTGGAGGGCAATCATGTGATTCCACTTCCCGTCCGCGACCGCCCGGACGGCCGCCCCGCCGAACCTGACCGCCAGCAGCCGGTCGTAGCTCGTGGGCTGCCCGCCGCGCTGGAGGTGACCCAGCACCAGCGACCTGCACTCCTTTCTGGTGATCTCCTCGATCTCGTCCATCACACGCTCCGCCACCCCGCCCACCCTCTTGGCCTGGCCGGGCCGCGACGGCCCCATGATGGCAGGTCCCTCCCCTTTCGGGTACGCGCCCTCCGCGATCACCACGATCGAGAAATGCCTGCCCGCCCGGTCGCGTGCCCTGATCTTTTCGCACACCTTCTCGATGTCGTACGGGATCTCCGGGATCAGGATCACGTCGGCTGTCCCCGCGAGCCCGGAGTGCAGCGCGATGAACCCCGCGTGGCGTCCCATCACCTCGAGCACGATCACGCGATCGTGGCTTTCAGCGGTGGTGTGCAGCTTGTCGATCGCGTCGAGCGCGGTGTTCACCGCCGTGTCGAATCCGAACGTCGTGATCGTCCCCGCCACATCGTTGTCGATCGTCTTGGGAACGCAGACGATCTTCATCCCCTTCTGACAGAGCTGGTGCGCGATGGCGAGCGAGCCGTCTCCGCCGATCGATATGACCGCGTCGATCCCGAGCTTCCGCGCGTTCTCGATCAGCTCGTCCGAGCGGTCGACTTCCGTGCAGCTTCCATCGGCGGCGAACACGGGATAGTTGAAGGGATTTCCACGATTGGTGGTGCGGAGGATCGTTCCACCCAGGTGCGCTATCCCGCGCACGGATTCCTTGGTGAGCGGGATGACTTCATCTTCTCCCAGAAGCCCCGCGTAGCCTTTCTTGATGCCCAGTACCTCCCAGCCCCTATTGACCGCGGAGAGGACGGCGGCACGAATGACGGCATTGAGCCCCGGCGCGTCTCCGCCTCCGGTGCTTAACGCGATTCTCATGATTCTAGGATCTCTTCTCCAGTAGTGAGACGACTTCGCCCGGCTTGGCGTGTCGCCCGATCTTCGATTTCTCGAAGATGGCGTCCCCATCGCACAGGACTTCGAACCGCCCGCCGCGTGACGGGATCAGCTCCACTTCCGCCTCGGGAAAGCGCCCTCGGATCTCGGCCGCCAGACCGGCGGCGCGGGGGTGATAGCTTCAAACGGTGCAGTATTCGATGCTGATTTTCACGGCAGTCAGGACAATGTTGGTGCAATGAGGGGGATACGGTGGGAAGATTCCGCGGCTGTCAGTCCGGCGTTCATATGCTATCTAACCCGGCATCTCAGCGAAAGGACAGATGCGCACCGCGTTCACCATCGTCGAGCTCACGATCACACTCTGTATCGTTAGCATACTCTCGGCCATTGCCGTCCCGGGGGCGGGACGACTTCTCGACAGCATTCATGTGAACGGCGCGGTGGTCGAGATCGGCACCATGTTCGGCACGGCCAGGCATTTGGCGATCTCCAGGTCGAGGCAGACCAGCGTCGAGATCGACACTCTGGCGCGGATCATTCGCGTCACCGGCGGCGGCGAGATTCTTCGCGAGCGCGAGATCGGACGAGCTCATGACGTCAGGATCTCGGCGACGCGCGTTCGGATGTCGTATTCGCCGACCGGAATGGGTTACGGTGCGGCCAATCTCAGCGTCGTCGTGCGACGGAACGGTTCCGTCGATACGATTTTCGTGTCGCGACTTGGTCGGGTGCGGCACTAGCGTCGCCTGCCCCGGCTCCCAGATCGGGCTCGCTTGCGATGGTCAACGCGGCGGGCGCATCGCTCACGGCTGTCTCCGGCGCATCGGTCGTTCCGAAATCGTAGCCCGGCACCGAGATTCGCGGGATCTGCTGGCCGATCATCCTCTCGATGGTGCGGACCATCGCGATCTCGTCGGGTGACATGAAAGTGTAGGCATCGCCCGTGGCGGCGGCCCGGCCGGTGCGGCCGATGCGGTGGACGTAGTCCTCGGGTTGCTGCGGGACATCGTAGTTGATGACGTGGGTGATGCCCGAGACATCGAGTCCGCGCTGTGCGATGTCGGTGGCGACCAGTACCCGAATCTCTCCGGTCTTGAAGCCGTCGAGCGCACGGGTGCGCTCACCCTGGGACTTGTCGGCGTGCATTGCTGTCGCGGCGATTCCGCCATCGTTGAGGTGGCGGACGACGCGATCCGCGCCGTGCTTGGTCCTCGTGAAGATCAGAACCGAATCCATATCCGACTTCTTGAGCAGCTCCACCAGGAGCGTCGTCTTGCGCTCGCGTGGAACCGGATAGACCGCATGGGTAACCGTGCTGGCCGCTTCCGAGCGGCGGCCGACCTGGACCACGACCGGCTTGCGCAAATACTTCCTGGCCAGCGCCTCGACTTCGGGCGACATCGTCGCGCTGAAGAGGAGCGTCTGACGGTATTTCGGAATCTCGCTGACGATCCGGTTCAGCTGCGGAGCGAACCCCATGTCGAGCATGCGATCCGCTTCGTCGAGAACCAGCACCTCCAGGTCGTCGAACACGACGTTCTGCCGCTCCATGTGATCGAGCAGTCGGCCCGGCGTTGCAACCACGACATCCACCCCGTCACGCAGCGCCTTCGACTGCGGCTCGATTCCCACGCCGCCGTACACGGGGACGACGCGCAGACCGGTGAACTTCCCGTACTTGCGGAAGCTTTCCTCGACCTGAGCGGCCAGCTCCCGCGTCGGTGTAAGGATCAACACCCGAACCCGATGGATCGCCGCGCCGGAGGAATCCGTGAGCGGAGCGCTGATCAGATTGTGAATGATGGGGAGAGTAAACCCTGCCGTCTTCCCGGTGCCCGTCTGTGCGAGGCCGATGAGATCTCTTCCCGCCAGCGCCAGCGGGATTGCCTGCTGCTGGATCGGAGTTGGATGCGTATACCCCGCGGCACGCACCGCCTCGAGAAGCTCGGGGGCCAGCTCCAGTTCGGAGAAGGCGACTCCAGCTACGCCCAGCCCATTTCCGACGTCTGAGCCCATCCCCGGTTCGACGATGTCTGCATTCATCCCGCTGCAATATAACCCGGCGTCACATGCCGTCGGAGAAACGCGACCAGCGCCTGGTTGACTTCGTCCGGCGTTTCCTCTGGAACGACGTGGCCGGCGTCGGCAATCTCGTGGAGCTCGATCCCTGGGATCAACCGCTCGTACAGGTCCATCCCGCCGCGGGGCATGAGATGATCGCGGCTCCCCCAGATGCCGATCGCTGGAATGCGAACGGGATCCAGGCGCCGGTGCTTCAGCGCGTTCCAGTCGTATGCATGCAGCAGATCACGGAGTGCGTCGGAGGACTCGGGAAACTGGGTGGGCGCCCAGTACTGGTCGACGTCTTCTTCCGTACAGCGGCCACGTTTTCCATAGACTCGCGCGAGCACTACCCTAACCGCGAGGCGAGGCTGGAACCGGCGGAGAAGCGGGATCAGAAAGCGTGGGGTCAGCAGGCGATAAAGCCACATCGTACGGGCGCCACTCAGTCCGACGGGCGACAGGAGCGCGAGGCAGCTGACTCGGTCCGGGTAACGCGCGGCAAAATGGAAGAGCAATGAGCCGCCCATTGAGTGCCCGACCATCGCCGGGCGATCGAGCCCAAGCGCATCGAGAATGTCGAGGAGGTGCTCGACCAGCGCGTCCACCGTGTATTCCTCGGCGCCCGCGGGCTTGTGGGAGAGTCCGTGGCCTTTGAGGTCGACCGCGATCGCCCGATAGCCGGCCGCGCCGAGCGCTGGGATGTTTCGCCGAAACGAGTATACCGAGCATGACCAGCCCGGAACGAGCAACACCGGAGGCGAGGCCGTATCCCCCCGTTCGACTACACGAATCTCGACTCCCGACCGCAGCGTCACGAACGACACGCGATAGGCGGGATCACCGGCCGGAAACATCTCGGCGGTGCTCAGTCGGCCCTTACGGCCAGATCGGATCATTTTGTCAGATCAACTCAATTTCCCTGCCCAGAAGTTTCCCGATCAGACCGATCCGGAAGGTGACATCAGTCCACTTCGACTCGAGCCCTTCGCCATCTTCGAGAGGGAAAGTCGACCATGCCCACGGATGCGTCGTGGCGGGCCGCTCCATCCCCTTGTGCGGATGCCACACTCCGGAGCGGTCGCGGTCGTCGGCGAAGCGCTCGAACAACTTCATCCATCCCTCGTTGCGCCGGAGGAAATTGAGCCGCGCCATCGTCTCGAGCCACATCAGCGCGAACGGCACGTCGGCTTCGACGGCATTGCGGTGGGGCAGCATATCTCCCATCACCAGGTGCGGCTGGGGAACCATCCTCTTTCCATAAAGCTGGACGGCGTCCTGGCGCGGCAGGGCCTGGGTAATCCAGTCGTAGATACGCTCGACCTCCGAAAAATGCTCGTGACGGAAGATCGGCATGTGCGCCAGCATCGTCAGCGTATACAACGACGGGGGCGCCGACTCGGGGGCCAGGACGTGAGTGTTGCCGACTCTCATCCACGGTTTTTCGCCGAGCGGGGAGTTGAGATAGCTCACCGTGCGCTCGAGAATGCGGCGGGCAGCCCCGCGAAGTCGTGGATCGTTCTCGTACCCGCACTGGGCCAGGGTCGCGGCGGCGGCCTCACGGAACAATCCCCTGCTCCGCCGAACAAGATCGTCGTCCCTGGTTTTCGTGGCGAGCTCGAAGAGGAAAGCCGGATCGTTGTCTTCCGCCAACAACCGGAAAAGCAGCCTGCGCGCCAGAATCAAAGGCGGAGATTCCGGGCTCCAGCCGTATTCGATGAGGCGTCTCACCGCCGGCACTGTCCCGATATGAGCGAAATCGGGGCTGTTCTTCGACGGAAGGGAGAGGATGGCCTGATTCCAGGTCCCATCTCTCTGCTGCGTCGCGGCCAGCCTGATGGCGGGGCGGTGCGAGTAGGGCAGCCAGTCCAGCGTGCGGGGCGACGGGTTGGTGATTCGCGCGACCTCGGCGATCGCCCGGTACTTGATGGGCGCGGAGGCGTGCTCGAGCAGCCAGCTCAGGGGAAATGAGAGCTGCTCGGGAACGGGGGTTGAGATCGAAGGAATCGACTCGGCGGCGGCACTCGGTGCGGTCAAGATCTGCGCTCGATACGAGAATAAGGACCGGCGGAGCAGTCCCGCTGGGGGCAGCGCGGGAAGAATAGCAGCTTTTCAGCCGGAAGCTAGTGGCGGCGACATAAGCCAATGCTACACAAAGGGTTAGCACATTAGGTGGCGTTTTGCGGGCGGAACATCACCTTTCCGATCAACCTTTTAGCCATCTTTGGAGTACAAGCTGGTTGCGCCAACGCGCAATCCCCCACGTATCAATGGAGAGAATCATGAAGGTTATTCGCGTCACGATGCTGGCCATGGCTCTGTGCGCTGTCGCCACCTCCGCATCAGCGGCACAGCAACAGCCGGAGACGGCAACCCAGGGAGGACGCGCTGCTGGGATGGGCGGAATGATCCTTCAGGGAATCTCGCTGAGCGATGCGCAAAAGGCTCAGCATAGGGCGATTCGCGAAAAGTACGCCCCGCAGTTGATGAAGTTGCGGAAGACCGCGGAGACCACCGGGACGCCCATCGATCAGGTGAAGCTGGCCGAGATCCGGGCTGCCCAGACGAGCGAGCTGCGAGCGATCCTGACTTCGGAGCAGCAGGCGATATTCGACACGAATGTGGCCGTGCGCCGTGGCGGGCAAGAGTAGCACTGTTGCACCGCCCGTGTGGCGATAATTGCCACGACGGCCGTCAGAGGGCGTTGAGCTCGGCGTTGGCGTCCGACAGGTAACCCATCTCCCTCACCACGCTCTGCGCCTGCTGGGTGACCATCGTCAGGCCACCGGAAGGCACCTTGAGCCCACCCGACCGGAATCTCGCCAGCTCGAGCCGCATGGTGCGCAGCAGCTGCCTGCAATGCTCGAGCTTGTCGGTGGCTTCCTTCTTCTTGCGGTTGACGTCGGCGATCGCGCGGCGCTGACGCCTGAGGAAGGCGAGGCGGCGGACGCGGTCCTCACTGGCGTTGTAGTCCAGCGGATTCGCCTGTGATTCCAGCGTATCGATCTCCTTCTCGACGGATTCGGCGGTTTCGCCGTCGGTGCTGCGGTCGAGATCGGTAAGAGTCCCAGCGAGTATCTGCACCTTCCTGAACACCGCATCAGCGGACGCGGCAACTTCGGGAATCTGATCGCGCTCGTCGGGAGGCATCGTCAGCAGCTGGCGATGTATTTCCCTGTGGTCCGACTCCGCGTCGCGGAGCGTGCCACCGAAACGGGTGTCATTGAAAGCTCTCCGCGAGACCCCCGCAGCCGGGCTCAGCGTCGTAGCCGGGGACCCGGACCGCGGATAAGTCTCGTATGCCGAGGTCGATGGCAACGGCGAGATGGGAGGAAAAAGTCCCTGGCCTCTGGCCCGCGCGCGGGCGCGGACCGCGCCGCGTTTCTTCTCGTCGAAGAGGGCGCGCGCGTCATCGAGAGTTTCAGCGGCGACGTCGAAGATGAGACGGTCGCGCGGCTGCCTGAACACATCCCGCCAGTCATAGCCCGCCGCCCACAGCTTCGAGTACTTGAAGGCGAGGAACACCGTCCACATGATCGTGAAGAACAGGAAATCACGATCACCGAAGATCGAGATCGGTACCAGGATCGCGTTGACGGCGAGATAGGGCGCGAGCTTCCGGCGGAATGCCACGACCATCGGCGCGTTCCACTTGCTCAGCTCCTCGTGCGTCGGCGCCTGCCGCGCATACGCAGGTGGCGGTCCCTGTGTTGCCGCCTGGTAACGATCGCGGAACGTGTCCGGCATGTCCGCCCGTGCGCCCAGGCGTGTGGGCAGGGAGGACGGCCGCGCCGCCGGCGCCGCGCGCGTGGCGAGCGTCGGCATTCCGGCGCCGCTCAGCGCAAGCGCGAACGCCGATGCGCTCGGAAACCGGTCCGCCGGATCTTTCTCGAGGCACATCATCACCGCGCGAGAGAGATCCTGCGGAAGGTCGGGCCACCGTTCATCGACGGGAATCGGACGCTCCGACAGGTGCTTCACCAGCATCGACGGCGTGTTGGTGGCGGTGAACGGCGGCTGCCCGCAGAGCATCTGATAACCGACGACGCCGAGGGAGTAGAGATCACTGCGGCCGTCGATGGCGCGGTCGCCGGCGGATTGCTCGGGCGACATGTAGGCCGGCGTGCCGATCGCCATGCCTGTCGCAGTGAGACGTGAATCTCCTGTGTCCGTCAGCGCGCGAGCGATGCCGAAATCCGTCACCATCGCGCGCCCGGTCTCGGCGTCGAGGATGATGTTGTCCGGCTTGATGTCGCGGTGGACGACGTTCCGGTTGTGCGCGTAGGCGAGCGCGTCGGCGACTTCGCGCAGGACGCGCCTCGCTTCGACCGGTGACATCGGGCCATGATGTTGCAGCCGCTGTCCGATGTTGTCGCCCGCGATGTACGCCATCACGAAGTAGACGAGATTGTCTTTTTCCTCGACGGTGTAGATCGGAACGATGTTCGGATGACTCAGCTGCGCGGCCGTCTCCGCTTCGCGCAGAAAACGCTGCCTGATGTCCGCGCGGAAGCTCAGCTCGGGAGGAAGAACCTTGATCGCGATTTCACGCTTGAGACGGCGATCGCGGGCACAATACACGATCCCCATTCCGCCACGCCCGACCTCGCTCTCTAGCTCATAGTTTGCAGAGAGGACTCGAGCCACATGTGTTCCCAGCTCGTCGTCAGGTCGTATTGGCATGTCGCCGCGTCGAATCCGCAGGTCTGGTGTTGCAGTTCATGCCGGGCTGGCGTAAATCCACGAGAGCAAAAGATGCAGTAAGGGAAGGTCCTGGAGTAGTACTATAAGAATCTTGCCTTCGGAATGACAATGTCACAGCGCCAGACCCTGCCGGTTCTCCCCTTGAGGGGGACGGTCATATTTCCCGGTCTCACTCAGCCGATAGCGGCTGGGAGACCTTCCACTTTGCGCGCCATCGAGTCAGCCCTCAAGGGTGACAGGCTCGTCTTCGCCGTCGCCCAGCGGGATAACTCCGAGGAGCCGACCGCCGACATCCTCTATTCGATGGGCGTCATCGCGCGCATTGGACAGATCCAGCGCGGGTTGGGCGGAGTGCAGCTGCTGTTGCAGGGCGAGCAGCGCGCGACCGCGCTTCAGTATTCCACCGCCGACGGATATCTGAGCGCGGTGATCGTGCCCGCTGAAGAGATGACCCCGGTAAGCGAGAACGATCCCGCGTTCACCGCGCTCCAGAAGGAAACGCGCGAGCGAGCCGCCGAGCTTGGAGAGCGCCGCGGATTGCCGGAAGAAGTGGTGCACCAGGTTCTGGATTCCGTCACCGATCCGGGACGTTTCGCCGATCTCGTCGCGGGCTACATCGAGCTGCCTGTTCCGGAGAAGCAGGGCCTTCTCGAGACGCTGAGCGTCGAGGAGCGTCTTCGCCGCGTTCTCGTGCACGTTCAGCGTCAGGTCGGCCTGCTCGAGGCTCAGGAGGACATCAAGTCGCAGGTGCAGGAAGAGCTGGGCGAGCGTCAGCGCGAGATGTATCTCCGCGAGCAGCTGAAGGCGATTCAGAAGGAGCTGGGTGACGACGACTCGAGCAAGGAGATAACGGAGCTCCGCGACAAGCTGTCGAAGCTCGCGCTGCCCAAGGAAGCGCGCGCGGAAGTCGAGCGCGAGCTCGGGCGACTCGAGCGCGCGGGACGCGAGTCCATGGAAGCGCAGGTCATTCGCACCTACCTCGAGTGGATCGCCGAGCTTCCCTGGAACAAGCGGTCGGACGACCAGCTCGAGCTGAATCACGCCGCCACGGTGCTGGATGAGGATCACTACGGCCTCAAGGAGGTGAAGGACCGCGTGCTCGAGTTCCTCGCCGTGCGACAGTTGCGGGCGCTTCAGCTCGCCGAAGAAGTGGACAAGACCGGTGAGGTGCCAGCGGCCAGGCTTCTTCCGGAGAAAGACGAGGCGACGCCTGTGCTCAGCACCAGCGAGCTCGAGGACCGGACCATCACCGACAAGACCGAGGCGAAGTCGCGCGCCATGGCGAGGGGACCGATTCTTCTTTTCATCGGTCCGCCGGGGGTCGGCAAGACTTCCATCGCGAAATCCATCGCCCGCTCACTCGGCCGTGAGTACGTCCGCGTCGCGCTCGGTGGAGCGCGGGACGAGGCCGACATCCGCGGCCACCGGCGCACCTACGTCGGCGCGATGCCCGGGCGGATCATTCAGGGAATGAAGCAGGCGGGGACGAAGAATCCGGTCTTTCTGCTGGATGAAGTCGACAAGCTGGGGACATCGTTCCAGGGCGATCCTTCGAGCGCGCTTCTCGAGGTGCTCGATCCGGCGCAGAACGACACCTTCACAGATCACTACCTCGGCATCCCGTTCGATCTGAGCGAAGTGTTGTTCATCGCCACCGGGAACTTCGTGCAGAACATTCCGGGTCCGCTCCTCGACCGCATGGAAGTCGTGGATTTCGCCGGTTACACCGAGAAAGAAAAGGCCGAGATCGCGAAGAAGTACCTGTTGCCGCGGCAGCTGGAGGAGTCCGGTCTCAGCGACAAGCAGATCACTTTCACCGATGATGCGATCATGTCGGTGGTGTCGAAGTACACCCGCGAGAGTGGCGTGCGGCAGCTCGAGCGGCAGATTGGCGCCGTCGCGCGCAAGCTCGCGCGCAAGATCGCGGCGAGCGAGGATGTGAAGCACGCCGTCGACGCCGAGGGCGTGCGGGATCTGCTCGGGCGTCCGCGCGTGCATCCCGAGCACGCGTTGTCCGAGAGCGAGGTCGGTATCGCGACGGGCATGTACTACACGCCGATGGGCGGCGACATCATGTTCGTCGAGGCGTCCATCCGGCGCTACTACGGTAGCCGCGAGGCTGACAGCGCGCAGGTGGGTCCCGGCGGAGCGGTGTCGCTGATTTTGACCGGACAGCTCGGCGACGTGATGAAGGAGTCGGCGCGCGCGGCGTTCACCTATGCCACGAACAACGCGGCCAAGCTCGGAATTCCGCGCGACAGGCTCGGCGCCATCGAGGCGCACATCCACGTGCCCGCGGGCGCGATCCCCAAGGATGGTCCATCAGCCGGAATCGCGATTGCCACAGCGCTGGTCTCGGAGATGGCTGATCGTCCGGTCAAGCAGGATGTGGCGATGACCGGAGAGATCACGCTGCGCGGCCGCGTTCTGCCGATCGGCGGGCTCAAGGAGAAAGTGCTCGGCGCCCACCGCGCGGGGATCAAGGTCGTCATCATTCCGAAGGGGAACGAAGCTGATATCGAGGACGTCCCCGAGGAAGTGAGGAGCGTGCTGTCGTTTCATCCCGTCGAGACGCTCAACGAGGTACTCAAGATCGCGCTGGTGCCGGCGGCGCCGGGGGAGCAGGCGCCGCCGCTCGAGATGAAAGAGGTCGCCTAACGGGACCCTTCGGAGGCGGGGAACTCTAACGGTAGGGACGGCAACTGCGACTGACGGGCCGTGAGGGGCCAGCTACTGCCAAGAAGCCGAGTGCCGCGAGCTGTCTCAATTTGAGCCACGCGGCTGGCAGCTTTATGGCTGGCCGCTCACGGCCCGTCAGTCGCTGTTGAAGTTTGCTCGAGTGCCGCACGATCTGGTTGTGATGCTACTAGATGGCCAAGTGACGAAGCTCACGCGCCCTGGTGCGACTGGCGCTGAGCTTCGTGCCATCCTTCATCTCAATGGTGAGACGACCGCCGTCCTCCGGCAGAAATGCGGCGACCTTGTCGAGGTTCACGATGTGCGACCGGTGGATCCGGACGAAGCGCTGAGGATCCAGCCGCGCCTCGAATTCACTCATGTTCAGGTATACGAGGTAACGGCGCCCGCCGGCGTGCACTCCGACGTAGTCGTCTTCCGCCTCGAGACGGTCGATGCTGTCCACGGCGACGGGAATGATCCGGCCTCGATCACGCACGAAGATGCGAGAGAAAGCATCACGACCTTCGAGAGCGCTGCGTGCGCGCTCCGCCACCGGAACTCCGCTTTCCATTTGCAGGCTCTTCCTTACGCGCTCGAGCGCGGTATTCAGCCGCTTCGCCCCGAAAGGCTTCAATAGATAGTCGAGCGCCTCGAGCTCGAACGCGGTTACCGCGTAACGGTCGTAGGCGGTGGTGAAGACGACGGCCGGGTCATGCTTCACTTTGCTCAACACCTCGATTCCGCTCATTCCCGGCATCTCGATGTCGAGGAACA
>Ga0136617_10003958_pt1 | contig 13244 bp, 14 predicted proteins | sample AntDrymUQ3222106_2_FD_129672 | JGI IMG/M metagenome (GOLD analysis project Ga0136617, IMG submission 129672) | Polar desert sand microbial communities from Dry Valleys, Antarctica - metaG UQ322 (21.06) | ecosystem: Environmental > Terrestrial > Soil > Desert | place: Antarctica: Dry Valley...
CGACGACCTGCACGCCCATACGGGGCCAGGAGCCGAGCAGGAGGACGACATCACCATGGTCACGCTCCAGCGCTCCCACGGAGCGGCTCACGTCGGCAACGGCTCGGTCCCCGAAGGCCTGCTCGGCGAGTTCGACGTGCCGAGCGCCGAGGGCAACGAGCGCCTGGCGATCGAGCGCGTCAGCGAGGCGGTCGCCCCGCTCGCCCTCACCGAGGCCCGGCTCAATCGACTCAAGACGGCGGTCGGCGAGGCGACGATGAACGCCATGGAGCACGGCAGCGAGTACCGCGCCGACCGGCCGGTCAAAGTGCGGGTCCTCGTCGGCGACGGCCTCGTCCGCGTCCAGATCTCAGACCTCGGCGGTGGACCGTCGGGCGGCGAGCGAGAGGCACCCGACCTGGAGGCGAAGCTCGAGGGGCTCCAACGCCCCCGCGGCTGGGGCCTCTTCCTGATCGAGAGCATGGTCGACGAGGTGCGCGAGTCGAGCGACGGGGGCCGCCATACCCTCGAGCTCGCCCTGCGCCTGAACGGAGGGCACGATGGCGACGAGTGAGGCCCCGGTCGAAGTGCGACTGCGCGACGGGGTACCGGTGATCGACCTCGCCGGAGATGTCAACCGCAGCGCCGAGGAGGCGCTGGACTCCGCCTGGGCGCAAGCCACGGCAGACGCACCCGAGGCGGTGGTGCTCAACTTCGCCGGCACGGGCTACATCAACTCGACCGGGATCGCCCTCATCGTCGGCCTGCTGGCCAAGGCGCGCGCGAGCGGCATCGAGATGCGGGCCTTCGGCTTGTCGCCCCACTACCGCGAGATCTTCGAGATCACGCGCCTGGCCGACTTCCTGGCCATCAACCCTGACGAAGAAAGCGCCGTACGCGGCGCAGGAGGAAGCGCAGATGCCTGAAGCGACCGCGACGTTCGACGTGCGCCGGCTTGGTCCGGCCAGCGTCGTGGACATCCGGGGGGATGTCACCTCCGGCTCTGAGGATGTCCTGATGGCCGCCTACGAGGAGGCGGGGGACGCCAAGGCCGTCATCCTGAACTTCTCCGAGCTCTCCTACATGAACAGTGGTGGCATCGGGTTGCTGGTCACGCTGCTCGTGCGCGCCAACCGGCGCTCGCAGAGCCTGCTGGCCTTCGGCCTTTCTGACCACTATCGCCAGATCTTCGAGCTGACCCGCCTCGACGAGGCGGTTGGCATCCACGACTCGGAGTCCGACGCGCTCGCCGCGGCGGGCGCCGTATAGGAGCGCCCGATGACCGAAGTCAACGAGAAGGCCGCCGCACGGGACGCCACCAACTGGGCCAAGAAGGTGTCCAGGCTCAACGTGTCCGAGGTGCCGGAGGGCGCGGTCAACATCAACGTAGAGGGCAAGCGGCTGGCCGGGCCGATCCAGGGCTTCGGGAAGATGTGGCAGAAGACCTATCAGGTGCGTCTGCCGCGGGAGGACGTCTCCGCGACCGACCTGATCGCGGCCTGGAAGCAGCGCTTCCCCGAATTCTGGCCGGAGGGTGGCTCGTTCTACGCGCCGCTGACGGGAATCGAGCCGGGCGAGGTCGCGCTGATCGGCATGACGCTTCCCGGCAGGGTGAAGCTCTCCACCGGGGTGATGGTGCTCTACGCCGACGAGGAGTCCTTCACGCTGATGACGCCGCAGGGCCACATGTTCGCCGGCTGGATCACCTTCTCGGCGATCGAGAAGGAGGGGAAGACCGTCGCACAAGCCCAGGTATTGATGCGCGCATCCGATCCCATCTTCGAGCTCGGCCTGACCCTCGGTGGCCACAAGCAGGAGGACCGCTTCTGGCACCAGACGCTCTCCAACGTCGCCGGGCACTTCGGCGCACCCGACGCTTTGGTCGACACCCAGGTCGTGTGCGTCGACAAGAAGCGACAGTGGTCCAAGTGGCGCAACGTGTGGCACTCGAGCGCGATCCGCTCGACGCTCTACATGCTCGGAGCGCCCATCCGCGGCGCCAAGCGCCTGCTCGGGCGCGGGGCCCTCGACGCTTCGACGTAGGGGGAGCGCCTGACCGCTACGCTCGCGCCGGACGTGGATAGGCTCCGCCGATGACTCCCGAGATCCGCGGCCTCGACCATGTCGGCGTGATGGTCGCCGACCTCGACCAGGCGAGCCGGTTCCTCGCCGAGACCCTGGGCCTGGAGCTCGACCGGGAAGCCGACGTGCCCGCGCTCGACGTGCGGGCGCGCTTCTACAGGTGCGGTCCGGTGACGATCGAGGTCTTCGAGCCCAACGACCCGGCCACGGCGGCCGCCGCTCTCGGCGGCGCCGCCGCGAAGTTGGAGCACATCGCGATCCGGGTCGAGGCGCTGCCCGCGGCGCTGTCGGAGCTCGGCGAGCAGGGCGTGCGCTTCCTTCACGACGAGCCCGTCGTCACCGGGCCGAACCTCAGCGCCTACACGGATCCGGTGACGAGCGCCGGGATGATCTTCCAGCTCTTCTCGCCCAAGCCCGTGGACTGACCCGGGCGGGTCGGTCGCGAATCGGTCCGTGACGCTATCGCGCGGCGGTGGAATCGGCTGCTTGACGGCGCTGGTGGCGGTGGCGTTCGCGCTCCGAGTCGCGACCCTGGGCCAGAGCCTCTACGGCGACGAGCTCTACACCTACGCCGACGTGGTCGGCCGGAGTCTCGGCGATGCGCTTCGCCAGGTACACGCGCTGGAGGACACCCCGCCGCTGTACTTCCTCCTCGCGTGGCTCTCCGCCAAGCTCGGCGATCCTGCGGTGACGCTCCGCCTGCCGTCGCTCCTGCTGGGGACCGCGGCCGTTCCGGTCACCTACCTCCTGGGCCGGCGCATGGTCTCGCAGGCTGCCGCGCTGGTCGGGGCAGCCCTCGTCGCGCTGTCTCCGTTCCTCATCTTCCACGCCGGCGATGCGCGCGCCTACGGAGCGCTGCTGTGCCTCGTGCCGCTCTCCACCCTCGCCCTTCTGCGGGTGGTGGACGGCGGAGGGCGGGGGAGCTGGTTCGCGCTGGTCGGAGCCACCGCCGCCGCCCTCATGACTCACTACACGGCGGTCTTCGTCGTGGCGGCGCAACTGGTGTGGGCGGTCGGCTTTCGAGCCGGTCACCAGAAGCGGGTGGTCTCGGCACACGCAGTCGCCGCGCTTGGGCTCATCGCCATCCTCCTCTCCGGCAGCGAGGCCGGCGTCGCCGAGAACGCCGGCCTGTTCCCCTTCTCCCTCGACGTCGTCGCCGGGCAGACCGCTCGGGCGCTCGTCGGCGGACCGTTCACGCCGCTTTCGCAGATCCCGGGTTCGGTCGCGGCGGCGCTCGTGGCCCTGGCGGCCCTTGCGGCTCTCGCAGGTGCTCGCCGCGAGGCATTGCACCGACCACCGGACCGGCTCGTGCTCGCGGTCATGCTGGCCCTCGCCGCACCTGCCGGCGTGCTGCTGTACTCGGCGGCGTTCAGCAGCATCTTCACCGCTCGCAACCTGACGTCTTCGCTTCCGGCCCTCGCGCTGCTGGCAGGCGCGATCGTCTCGGCTGGGCACGGTCGCCGGCGCCGGTCGGTGGCGATCGCGGCGCTCCTGGTCGCCTTCCTCGTCGCCGCGTCGACGACCTTGACCGCTTCGGCGCGCAGGCCGCCGTTCGACGCGGCCGCCAGGTTCATCGACGAGGAGGTCGACGCCGCCGACGGCGTCGTCCAGCTCGACAGCTTCCCGGTGCCCTATCCGGGCGGTAGGGATCCTCTGCTCGACAGCCTGCGGCTGTATCTCGCGCGCCCCGAGCAGGCGCAGCGGCTCACCCTTGAGGACCGCGCTGCCTGGCGGGCGCTGTCGAAGGGCCCGCGGATCTTCGTGTCGGTCGGGCAGATCACCGGTTTGAAGGGGGTCCGTCCCCTCCACGGCTTCCGGTGCGGTGGCGGTTAGTCGCGCGGAGGTCCTGGGACGGATTCGCGCCGGTCGCCGTGTTCGTCTACCGCCCGTCGGGCTGAGGTCAGGTGCCGAACAGCCGGTCGCCGGCGTCGCCGAGACCGGGGCGGATGTAGGAACGCTCGTCGAGCTCGCGGTCCAGCGCGGCGCATACGATGGGCACTCCGGGGTGCGCGGCCTGCACCGTCGCGACTCCCTCGGGCGCCGCAACCAGGCAGACGAAGCGCACGCGCCGCGCGCCCGCCTCCCGGAGCCGGTCGAGGGCGTGCACGGCGCTGCCGCCGGTGGCGAGCATCGGATCGACCAGGACGACCTCGGCTTCGGGGTCGTGCACGGGAAGGGACTCGTAGTAGCCCACGGGCTCCGCCGATGCCTCGTCGCGGTAGATCCCGAGATGTCCCACGCGCGCCTCGGGTACCAGGCGCAGGAAGCCCTCCACCATGCCCAGGCCGGCGCGGAGGACGGCGATGACGAGGATCTCGTCGACCAGACGCGCGCCCTTGGCGACCTCGAGCGGCGTCTGCACGTCCTCGTCGCGGGTGTGCAGATCGCGGAGCGCCTCGTAGCCGAGGAAGGTCGCGACGTCGGCGAGCGCTTCGCGGAAGACGTTCGAAGGGGTGGCGCGGTCGCGCAGGACGGAGAGGTGGCGGGCTACCAGGGGATGGTCGACGACGGTCACGCCAGGAGGTGGCTGCATGGCCGCGCCACGGTATAGCCTCGACCGTGCATGGAGGCGCCTCGCCGCAACGTCGAGCTCAAGGCGATCGATCCGCAGCCCGCGCGCACGCTCGAGCTGGCGCTCGGTCTCGGCGCGAGCGATCAGGGCCTGCTCCTTCAGCGCGACACCTACTTCGCCGCCGGGCGCGGCCGGCTCAAGCTCCGCGAGGAGGAGCCCGGCGGGGCCCACCTCATCGCGTACGTTCGCCCCGACGACGATCCGGCCGTAAGGGTCTCGGAGTACCGGATCGTCCGCGTCCCTGAACCGGTGCGTACGCGTGACGCCCTCGAGGCGGTCCTCGGTGTCCGGGTCGTGGTCCAGAAGCGCCGTCGCCTCCTTCTGTGGGAGGCGGTGCGCATCCACCTCGACGAGGTGGACGGTCTCGGCTCCTACCTCGAGCTCGAGGCGGTGGCGCCCCCGGACTCAGATCTCACGCCGGAACGAGCCCGCGTCGATCGGTTGCGCGAGGCTCTCTCGATCGAAGACGATCGCCTGCTCGAGGGCTCCTACTCGGACGCGCTCGGGGGGCGCGGATGACCGAGCACGCCCATGCCGCCGCGGCGCTCGCCGCCCAGGCAGCGGGCTTCGCTCCGGGAATCGGCCTGGTGCTCGGGTCGGGTCTGGGGCCTGTGGCCGCGGCGATCTCAAACGCGGTCCGGATCCCGTACTCGGAGCTTCCGGGCTTCGGCACCGCCACCATCGCCGGACACGCCTCCGAGCTCGTGTTGGGCAAGCTCGGCGGGCATTCCGTCGCCTGTCTCAGCGGGCGGTCGCATGTGTACGAGGGTACGAGCCGTGACGCGATCGCCACCCCGATCCGCACACTGGCGCTCCTCGGCGTCCGGACCCTGCTGCTGACCAACGCGAGCGGCTCGCTCCGGCCCGAGGTCGGTCCCGGGAGTCTCGTCGCCCTCACGGACCACATCAACCTCCTGGGCTTCAACCCGCTCACCGGGCCCAATGACGAGCGGTTCGGACCCCGCTTCCCGGCGCTCGGCGAGGCCTATGACCGCGAGGTGCGGGCACGGCTCCACGCGGCAGCCACCGCGGTCGGCACGCCGCTGCACGAGGGGGTGTACCTCGCGACTCCCGGGCCGAGCTTCGAGACCCCGGCCGAGATCCGCGCGTTCCGCACGCTGGGCGCCGACCTGGTCGGCATGTCGACGGTGCCCGAGGTCATCGTCGCTCGCCACGCGGGGCTCCGGGTCGCCGCGGTGTCGGTCGTCACGAACCTCGCCGAAGGGCTCGGGCACGAGCCGATCGGCCACGAGCAGACCCTGCGGGCCGGCGAACGCGGCGCCGCCGCGCTCGGGCCTCTGATCGAGCGGTGGCTGCGTGACGGTTGACGTGGCCCGCCGGGCGATCGGCCTCGTCGACCTGACCAGCCTCACGGGTGACGAGGACGACGCCGCCCTCGACGCCCTCTGCGCAAGGGCGGTCACCCCAGCCGGCCCCGTGGCCGCGGTGTGCGTCTACGGCGAGAAGGTGGCGCGCGTCCGGTCGCAGCTCGCCCCGGGCACGATCCGGATCGCCGCGGTGGCGAACTTCCCGGAAGGCACCGACGACCCGGGGCGTGCTCGCAGGGACTCCGCCACCGCGGTCCAGGCCGGCGCGGACGAGGTTGACGTCGTCCTGCCCTGGCAGGCGTGGCTGGACGGCGAACACGCCGCGGCGCTCGCGGTGATCGAGGCGGCGCGGTCGGAGGCACCGGTCCTCAAGGTGATCCTCGAGACGGGCGCTCTCGTCGATCCCGCCATCATCGCGGCCGCTTCGCGCGCCGCGCTCCAGGCCGGCGCGGACTTCATCAAGACCTCGACCGGCAAGCGCTCGCCCGGTGCCACGACCGAAGCCGCGCTGCCCATGCTCGAGGCGATCCGCGACCACGGCTCGGGCGGCTTCAAGGCCTCCGGCGGCGTCCGCACGACCCATCAGGCCGCTGAGTACCTCGCCATGGCCGACGGTCTCCTCGGCGCAGGATGGGCCACGCCCGAGACGTTTCGCATCGGCGCCTCGACGCTGCTCGACGACCTGCTCGAATCACTCACGTGATACCCCAGGCCGAGCTGCACGTCCACCTCGAGGGCACCGCACCCCCTGAGCTCATGGGCCGGATCGCCGCCCGCAACGGCCTGGCGCTCCCGCCCGGGCTCGTCAGCGAGGACGGGAGCTATCACTGGCGCGATTTCCTGCACTTCCTGGAGGCCTACGACGCCGCGGCGAGCCTCCTCCGCACTCCACAGGACTTCCGTGACGTGGTCTATGAGTACCTCGTGGGGTGCGCGCGCGAGGGCGCGATCTACGTCGAGTTCATCGCCTCGCCCGACCATGCCGCGGCGGCGGGAGTGTCCGATGCCGACCATGTGGCTGCGCTCGCCCAGGGCATCGACGACGCCCGGGCCGCCTCCGGAATCGAGGCGCGGATCCTCATGTCCTGCGTGCGCAACTTCGGCCCGGAGGCCGCGGTGGCGGTTGCGAAGCGCACCGTCGCCCATCTGCATCCCTACGTCACGGGCTTCAACATGGGAGGTGACGAGGCGGGCTTCCCGCCGGGACCCTTTGCGCCGGCGTTCGCGATCGTCTCCGAGGCGGGGCTCGGGCTGAGCTGCCATGCCGGGGAATGGGCCGGCCCCGAGAGCGTACGCGCGGCTCTCGAGCTCGGCGTCACCCGTCTGAGCCACGGCGTACGCGCGGTGGAAGACCCGGCGCTCGTGGCCGAGCTCGCCGAACGCGGCATCGTCCTGGAGTGCTGTCCCACCTCGAACGTCGTCCTCGGCGTCTATCCCGACTACGCCCGCCATCCCTTCCTCCAGCTGCGCGAGGCCGGCGTGCGGCTGACGTTGGGCTCGGATGATCCGCCCTACTTCGGCGCCTCGCTGGCCGGCGAGTACGGGGTCGCGGCTGAGGCCTTCGGGCTCGACGACGACGAGCTGCGCGGGTTGACCCGAACGGCGATCGGAGCTGCCTTTGTTCCGGAGGACATAAGATCCATGCTGCTGGCCGGCGTCGAGGATGACGACGACCGCATCACGCTCTAGATTGGCTTCGCCGGGCGCCCGGGTCGCGCCCGGACACCAAGAACCGAGAACTCGAGGGGATCATTCGTGAAGCGATATCTGACGCGCCTGCCGGCACTGGCGGCGGCCGTCTGCAGCGTGGCCATGCTGGCCGCGTGCGGGACTGACGAAGAGACGACCGAGACCGCCAAGCCGGCCGAAGCCGAGAAGAAGCTCAAGGTGGCCATGGTCACCGACATCGGCGGCCTCAACGACCGGTCGTTCAACGCCCTCGCCTACAAGGGCCTCAAGGACGCCGAGTCGCAGCTCGGCGTCGACATCCGCGCCGTGACCTCGAAGTCCAACGCCGACTACGTGCCGAACCTCTCGAGTCTCGCGCGCCAGAAGTACGACGTCATCTTCGCCGTCGGCTTCCTGATGGGCGACGCAACCGACAAGGTGGCCAAGTCCTTCCCGAATACCAGGTTCGCGATCATCGACTTCTCGACGGCGGCGCTCAAGAGCAAGCCGAAGAACGTCCAAGGACTGCTGTTCAAGGAGAACGAGGCGGGTTATCTCGCAGGGTACATGGCCGGGCTCTACGTCAAGGACAAGGGCGGCGAGCAGGTCATCTCGACCGTCGGCGGCCTGAAGGTCCCACCCGTGGACGCCTACATCGCGGGCTATCAGGCGGGCGCCAAGGCGGCCAATCCCGAGATCAAGGCGCTGAACGGGTACTCCCAGGATTTCGTCGACCAGGCGAAGTGCAAGGAGCTCGCACTCAATCAGATCGAGCAGGGCTCACAAGTCGTCTTCCAGGTGGCGGGACAGTGCGGCCTGGGTGCCATCGACGCCGCCAAGGAGAAGAGCGTGCAGGCGATCGGCGTGGACTCCGATCAGGGGTACATCGGCGAGCAGGTGCTGACTTCGGCGCTCAAGCGCATCGACAAGGCCGTGCTCTCCACCATCACGGACGTCCAGAAGGACGCCTACAAGGGCGGCGAGGACACCATCTTCGACGCCAAGACGGACGGCGTCGCACTCGGCAAGACCAACACCGAGGGCTCCAAGCTGCTTCCGAAGGTGGAGGAGATCAAGAAGCAGATCGCGTCGGGCGAAGTCGCAGACATCCCCACCGAGGTCGAGTAGGGCGGACGGGCGGCGGGTCCGGCCCATGGGCGCCACGGGGGCGGTGCCTCTCGCCCTCGAGTTGCGTTCGATGACCAAGCGGTTCGGCGCCGTCGTCGCCAACGACGGCGTCGACCTCGACCTGCGCCGCGGCGAGGTCCACGCACTCCTGGGGGAGAACGGAGCGGGCAAGTCGACGCTGATGAACGTCCTCTACGGCCTCCATAAGCCCGACGAGGGGAAGATCCTGCTCGACGGTGAGCCGGTCGTCATCGACTCGCCGCGTCGGGCGATCGACCTGGGAATCGGGATGGTCCACCAGCACTTCATGCTCGTCCCGGTCATGACGGTGGCCGAGAACATCGTGCTGGCCGACGAACCCCGTCGCGGCCTGCTGCTGGACTTCAAGGCGGCGGTGGCCCGCGTCCGCGAGCTGTCGGATCGCTTCGGACTCGCGGTCGATCCGGAGGCGAAGGTCGGGGACATCTCGGTCGGCCAGCAGCAGAGGGTCGAGATCCTGAGGGCGCTGTACCGGGAGGCTGGCGTGCTGGTGCTCGACGAGCCGACGGCGGTGCTCACCGCCCAGGAGACCTCGGAGCTGTTCCGTATCCTGCGGGCGCTCACCGCGCAGGGGACGAGCGTGGTGTTCATCACCCACAAGCTCTCGGAGGTCCTCGCGATCTCGGACCGTGTGAGCGTCCTGCGGCGCGGACGCAAGGTCGCCACGGTGCTGACGGCAGACAGCACGGAAGCGAGCCTCGCCCGGTTGATGGTCGGCCGTGACGTGCTCTTCGAAGTCGAACGGGAGGCGGCGAACGCGGGGCCGGTGGACGCCACGCCGCTGCTCGACGTCGACGCTCTGTGGATTGAGGACGACCGTGGCCTCGAGGCGGTCCGCGGCGTGTCGTTCGAGGTCCGCCCGGGCGAGATCGTCGGCCTGGCGGGCGTGGACGAGAACGGACAGCGCGAGCTCGTCGAGGCCCTGACGGGTCTGCGGGCCGCCCGGTCGGGCGTCATCCGGGTGGCGGGCCGCGACGTCACGAGCCTCGGAGTCCGCGGCAGGCTCGAGGCGGGGATCGGGCACATCGCCGAGGATCGCCACCGACGCGGCCTCGTCCTGGACTTCACGCTCGCGGAGAACCTCGCCCTCCGCGGATACCGACGCAAGCCGTTCGCCCGCTTCGGACTGCTGTGGCCGGACCGGATGCGCGCCCGCGCTCGTGACCTGCTCACGGAGTACGACGTACGCGGCGGCGGCTGCGACACGCCGGCGTCCGCGCTCTCGGGCGGCAATCAACAGAAGTGCGTGATCGCCCGAGAGGTTTCCGAGGAGCCGCAGGTGCTCATCGCCGCCCAACCGACACGCGGCTTGGACGTGGGAGCGATCGAGTTCGTCCACAAGCGCCTGCTCGATCAGCGCCGGGCGGGCCGAGCCGTACTGCTCGTCTCACTCGAGCTCGACGAGATCCGCACGCTCGCGGACCGGATCCTGGTCATCGCTTCAGGCGAGATCGTGGCCGAGCTGCCGCCCGACGCGTCCGACGAGCGCCTGGGTCTGGCCATGACGTCCGGTGGGCGGGTGTGACCCAGCCCGGCCCGAGCACCCTGACGGTGGCGTCCCGGCTGTCGAGCTACCTCCGAGGGGGTGGGGTGATCGTCCCGCTCACCACGGTGGCGATCGCCCTCTTCGCGGGCGGGCTCGTGGTCACGATCACCGGCGCCAACCCCTTCTCCACCTACAAGGCGATCTTCGACGGCACCGGCTTCAACTGGCTGTTCCCATGGATCTCGGCCGAGGACCGGATCCTCGCGGCTCAGAACCTTCAGCAGACGCTCATCCGAACCACGCCGCTCATCCTCGTGGGGGTTGCGGTCGCCTACGCGTTCCGGGCTGGGATGTTCAACATCGGCGGCCAGGGCCAGTACCTGGTCGGGAGCTTCGTCGCGGTCTGGGCCGGCTCCTCCTTCGACGGTCTCCCGGCTGTCGTGCACGTGGCGGTGGCGATGGCGCTCGCCGCCGCGGCCGGAGGCTTGTGGGCCGGGATCGCAGGGGTGCTGAAGGCTCGCCTGGGCGTCAACGAGGTCATCTCGACCATCATGCTCAACTACACCGCGATCTGGATCGGGGTGTACCTGTTCCAGCTGAGTGGCCCACTGCACTCCGACACGCAGCCGAGCGTGCCCATCTCCAACGAGATCCTGGATTCGGCTCGGTTGCCCGTCTTCTGGGGGGACGCCGAGCTGCAGGGACTGCACGTCGGGATCTTCGTCGCGCTCGTGGTCCTCGGGCTCTTCTGGGTGCTGGTCAACCGCAGCGTCGCGGGCTATGAGGTGCGGGCGGTGGGCTTCAACCCCGACGCCGCGGAATCCGCGGGCATCAGCTCCGGGCGCACGTACATCCGCGTCATGCTGATCTGCGGACTGTTCGCCGGCCTCGCCGGGTCGCTTGACGTCCTCGGCTGGCAGTTCACCGTGGCCACGAACGACATCCCCGTCTCCGACGTCGGCTTCCTGGGGATCGCGGTCGCGCTGCTCGGCCGCAACACCGCCACGGGCATCCTGTTCAGTGCCCTGTTCTTCGGTGGACTGGTCAACGGCACGTCGGTTCGCAACCTGGATCCGGCGATCTTCGATCCCGAGCTGGCGCAGAACCTCGCCCTGATGATCCAGGGACTCGTCGTCCTGCTCGTGAGCGCGCCGGTCATCGTGACCGCCCTCTTCGGCGGAGCTCGCAGGCTCGGGCTGGCCCGGAAGCGAGCGGCGTGAGCTCGCAGCGCCCGAGCGGTTCCCGAGCGGCGCAGGCCGGAACCGGCCCGCGGTCTCGCGTGGCGCGCCGGCTGAGCTTGGTGCGCCGCGCCCAGTGGATCGGCTGGGGCGGCGTCGGGCTCGGCGTGCTGGCCTTCTACATCGCCCTTCCGCCGCTGCTCCTGCGGACTCCGCTTCCGTCGCTCGTGCTCGCCTTCGCCGGCGCCGCGGCGGGTGTCGCGGCGATCCGCGCGGGCGAGCGCCGGCTCGGATGGGGAGCCGTGGCCGCCGCCGTGGTGGGCGCGGCCGGGGCGGTGGCGGCCACCCTCTCGGGGGAAGCCAACCTCGAGCGGGTCGTCGTGTGGTCGGCCCTCGGGGCCGCGATGCTGCGCTTCGCCACCCCGCTGACCTTCGCGGCGCTCGGTGGCGTGGTCTCCGAACGCTCGGGAGTGGTGAACATCGGCCTCGAGGGCATGATGCTCGTCGGCGCGTTCTTCGGCATCTGGGGCGCCGACGTCACCGGCAGCTGGGTGGGTGGCCTGGCAGTGGCGATGGCCGCCGGGGGGCTTCTCGCGCTGGTCCACGCAGTGTTCGCGGTCACCTTGCGCGCAGACCAGATCGTCTCCGGCGTCGCGCTCAATATCCTGGCCCTCGGGCTGACGGGCTACCTCTTCCTGGACATCTACGGTGCCGATGGCACCCCCGGAGGCATCGCGGAGGTTCCCGATATCAGCCTGCCGATCGGGTGGATCCCGGTGGTCGGTGGCACGCTCGAGCGGCTCAATCTCCTCGTCTGGCTGGGGCTGCTGAGCGTCTTCATCACCTGGCTCGTCATCTTCCGGACGGCGCTCGGGCTGCGCCTGCGCTCCGTGGGAGAGAATCCCAGGGCCGCCGAGACGGTCGGCATCTCCGTCTACCGGACCCGCTACCTCGCGGTGGTGACATCGGGGATGCTCGCGGCGACCGGAGGTGCCTTCCTCTCGATCGGCTTCGTCCACTCCTTCAGCCAGAACATGACGGCCGGTCGCGGCTACATCGCGCTCGCGGCCGTCATCTTCGGGCGCTGGCGCCCGGGCGGGGCGCTAGCCGCCGCGCTCCTGTTCGGCTTCTCGAGCGCTCTCGCCCAGCGACTTCCGGACTTCTACCCCTCCGCGGCCACGCTGCTCCAGGCGCTTCCCTACGTCCTGACCCTGATCGCCGTGGCCGGCGTGATCGGGCGGTCGACGCCGCCGGCGGCCGATGGCGTGTCCTACAAGCGCGGGTAGCTTCCCTCGCGGGCATCAGCGGGTCAGTCGGCCGGCACGTCTCGGGTGACCACCGCGTGCGAACCCACGACTGCGCCACGGCCGATCGTCGCTCCTCGCTCGAGGCTCGCACCGTGGCCGATCCGCGCGTGCGCGCCGATGACGACGGGCGCGGCCGCGATGGGCTGGAGCCGGATGGGCTCCTCGACATCGTCCGTCGCGTGATCGAAGTCGACCACCATCGCCCGCTCGCCGAGCACCGCTCCCTCTCCGACGGCGATCCCGACGTGGGAGACGAGAACGCAGTGCTCGCCGATGGTCGCGCCCGCGCCGACCTCCAGATCTCCGCCCCGGGCGGAGAGGCGGCAGCCGGCGCCGACAACGCAGTCGTCGCCCAGGACGATGCGAGCGCCGGGCGCCGCCCGCAGGCGCACTCCGCGCCCCAGCCGCGGGTGCCCGATCAGGATGATCCCGCGGTGGCGCTTCGCCGCGAGCCGGCGGAGGGTGTGCACCAGACGC
>Ga0136617_10003959_pt1 | contig 13243 bp, 11 predicted proteins | sample AntDrymUQ3222106_2_FD_129672 | JGI IMG/M metagenome (GOLD analysis project Ga0136617, IMG submission 129672) | Polar desert sand microbial communities from Dry Valleys, Antarctica - metaG UQ322 (21.06) | ecosystem: Environmental > Terrestrial > Soil > Desert | place: Antarctica: Dry Valley...
ACACAGCGGATCGCCGGCGCCACCGTCACCCAACGGGCGGCGCGCAGCGCCGAGCGCGAAGCGCTTGACGGCAAGCCGGCATCCGCTACCGCACAGGAGGGTTGACACAGGACGTCTCATGCGCGCACCTCGGCGGCGGCGGGCTCGACGTCGAGATACCAGGCGGCGTCCGTGCAGAGCACGTCGGACGCGAGGTCCGCGGCGGTGCGCGCGACGGCGAAGCGCGTCGTGCCGTCGCCGGCGCGCTCCTCGATCGACGTTCCTTCCGGGGCGCTCAGCAACACGACGCGGTCGAGGAACGCGACGCGCGCGCCGAGCTCCTGCATTCGTCGCCACATGTTCCAGTCGCCGGGCTCCTCGAGCAGCCAGCAGGCCGTGTCGTAGCGCATGTGCGCGAGCCGGTCGGAGTACAACACCGCGCCGTGGCAGACATGGCCGCGGGCGAGCCGCTCGCCGCCGACGAGCTGCGGCGGGCCCGAGCGCTGCTCGCGCAGCGCCTGCGCGTGGACGAGGTCCGCACGCTCGGCTTGAGCACGCGCGAGGAGATCGGCGATGTGGGTCGACGTGAACTCGTCGTCGTGGCCCAGCGGAGCGATGAAGCGCCCGCGCGCGCCGTCGAGCGCGCAGTTGGCGGCGTGCAGGCCGGTCGTCTCCCAGCGCGACCGCGGGTGCGACGGGCGGTGTGGGCGCGCGGGCAGCTCGAGGTGGCGCACGCGCGGGTCGTGCGCGGCGAGCGTCTCGACGGCGGCACGCGCGACGGGGTCGGGCCCGTCGGAGCAGACGAGCACCTCGACGTTGCGGTACGTGCCCAGCAGGATCGAGGGCAGCGTGCGCTGGACGAGACGCTCGTCGCCCTTCCAGGTGGGGACCGGCACGGTGACGAGCGGCTCGGGGTCCAGCCACGGGTCGCCGCCCAGTGCCATGAGGTGGTGATCGGCGATCGCCAGCAGCTCGTCGGCGAGCAGCTTGCCGCGGCGGGCGCGCGCGACGATCTGCTCGGGCTGGGCGGGAGCCGGCGGCGCCTGCGCGCCGAGCGCGAAGAGCACGTCGGTGCCGTCGTCGACGCGGACGGTGTCGCGCCGGTCGACGGCGCCGACGACGAGCAGCACCTCGGCGAACTCGCGGTCGTGCGCGAGCGTCTCGCAGGCGACGGCGGCGAGGTCGGCCGCGAGCGCGCGCTCGGCCGCACTGACCTCGAGGCACAGGCATGTCGAGCCGCCGGCAGGCGCGTGGACGACGTAGCGCGAGAGCGCGCCCAGCCACGTCTCCGGGCGCGCCCACTCGGGCGCGAGCCAGAGCCGCAGCTCGGCCGCGGTGTCGATCGCGACCGCGCTGGAGAGCATCAGGGCGTCCTGGCGACAGCGCCGGGTCGCGCAGCGCGGACGCGAGCGACCGCGGCCGTGCCGCGGCGGCCCCGCCGTTCGGGCCCGCCGGGCGGCGGGCCGTGTTCTGTGCGGACACGCTGATCCATCGAAGTCCACGATTAATCGGCGCCAGAGGGCGAGACTTGAGTCCGAGCCCCGGCACCCGGCACGCACGGCGGGCGACGCGCGCCGAGCACGGTCGCGAGCAGGTTTCTGAGCTCAGCGGTGCGGGCGGGCGGGCAGCTGACCTGCGTCAGCTGCGGTCGTTGCGCAGCTTGTACACCGACGGTCCCAGCGGACCCGTCGCGTCGCCGATCTCGGCGGCCCTGCCCCACGCGCCGCCGAAGCCGTACCACGGCTGGTCGCGGGCGTCGACGAGGCCGTCGGCGCCCTTCTCCCACGGCGCCCAGCGCGTGCCGCGGTCGCGCAGCTCGACCACGCAGAGGCCGCGGACGCACAGCGTGTTCTCCTTCGTCCTGCCCGGCGCCCTGGTCGCGTAGGACGCGTGGCTGTTGCGCGCGCTGTAGGCGACGGGATGCGTGCGCTCGTCGCCGGCCCGCTCGACGTTCGCCCACGCGACGCGCTCGGGCTTGCCGCCGTGGGCGGCGAACTCGACCCGCCGCGGCGCCGCGTTCGCCAGGCCGAGCACGACGTCGATGCTCTCCCAGTCACCCTCGTGGAACAGCGGCACGACGCTCTTGCCGCCCTCGCGCAGCGCGCGGTAGGGGACGCTGAAGCCGTAGAAGAACCAGTACGTGATGCGCAGCTCGTCGGCCGCCTTGCGCACGCCGAGCTCGTAGAGCATCGGCGCCGACGGACCCTCGCCCTTGCGCAGCGGGTCGGCGAGGTCGAGTGCGAAGCCGCGGTTCGTCGCCAGGCCCCGCGCGCGGTCGCGCTCGAAGAACGGTCGCGTCAGCTCCGGCGCGAGGTAGCCGCCGACCGAGTAGCAGCCCTGGTCGCAGCCGCGGCCGAGGCGCTTCGCCGCGACCGCTCCGCGCTTGACGACCACCTTCTCCCTGCCGCGCCGCGTGCGCCACGCCAGCCGCGCACCCTCAAGGAACGTGGAGACGCGCAACGGCTGGTACTCCTCCTTGGAGTGCAGCCAGAGGACGGGCGCGTACGTCGTCGCGAGCTCGGCCTGCTGGTCGACGCCGAGCGGGACCGCCGCGAGCCCGGGCAGCGCGCCGGCCGCCGTGGCGCGCTGGTCGCGCACGTCGCTGCCGAGCGTGAACGCGAGCGCCTGGGCGACGACGGCGAGCACCGCGACGCCCATGAACACGCTCGCGACCGCCAGCACGCGGCTCTTGCCGTCGTTGCGCACGCGCTGCTTCTCGAGCGCGTCGGCGACCGCGCGCGCCTCGGCCAGCGCGTCGCCGTGCGCGGCGAGATCGATGCGCGCGACGGCGCTGGCGCCGCGACCGGTCCCGCGCGGCGCGATCGCCACGAGGCTGAAGATCACGCACAGCGCGAACGCGCCGCCGACGGCGTAGAAGCCGTAGCGCAGGACGAAGTCGGCGAAGCCGTTGAACTCCCACTTCGAGTCGTCGAGCCAGATCGCGGCGAACAGCATCGTGAGCAGCAGCGCCAGCGCCGAGAAGCCTGCGAGCGACGACCCGCGGACGTTCAGGCTCGTCGACGACGCAAGCTGCTGGTCGTACGCGCGCTGCAGGCGCCCGAGCCGGTCCTCCGCGTCGTCGACCGCGATCTCCCGCGGAGGCGTCTTCCCCCAAAGCCCGGCCATGGGCCAATGCTACGCGCGCTTGTCAACCCGTCGCGGCGGCGAGCTCCCGGCGGATCTGCTTCGCCGAGGCCCTGCCGCGGACACCGAGACCCTGGGCGAACTGCGCGACGCGCAGTTCCTGCAGCATCCAGTGGACCGCGGGGGCGCCAGCACGCCCGCCGCGGGCGCGGTACTCCTGCTCGAGCTCGTGGATCGCGTTCATGCGATCGCGGTCGGCGGCGATCGCGGAGGGCAGCCGCTCGAGGCGGCGGATCGCGGCGCGCAGGTAGCGCACGACGTCGGGGAGGCGATCGGCGCCCGTGGCGGCCGCGAAGCCGGGATGGACGAGGCCGCCGAGCTGCGTCGCGAGATCCAGGCGCGCTGGCTGCAGCGCGGCATCGGCCGGCAGCTCGTCGAGGCGCCGGCGCAGCTCGGCCGCCGCGTCGAGCACGGCGATGACGTCGGCGAGCACCGCGGCCGTCGTCTCGGTCAGCTGCCGCGTGACGTGCGCGCGCAGCGCGGCGAAGCCCGCCTCGTCCCACGCCGGGCCGCCGCCGCTCGCGATCAGCGTGTCCAGCGCCGCGACGAGCGCGTCCTCGAGCACCGCCGCGGCGGCGCCGTGCGGCGCACCGGCGAGCGTCAGCGTTGCGGCGCCGCCGAGCCCGCGCTTGACGGCGCGCAGCGGCGACGGCACCGTGAGCGCGAGCAGCCGGCGCGTGCCCGCGTGCATCGCGGTCGCCTGTGCGGCCGGCGTCTCGAGCGCGCGCACGGCGACGCTCGCGCCCTCGTCGACGAGCGCCGGGTAGGCGCGCACGCGCTCGCCCGTGCCCGGCAGTGCGATGCTGCGCGGCAGGTCTGCGATCGTCCAGTCGCGCCGGCCGCTGCGCTCGTAGGGCGCGGTCGCCGCGGCGAGCTGCGCGCGCAGCCGCGGACGGACCTGCTCGCGCAGCGCGTCGAGGTCCTCGCCCGCGGCGACCGTCGCGCCGCCCTCGTCCTGCACGGCGAAGCGGGGACGCAGGTGCGCGGGAAGCCGGTCGAGATCGAACTGGCCGGGCTCGACGCGCACGCCGCGGGCGCGCTCGAGCCCGCGCGCGACGGCCTCGACGATCGCGCCGCGGCCCGGCTGCAGGCCGGCGACGATGAGCGCGGCGGTCTCCGGGATCGGCACGAGCGGCCGGCGCAGATCCTTCGGCAGCGAGCGGATGAGGGCGATCACGAGCTCCTCGCGCATGCCGGGCACGAGCCAGTCGAAGCCGTCCGCGCGCACCTGCGCGAGCGCCTTCAGCGGGACGTGCACGGTGACGCCGTCCTCGTCGGAGCCCGGCTCGAAGCGGTAGCTCAGCGGGAGCTCGAGCTCGCCCTGGCGCCACGCGCCGGGCAGCGCCTGCGCATCGATCGCGGCGCTGTCGCCGACGAGCAGCTCGCGCGTGAAGCTCAAGCGCGCCGGCTCGCGGCGGCGCTCCGCCTTCCACCAGCGGTCGAAGTGCGCGCCGGACACGACCTCCGCGGAGATCCGCGCGTCGTAGAAGTCGTAGAGCTGCGCCTCGGTCGCGACGATGTCGCGGCGACGCGCCCGGTGCTCGAGCTCCTCGACCTCCTCCAGCAGGCGCCGGTTGTCCTCGAGGAAGCGGTGGCGCGCGTTCCAGTCGCCCTCGATCAGCGCCCGCTGGATAAAGAGGCGACGCGACAGCTCGGGGTCGATCGCGCCGTAGGCGACGGTGCGACCGGCGACGACCGGCAGCCCGTAGAGCGTCGCGCGCTCGGTCGCGACGACGGAGGCGCGCTTGCGCTCCCAGTGCGGCTCGGAGTACGTGCGCTTGATGAGGTGCCCGGCGAGCGGCTCGAGCCAGCGCGGCTGGATCTGCGCCGCGGTGTGCCCGAGCAGGCGCGTCGTCTCGACGAGCTCGGCGACCATGACCCAGGCCGGGGGCTTGCGGGCGAGCGCCGAGCCCGGCGACAGCGTGAAGCGCGCGCCGCGCGCGCCCTCGTACTCGCGCCGGCCGGCATCGCGCATGCCCGCGTGCGAGAGCAGGCCCGCGAGCAGCGCGCGGTGGATCTCGTCCGGCGCGGCCGGCTTGAGGTTGAGCGTCACGCCGACGGAGCGCGCCGACCGGCGCAGCGAGCCGGCTAGGTCCTGCCACTCGCGCGCCCGCAGGTAGTGCAGGAACTCGGCGTGGCACATCTTGCGAAAGCCGTTGCGCGACAGCTCCTTCTGGCGCGCGCGCAGGTGGCGCTACAGGTTGAGGTAGGCGAGGAAGTCCGAGCCGTCGTCCTTGAAGCGGGCATGGTGCTCGTCGGCCTCGGCGCGCTTGTCGGCCGGCCGCACGCGCGGGTCCTGGATCGACAGCGCCGCAGCGATGACGATCACCTCGTCGGCGCAGCCCAGGCGGTCGGCCTCGAGCACCATCCGCCCCATACGCGGGTCGACCGGCAGCTGCGCGAGGCGGCGGCCGAGCGCGGTCAGCCGCTCGCGCGGGTTCGTCGCGTCGGGGTCCAGCGCGCCGAGCTCGTGCAGGAGCGCCTTGCCGTCGCGGATCTGGCGCCGGTCGGGTGCGTCGAGGAAGCCGAAGTCCTCGACCTCGCCGAGCCTGAGCGCCTCCATCTGCAGGATCACCGCGGCGAGGCTCGTGCGCAGGATCTCGGGGTCCGTGAACGCCGGCCGCCCCGCGAAGTCCTCCTCGGAGTACAGACGGACGCAGATGCCGTCCGACGTGCGCCCGCAGCGCCCCATGCGCTGGTTCGCCGACGCCTGCGAGACCGGCTCGATCGGCAGCCGCTGGACCTTCAGCCGCGCGCTGTAGCGGCTGATCCGCGCGCTGCCGGGATCGACGACCGCGGCGATCCCCGGCACCGTGAGCGAGGTCTCGGCGACGTTCGTCGCGAGCACGACGCGGCGCTCGCTGTGCGCCTTGAAGACGCGCTGCTGCTCGGCCGGCGAGAGGCGCGCGTAGAGCGGCAGGATCCCCGTCTCCGGCGGCAGGCGGCCGGCGAGCGCCTCGGCGGTGTCGCGGATCTCGCGCTCGCCGCTGAGGAAGACGAGCACGTCGCCGGGCGCGTCGTGCAGCAGCTCCTCGACGGCGTCGCCGATCGCGTCGACGGGATCGTCCTCGTCGGCGAGCGGCTGGTAGCGGACCTGCACGGGGTACGTGCGGCCGGAGACCTCGACGACCGGCGCGCCGCCGAAGTGGGCGCTGAAGCGCGCGGGGTCGATCGTGGCGCTCGTGATGACGAGCTTGAGGTCGGGCCGCTGGGGCAGCAGCCAGCGCAGGTAGCCGAGCAGGAAGTCGACGTTCAGGCTGCGCTCGTGCGCCTCGTCGACGATGATCGTGTCGTAGCGGCGCAGCAGGCGGTCGTGCTGGATCTCGGCGAGCAGCAGCCCGTCGGTGAGCAGCCTGACGAGCGTCTCCGGGTTCGAGCGATCCTCGAAGCGCACCGCGTAGCCGACGGCCCCGCCGAGCTCGACGCCGAGCTCCTCGGCGATCCGCGCGGCGACCGTGCGCGCCGCGATCCGCCGCGGCTGCGTGTGGGCGATCGCGCTGCGCCCGAGCTCGAGGCAGATCTTCGGAAGCTGCGTCGTCTTGCCCGAGCCGGTCTCGCCGGCGACGATGACGACCTGGTGCGATCCGATCGCCGCGAGCAGGTCCTCGCGGCGCGCGCTGACGGGCAGCTCAGGCGGATAGCGCAGCTGCGGCACGGTGACCATCGAGGCCGAGGATAGGGGCGGCCTGAGGGTCGTCCCAGGCTGTCGGCGCAGGCGCCGCCGGCGCTCGTGAACAGCGGCGATGAGGGAGATGCCCCGAGCGTCCGGCGCACTCGGGCGGACCGGGCGTCGGCGACCTCGCGGCGCGTCGGGTCGCGCGGCGAGGCCTGAGCGCTTTGTTCATGCCTGACATGAACAAAGCGCCCCGACGCCGGCGCGACCGCGCCGACACGGGGAGCCTGACGCGGAATTGTTCCATGCGAACGCATTCGCGCCACGCTGCCAGCCCTCCCACTACGCCTCGTACCTCCCCGCCGTCATCGCTGCTGTTCACCGGTGCCGGCGCGACCGCCACCACCACCGCTACGCCGACCGCCGGCCCAACCGCACGCCGCGATCGAAGGCCGAGGACGGGGCTGCGATCATCGGTCGATGGAGCGTGTCCGCGTCGACAAGTGGCTCTGGGCCGCGCGCTTGTTCAAGAGCCGCTCGCTCGCGGCGGAGGCCGTCATTGGCGGGCGGGTCCAGCTCAACGGCGCACGCGTGAAGGCGAGCAAGGAGGTCGGCGCCGGCGACGAGCTCGAGGTCACGATCGGGCAGACCCGCCGTGTCGTGATCGTGCGCGCCGTCGCCGAGCGGCGCGGACCGGCGAAGGAGGCCGCGCTGCTCTACGACGAGACGCCGCAGAGCATCGCCGCGCGCGAGCTGGCGGCCGAGCAGCGGCGCCTGCAGTCACCGCCGGGCGCGGACCTCGGCGCGCGGCCGACGAAGCGCGACCGGCGCCGGCTGGACAGTGCGCGCGGACGACGGCGCTGACGGCATCCGACCGTGGTCGGCGGCAGGCTCGAACCGCGGCACGTCGACCTGCGCGCGTTCGCGTTCGCGGGCGACGACGTGGTGCTCCTCCCGGGCGGCCTGATCCGGGTCGCGCTGGACGCCGGCACGCTCGTCGTCAACTCGTCGCAGCGGGGCGGCGGCAAGGACACCTGGGTCGTGGACTGAGAACGCGGGCGCCGGCGGCTGCGGCCCGACGGAACGCCCCGCCAACGCGAAACGGGCGGCCCTTCAGGGCCGCCCGTCGCGAGCAGTCACGGTTTGTGTGAAACCGATGTACTAGCGCAGCAGCGACAGGACCGACTGCGGTGCCTGGTTGGCCTGCGCGAGCATGCTCGTGCCGGCCTGCTGCAGGATCTGCGACTTCGTGAACTCGACCATCTCGTTGGCCATGTCCACGTCGCGGATACGGCTCTCGGCGGAGATCAGGTTCTCCTGGTAGTTCGCGAGGCTCGCGATGCGGTGATCGAGCCGGTTCTGAGTCGAACCGAAACTCGCACGCTGCGTCGCGACCGCCGTGATCGCCGCGTCGATCTGCGTCAGTGTCAGAGGGTCGAACGTGGTGCTGAGGGTCGCCGTGCCCGCGAGGACAGTCGCCATCGCGCCGGCGGTGAGATCGGTCGTCGTGACGGCGATCGTCTCGGTGCTGTTGGCGCCGGCCTGCAGCGTGATGGTGGCGTTCGTCCCGTCCAGCAGCGCCTTGCCGTTGAACTTCGTGTTCGTCCGGATCTGGCTGATCTCGTCGGTGAGGGCCTTGGCCTCGGCGGCGATCGCGGTCTTGTCGGTCGTGCTCAGCGTGCCGTTGTCGTTCTGGACCTTCAGCTCACGAACGCGCTGCAGCATCGAGTGCACCTCGTTGAGCGCACCTTCACCGGTCTGCACCAGCGAGACGCCGTCCTGCGCGTTGCGCTGCGCCTGCGCCAAGCCCTTGATCTGGCCGCGCATACCCTCGCTGATCGCAAGGCCGGCAGCGTCATCCGCCGCACGGTTGATGCGCGAGCCCGAGCTCAAACGCTCCATCGACTTCGCCATCTTGTCCGCCGAAGCGACGAGCTGACGATGGGTATTGAAGGCTTCGACGTTGTTATTGATACGAAGGGACATGCGTTCATCTCCTTGATGACGGGGGTTTGCTTACGTCCCGAGGCAACTCCATGTCGCCTGCGCCCTTCGTCATCGGCCACGGCCCGCCAAACTTGAGCGCGAACGCTCAGGCCTGCACGTCGACGTGCCCGTCGCTCGTCGGCGCCGCCTGCGGCGGGACGGGCGCGGGCGCCTTGCGGCGCTCACGAGGCGGGGTCTGCTCCTCGCGCGGCTCGTCGCCGATGCGCGCGAGGCGGCGCACGGCGGCGACCGCGGCCGGCTGCGACGTGACGGGTGCGATCGGGTGGATCGGATCCATCAGGCGGCGTCGGCTTCGGCTTCGGTTGCCGTGGCGGCCGCGCGGCGGACCTCGGCGTAGCGCGTGCGGACCTCGGCGATCACGAGCTGGCGGGCGACCGTGACGGCGACCGTCCACAGCGCGATGTAGCCGACGATCCCGCCGGCGAGGCCGCGCAGCATCGCCTCGACGAGCGGCAGGTTCGCGCTCAGCCCCAGGCCCGTCGCGAGCAGGGCGCCGAGCAGCCCGCCGAAGCCCTTCGCGCGCCGCACGGCGCTCGCCGAGCGCGGGTGGCCCGCGACGCAGATGCCGCTCCCAGCGGGGCCGCCGGCGGCGGCCTTGTCGGCGCCGCCCTTCTTGTCCTTGCTCTTGCTCATGTGCCCTTGACCCGCTGGATCTCGATGCGCTGGCGCTCGAAGACATAGCGCACGATGCGCTCGCGATCGGCCTGATGCACGTGCTCGAAATGGATCGCCCACAGGTGCTCGTTCTCGCCGGCTCGGCGGACCACGCGGCCGCTGATCACGATCGGCGGCTCGTGCGGCGCGAGCTTCAGCGACAGCTCGATGGCATCACCGGGCGCGAGCCCGCCGCGGGCCGAGAGGACGGCGCCCGATCCGCTGATGTTCACCGCCGCCGCGGCGATGCCGGGCGCGACGGTGGCTTCGAGGACCGCGTCCACGCGCGCGAAGTCGCGACGCTGGATGAGCTCGCGGTGAGCGGCGACCTCGAGATCGAGCACCTCGCCGTCGCGCACGCCTGCGACGCGCGCGTCGCAGTGCAGCAGGCCGCGGCTCGTGGCGACGTCGATGGCGACCTGCCTACCGACGACGTCGTCTAGCGCGTGCACCGTGCGCAGGAGCAGGACCGCGGTCGCGTGGTCGGCGTCGAGCTCCACGAGCGCCGGGAGGCTGCCGACGTCGGGGACGTCGATCGAGCCGTGCTGCGGACCCGTCATGCCAGCACGCGGGCGGCGAGCGCGACCGCGTCGGCGGGCGCGAAGCCGTCCGCTGCACTGCCGTCGCTCGTGTAGGAGAGCGCGAGCCCGCGTGCAATCGCCTCGTCGATGACGGGGCCGGCGTGGCCGACCTCGTCGAGATGTGTGAGCACGATCGCGGCGGGCTTCAGCGCTGCGAAGCCGTCCAGCAGCGCCCGCACCGCGACGGTCGAGAGCGTCGCGGGCACCGCGACGTGGACGTCGGGAGAGCCCAGGCGCTCGAGCTCGGCGGCAAGCTTGTCGATCTCGGCGGGCGCCGCCGGCGAGACGGCGGGCGTGTCGATGACCGTCAGCACGCGCTCGCCGGAGGTGAGTGACGCGCCGGTCGAGCGCGCATCGGGCACGTCGGGAGCCGCGGACTCGAGCGGCTCGAGCGGCGCGACGTCGCGCCCGAGCGTCGCGAGCGTCGCGAGCGTCACGTCGAGATCGGAGTGCTGTGCGTACGCCGTCGCGAGCCGGGTGGCGCACAACGTCTTGCCGGAGCCGCCGGCGCCGACGAAGGCGATCGCGTGACCGCCGGACGAGAGGGGCGGGGCCAGCGGGATGCGGCGCGCGAGCGCCTCGCGCACGACGTGCTTCAGCATGCGGTTGGGGGCGAACGGCAAGACATGGGAGATCGTCGCGTCGATCAGCTCGGCGGCGAGCGGCGCGGCGATTCCGGCGGCGACGAGGGTGCGCTCGTGCGTGGCCGCGGCGCCGGTGCGCTCGGCCGGGGCGCGTTTGCGCTCGGGCTCGACGTGGGCGGCGGCGGGCTCGCAGGCGGCTGGCTCGGCGGATTCCGGCTCGGCGGATCCCGGCTCGGCGGCTCCGGGCTCGAGCTCTTCCTCGGCGACGATGTCCACCTCGGGCACCACGAGCGCGGGCGCGGGCGCGGGCCGCTGCGGACGCGCTGCCTGCTCGACGACAGGGCCGCTCGCGAGCATCGCGCTGCCCGCGGTCAGTGTGTAGGCCGAAGCGCCGAAGGCGCCCGTGACGGGCTGCTCGTCGGCGTCCGGCGCGAACGCCGCGACGACCTCCGGCTCGGCGACCGCCTTGGTCGCGGCGGAAGCGGCAGACGCGGACGCCGGCTTCGGCGCGGGCTGCGGCGCGGCTACCTGCGCCGCCTGCAACTGGTCGATGAACGGCGAGGCCACCCGCATGATCTCGCGAATCGCCGGTGCCCGCGGCGGCGGTGCGACGGGCTCGAACAATCCGCCGGCCGGCCCGTCGTACGCGTCGAGCGCGGGCGTCGCACGGCGCGCGACGACCTCGACGCACTTGCGCTGGAAGAACCCGCCGACGCCGCCGTCAAGCCCTTCGCGCTGGCGCACGACGATCGCGTCGGGGCCGAGCTCCTCGCGGATCCTCGGCAGCAGGTCGCCGATCGCGGCGCCGCGGTAGGTCCGCGGCTCGTAGAGGTCACTCATGCGTCTACGACTCCAATCGTCTCGACCCGGATCCCGGGCACGATCTCGTTGTAGGAACAGACGGCGAGCTGCGGGAGGGTCTGCTCGCAGAGCCGGCGAAGATGGCGGCGCACGCGCGCCGAGCAGAGCAGGACGGGCCGGCGCCCGCGGGCGATCGCGGAGTCCTGCTGCCCCGACAGCGCCCGCACCAACGCCTGGGCCCGGGCGGGCTCCATCGCGAGGTACTCGCCGTCGGTGGTCACGGTGATTGAATCGGCAATCTCCTGCTCGACTTGAGGATCGAGCGAGATCGCGCGGAGCGTCGACTCCGCGTCGACGTGCGGCGCGGTGATCGCGCGGCCGAGCGCCTGGCGCGCGTACTCGGCCAGCAGCCCCGGGTCGCGGGTGACGCGGGCCTTGTCGCCGATCGCCTCGACGATCGCGCCGAGGTCGCGGATCGAGACGCCCTCGCGCAGGAGCGCCTGCAGCACGCGCTGCACCTCGCCGACGCTCAGCAGGTCGGGCACGACCTCCTCGACGACGGCCGCGTTGTGCTCCTTCAGGCGGTCCAGGAGCTGGCGCGTCTCCTGGCGCGTGAGCAGCTCGGCGGCCTGCTGGCGGATCGTCTCGGTCAGGTGGGTGACGATCACCGACTCGCCGTCGACGACCGTGTGGCCGAGCGCCTCGGCCTCGGCCGCCTGGTCGTCGGCGATCCAGACCGCGGGCAGCCCGAAGGCAGGCTCGACCGTCGGCACGCCCGGCAGCGCGCCGACGGCGTCGCCCGGGTCCATCGCGAGGCGGTGGCCGGGCATCAGGCGCCCGCGCGCGACCTCCGAGCCGCGCACCTTCACGACGTACTCGTGTGAGTCCAGGCTGATGTCGTCGTGGATGCGCACGGGCGAGATGACCATCCCGAGCTCGCCGGCGATCTGGCGGCGCACGACGCCGACGCGCGCCAGCAGCGAGCCGCCCGCCGAGTTGTCGGCCAGCGGCACGAGGCCGAAGCCGATCGCGAGCTCGAGCGGGTCGATCGCCAGCGCGCCGACGGCGGCGTCGCTCGGCGAGGGCAGCTGCGCGGGGACGTGCTCGAGCTCGGCCCGGCGGACGGCTTCGGTCTCGGCGCTCGTCGGACGGTCCTTGATCGCACGGGCGACGAGGAGGAAGGCGCCGCCGACGATCAAAAACGGGATCTTCGGCAGGCCCGGCACGAGCGCCATCAGGCAGATCGCCGCACCGGCCACCATCGGTGCCTTGCGCTGGTCGATGATCTGCGTGGCGATGTCGTTGCCGAGGTCTTTCGTCGACGCCGAGCGCGTGACGATGATGCCCGTCGCGACCGAGACGAGCAGCGCCGGGATCTGCGCGGCGAGACCGTCGCCGACGGTCAGCAGCGAGAAATGCGCCGCCGCGTCGGCGAACGGCATCCCCTGCTGCATGACGCCGACGATGATCCCGCCGATGAGGTTGATGAGGACGATCAGGATCGCCGCGATCGCGTCGCCCTTGACGAACTTCGAGGCGCCGTCCATCGCGCCGTAGAACTGCGCCTCGCGCCCGATCTCGTCGCGCCGCCGGCGGGCCTCGTCCTCGGTGATCTGGCCGGAGTTGAGATCGGCGTCGATCGCCATCTGCTTGCCCGGCATCGCGTCGAGCGTGAAGCGCGCGCCGACCTCCGCCACGCGCCCGGCGCCGTTCGTCACGACGACGAACTGGATCACGATGAGGACGAGGAAGATGATCAGGCCGACGACGACGTTGCCGCCGACGACGAAGTCGCCGAACGCCTTGACGACATGGCCGGCGTCGCCCTCGAGCAGGATCAGCCGCGTGACGCTGATGTTGATCGCGAGGCGAAACAGCGT
>Ga0136617_10003960_pt1 | contig 13242 bp, 14 predicted proteins | sample AntDrymUQ3222106_2_FD_129672 | JGI IMG/M metagenome (GOLD analysis project Ga0136617, IMG submission 129672) | Polar desert sand microbial communities from Dry Valleys, Antarctica - metaG UQ322 (21.06) | ecosystem: Environmental > Terrestrial > Soil > Desert | place: Antarctica: Dry Valley...
ACCGGCGCGATCGTCGCCGCGTCCACGACGTCGCTGCCCGAGACGCCGGGCGGCGAGCGCAACTGGGACTACCGCTACTCATGGATCCGCGACTCGACGTTCGCGCTGTGGGCGCTGTACACGCTCGGCTTCGACTGGGAGGCCAACGACTACTTCTACTTCGTCGCCGACGTCACCGAGGCCGAGCAGGGCACGCTGCAGATCATGTACGGCATCGACGGCCGGGCCGACCTGCCCGAGCGCACGCTCGACCACTTGTCGGGCTACGAGAGCGCCCGGCCCGTGCGCGTCGGCAACGCCGCCCACTCGCAGGCCCAGCACGACGTGTGGGGCGCGGTGCTCGACTCCGTCTACCTGCACACGAAGTCGCGCGATTCGCTGCCCGAGCGCGTGTGGCCGATCCTGGTCCAGCAGGTCGAGGCGACCGAGCGCAACTGGCGCAAGCCCGATCGCGGCATGTGGGAGGTCCGGGGCCAGCCGAAGCACTTCACGTCCTCCAAGCTGATGTGCTGGGTCGCGATGGACCGCGGCGCGCGCCTCGCCGAACTGCGCGAGGACTGGGAGCGGGCCGCGGGCTGGCGCGCAATCGCCGACGAGATCCACGCCGACATCTGCGAGCACGCGCTCGACGAGCGCGGCGTGTTCACCCAGCACTACGACACCACAGCGCTCGACGCGTCGGTCCTCCTGATGCCGCTCGTGCGCTTCCTGCCCGCCGACGACGAGCGCGTCCGGGCCACCGTGCTGGCGATCGCCGAGGAGCTGACCGAGGAAGGGCTGGTGCTGCGCTATCGCGTGCAGGAGACCGACGACGGGCTCTCGGGCGAGGAGGGGGCGTTCACGATCTGCTCGTTCTGGCTGGTCTCGGCGCTGTGCGAGATCGGCGAGGTCGAGCGGGCGCGCGACCTGTGCGAGAAGCTGCTGGCCTACTCCAGCGCGCTCGGGCTCTACGCCGAGGAGATCGACCCGCGCTCAGGCCGCCACCTGGGCAACTTCCCGCAGGCGTTCACGCACCTCGCGCTGATCAACGCGGTGATGCACGTCATCCGGGCCGAGGCGGCGCTCGAGGCGAGCTTCGCAGAGTTCGCGCGCGACCCCGCGCGGGCGGCCGCGCAGGAGCCGCTCGCCCCGCCCGCCGTGGACTGACCGGCCGCGGCACACTACGATCGCGCGATGGTCGAGCGTCTCCACTTCACGGATTCCGACGCAGCGAACGAGCTGATCGCACGCGATCCGTTGGCGCTGCTGATCGGCTTCGCGCTCGATCAGCAGGTCACCGTCCAGAAGGCGTTCGAAGGGCCGCTCGTGCTGCGCGACCGCGCGGGCACGCTCGACGCCGCCGCGCTCGCGGCGATCGACCTCGAGCCGACGTTCCGGCAGCGGCCCGCGATCCACCGCTTCCCGGGCGCGATGGCCAAGCGCGTCGGCGACCTGACCGCGCACGTGGCCGAGCACTACGGCGGCGACGCCGCCCGGATCTGGAACGAGGCCGCCTCCCCCGCGGAGCTGCGCGCCCGGCTCGAGGCGCTGCCCGGCTTCGGCGAGATGAAGGTCACGTCCCTCGCGGCGGTGCTCGCCAAGCGGTTCGGCGTCACGACGGCGCAGGCGCTCGTGCCGCCCCGCCCGACGCTCGGCGACGTCGACTCGCCCGAGGCCCTCGCCGACTACCAGGCCGGCAAGCGCGCGCACAAGGCGCGCCTGCGGCAGGAGGCGGTGCAGGCGCGCGCCATGCGACCCCCCGCCGCCTGAGCGACCCGGCGGCGTCGAGTTCGTGGTCGGTCTGCGCAGCCGCTCCCGTCAGCGCGGCTGGCGAACGTCGAGGCCGAGCGACGCCGCGGCCGCGGAGAGCCGGACGTCGTAGCAATACACGCGCCCGAGATCCTTGGCCAGGCTCAGCGCGGTGGCGAGGTGAAGGGCATCGAGCGAGCGCAGCACCGGCGGCTCGAGCTCGGCAGCCGCCTCGAGCGTCGACTCATCGATCGGGAGAAGCGTGACCGTGGTGAGCGCGGCGCGAGCCCGGCCGAGGGCGACCGCCCCGTAGCGAGCCGCCGCGCGTCGACCCTCGACGACGAGCAGCACGCTGCTCACGAGCGCCTCGCCGGACGCCAGCTCCGCGCGCAACGCGCGACTCTCGGGTTCGGACCGGACGAGCTTGATGAACGCCGACGTGTCGAGGTAGTCCGGCACCTACGCGCGCTCGGCGCGGATCTCGTCGAGCGTCTCGCTGGTGGGAGGCCCGGCGATCGGCTCGGGCAGCTCGTCGAGCACAGCGAGCAGGCTGCCGTGGCCGCGCCGCGCGTCGCGTTCTGCCACGAGTCGGTCGACCGCCGATGCCCGCATCGGCGCAGGACCGAGCTGGGCGACTTCGGCGCCGCGGTCCGTGATGACGAACGACTCGCCGGCGCGAGCCCGCCGGGTGTAGCGGCTGAGGTTCTGGCGCATCTCGCGGATGCCGACTCGCTCCATGTGCGTCATTGTAGCTCGCTGCCTTGGAACTCGACGACCTCCGAGCTGCGCGACTTCAGCGCCACGGTCGTGATGACGACTCGGCGGCCCGAGCCCGCGCCGGGTGAGCGAAGCGCTTGGTGCCGACGCCGTTGCTCGCCGACCCAGCGCCTCCGTCGCGAGCGATCGCCAGGCGCGTCGAAGACTCGGGGGAGGGTCATCGATCAGGGGGCGACTCAGTGTCCAGATCCATGTATCGGTGCATGAACGGGGTGTTCTTCGAGACCTCGGCCTCGGCAGAGACCCATCCCTCTTCAGCCGCGATCTTCTGGTACTCGCCAAGCAGCACCGTCTTCCCGACTCCGCGCAACCCCGTGACGACGAGGGACTGCTCGGGGTATCCGGCTCCCAAGCGCTTCAGCAGAACCCGGAAGTCATCTACATCGGCGCGCCGGCCAACTAGGAAGCGCGGCGCTCCAGCGTTGGGCGTATACGGATGCCGCCACTGCTGGTACCCGCCTGCTCGTGATGCGACGCGGAACCGACCGCTCGCGCGATGCCGTTTGCCGCCGCGGCGGCAGGGGCACGCACCGCTCATGCGGATGCGAGGGCTCCTCGCAGGGGTCCTGACGGCGGCGCTGCTCGGGGTCGCAGGGGCGGGCTGCGGGAACGACGTCGACGAGGCCGGCGCGGACTGGCCGCGGCGCGATCTGAAGATCATGGCCCCGGCCGATCCCGGCGGCGGCTGGGACACGACCGCGCGCGAGATGGCGCGCGTGATCGAGGACGGCGAGCTGATCGGAAAGGGCGTCGAGGTCTACAACGTCTCCGGCGCCGGGGGGACGATCGGGCTCGCGCAGCTCGCCGCCAAGCGCAAGGGAGAGGCCAACCAGATGATGGTCATGGGCCTCGTGATGCTCGGCGCGATCGAGACCAACCAGGCGCCGCTCGACGTCTCCGACACCACCCCGATCGCCGCGCTGACCTCCGAGCCGGAGGCGATCGTGGTGCGCGCCGAGTCCGACGTCCGCGACCTGGCCGATCTCGTCGAGCGGATGAAGGCCGATCCCAGCGCGGTGTCGTTCGCAGGCGGGTCGGCCGGCGGAACCGATCAGATCCTGCTCGGCCTGCTCGCCAAGGCGGGCGGGATCGAGCCCGGCGCGACGAAGTACATCGCCTACTCGGGCGGCGGCGAGGCCAACCAGGCGATCCTCTCGGGCTCGGTCAGCGCCGGCATCTCCGGCGCGTCGGAGTTCGAGGACCAGGTCGCGGGCGGCAAGATGCGCGTGCTCGCCGTCTCGACCGCCGAGCCGGTGACGGTCGGCGGCGAAGCGGCGCCGACGCTGCGCGACAGCGGCTTCGACGTCGTGGTGGAGAACTGGCGCGGCGTGGTGGCGCCGCCCGACATCCTGCCCGCCGAGCGCGCGGCGATGGTCGACGCGCTCGAGCGGCTGCACCGCGCGCCGGCCTGGCGCGAGGCGCTCGAGCGCAACGGATGGACCGACTTCTTCAAGCCGGGCGACGAGTTCACCGCGTTCCTGCGCTCCGAGGACGAGCGCGTCGACGGGATCATCGCCGACCTCGGGCTGGGCGAGTGACCCCGGAGCCGGACTCACGCGCCGGGCGGGTCGGCACGGAGCCGTCGCCGCGCCCCGGCCGTACCAGCGCGCAGCCGCCCTCGCGCGCCTGGCGCGGCCCGCGCGCCTGGGGCCTGATCATGCTGGCGATCGCGGTCGCCGTGCTGGCCGCGACGACCGCGATCCGCAGCCAGGAGGGCTACGCCGCGACCGGCCCGCGCTTCGCCCCGCTGCTCGTCGGGATCCTCCTGGCGGTCCTCGCGCTGCTGTTCCTCGCGCGGACCGTCGTGCGCCCCGACGTCGCCCTCGCCGAGCGCGCGGCGCGCGAGCGCGACGTGACGGAGTGGCCGGCGCCGGGCGCCGTGGTCGCCGCGCTGCTCGCCTACGCGCTGCTGATGGGACCGCTCGGCTACATCGTGGCCACGACGCTGTTCTTCGTCGCCGTGGCGCGCATCCTCGGTAGCCGCGCGCCGATTCGCGACCTCGTCGCCGGGTTCGCGATCGCCGTCGTCCTCTTCGTCGCCTTCACGCAGTTCCTGGGCGTCGACCTGCCCGCCGGCCTGACCCCGATCACCTGACCGCCCGTGGACGCCCTCTCCGAGCTGATCGACGGCTTCGGCACGGTGCTCGAGCCGGCGAACCTGCTCTACGCGCTCGCCGGCGTGCTGCTCGGCACGTTCGTCGGGGTGCTGCCGGGCATCGGCCCGGCGCTGACGATCGCCCTGCTGCTGCCGCTGACGTTCAACTTCGACGACCCGACCGGCGCGTTCATCCTGTTCGCCGGCATCTACTTCGGCGGCATGTACGGCGGGTCGACGACGTCGATCCTGCTCAACACCCCGGGGGAGTCCGGCTCGGTGGCGACGGCGATCGAGGGGTTCGAGATGGCCAAGCGCGGGCGCGCGAAACCGGCGCTCGCCACCGCGGCGATCGGCTCGTTCGTGGCGGGCACGATCGGACTGGTGCTCCTGACGTTCCTCGCGCAGCCGATCGCCGACCTCGCCGTCGGCCTCCAGCCGGCCGACTACTTCGCGCTGGTCGTACTCGCGTTCGTCGCGGTCACGGCGCTGATCGGCCGCTCGGTGATCCGCGGCCTGCTCTCGCTGGGGCTCGGGCTCGCGATCGGGCTGATCGGGATCGACCAGCTCACCGGCCAGGCCCGGCTGACCTTCGGCGTCGACCAGCTGTTCGCGGGCGTCGACATCGTGATCGTCGCCGTCGGGCTGTTCGCGATCGGCGAGGCCCTGCACATGGCGTCGCGGGTCCGGCGCGGCGGCCGGGAGGAGGAGCACGCGGAGGTGACCGGCTCGCAGTGGCTCGGGCGCGAGGACCTCGGCCGCTCGTGGAAGCCGTGGCTCCGCGGTACGGCGTTCGGCTTCCCGTTCGGCGCGATGCCGACCGGCGGCGCCGAGATCCCCACGTTCCTCTCCTACGCGACCGAGCGCCGGCTCGCGCGCGGCAAGGCGAAGGAGGAGTTCGGCAAGGGCGCGATCGAGGGCGTCGCCGGTCCCGAGGCCGCCAACAACGCCGCGTTCACCGGCGTGCTCGTGCCGCTGCTGACGATCGGCATCCCGACCTCGGCCCACGGCGGCGATCCTGCTCGCCTCGTTCCAGATCTTCGACCTGCAGCCCGGGCCGCAGCTGTTCGAGCGCGAGCCCGACCTCGTGTGGGCGCTGATCGCGTCGCTCTACGTCGGCAACGTGATGCTGCTCGTACTCAACCTGCCGCTGATCCGGCTGTGGGTCAAGGTGCTCCAGATCCCCCGTCCGATGCTGTACACGGCGATCCTCGTGTTCGCGACGCTCGGCGTGTACTCGATCTCGGGCTCGGTGGTCGAGGTGCTGATCGCCTACGCGATCGGCGTGCTCGGCTTCGGCATGCGGCGGTACGACTTCCCCATCGCGCCGGTGATCCTCGGCGTGATCCTCGGCCCGCTCGCCGAGTTGCAGCTGCGCCGGACCCTGCTCGTCTCCGACGGCGACTGGACCGCGCTGGTCGACCGCCCGTTCGCCGCGGCGGTGCTCGCCGTCGCGCTCCTCGCCTTCGTCATCCCGCTGGCGCCGCGCGTGATCGCGCGCCTGCGCGGCGAGCGCTTCGAGGGCAGGAAGGTCGTGTTCGGGGAGGAGGACTGACTCGACGGTGTCCGCCCGGTTGACAACAGGGCTGCGCCGCGAGAAGGTGCAGCGGGTGTCGGGGGGCAACGACTGGGGACGGCGGGACCGCACCGTCTGGCATCAGATGAGCGGGCGCCCGCCCACGGGCGCCAAGGGCCCGCTGATCGTCGCCGAGGGCGACGGCGCGTGGGTCACCGACGTCGACGGCAACCGCTACCTCGACGGTCTCAGCGGCCAGTGGTGCGTGAACGTCGGCTACGGGCGCGAGCGGCTCGCCGACGCGGCGGCCGAGCAGCTCAAGCGGCTCGCGTTCCACCCGCTCACGCGCGGGCACCTGCCGGCGATCGAGCTGGGTGAGCGGCTCGACGCGCTGCTCGGCGGCGAGCGCGCGACGTTCTACTCGAACTCCGGCTCGGAGGCCAACGAGCTGGCGTTCAAGCTCGTGCGCCAGTACCACCAGCTGCGCGGGGAGCACCAGCGCTTCAAGATCATCGCCCGCTACCGCGCCTACCACGGCTCGACGCTCGGCGCGCTGTCGGCGACCGGCCAGGCGATGCGCCGCTCCGGCTATGAACCGCTGGCGCCCGGCTTCCTGCACGTGCCGCCGCCCGACCCCTACCGCGACGGCATCGCCGACGACGATCTCGAGGCCTACGGACAGCGCTGCGCGGCCGACCTGGAGCGCACGATCGCGTTCGAGCTGCCCGAGACCGTCGCGGCGGTGATCGTGGAGCCGATCATCACCGGCGGCGGCATCCTGATCCCGCCCGACTCCTACCTGCCCGCGGTCGGCGCGATGTGCGAGCGCCACGGCGTGCTGCTGATCGTCGACGAGGTGATTTGCGGCTTCGGGCGCGTCGGGACGTGGTTCGGCCACGACGCGTCGGGCGTGCGGCCGGACATCGTGACGATGGCCAAGGGCATCACGAGCGCCTACTTCCCGCTCGCCGCCACGGTCGTCTCCGACGAGATCTTCGCCGCCTTCCCGGCCGATCCCGCCGACGCCGGCCGCCTGCGCCACATCAACACGTTCGGCGGCCACCCCGCGGGTTGCGCCGTCGCGCTGGAGACGCTGGCGATCATGGAGGAGGAGGCGCTGGTCGAGCGCTCGGCGACGGTCGGCGCGGCGCTGCTGCGCCGGCTGCAGGACGAGCTCGGCGACCATCCGCTGGTGGGAGAGGTCCGCGGCCGCGGCCTGCTGATCGGGATCGAGCTGGTGGCCGACCAGGCGACGCGCGCGCCGGTGGAGCGGCCCGTGTCGGCCGGCATCGTGGCGGCCGCGCAGCAGCACGGGCTGCTGGTCGGGCGCAACGTCGACACGGCGGCCGGCCTGGACAACGTGATCGCGCTCGCCCCGCCGCTCTCGCTGACCGACGAGGACGTCGACCACGTCGTCGACGCGCTGGGCGCGTGCTTCGCGGACCATTCGAGCAAGGTGGCGTCTTCTTGAGCCGTCTGATCTTCGCGGGCGGCACCGTCGTCACCGCCGAGGGCTCCTACCGCGCCGACGTCGCGGTGACCGGCGAGACGATCGAGGCCGTCGGCGTCGACCTGGCGCGCGACGGCGCCGAGGTCGTCGACGTCTCGGGCGCGCGCCTGATGCCGGGCTTCATCGACGGGCACACGCACCTCGACATGCCGTTCGGCGGCACGGTCACCGCCGACGACTGGGACAGCGGGACGGCGGCCGCGGTCGCCGGGGGGACGACGACGCTCGTGGACTTCTCGCTGCAGGATCCCGAGGGCACGCTCGCGGAGGCGGTGGAGACGTGGCAGCGCAAGGCCGAGGGCAAGGCGCACGTCGACTACGGCCTGCATGTCGCGATCACCAACCTCACCGAGCAGGTCAAGGCCGAGCTGCCGTCGCTGCCCGCGCTGGGCGTCGCGACGGTGAAGATCTTCATGGCCTACAAGGGCACGCCGCTCTACACGGCGGACGAGGACCTGTTCGAGGCGATGCAGATCGCGCGCGAGTGTGGGCTGCTCGTGCTGGTGCACGCCGAGAACGGCGACGCGATCGCCAAGCTGCAGGCGCAGGCGCTCGCGCGCGGAGACGTCGAGCCGCGCTGGCACGGGCTGACCCGCCCCGAGGCGGTCGAGGCGGAGGCGACCAACCGGGCGATCCGGCTCGCGGAGGTCGCCGACTGCCCGCTGCTCGTCGTGCACGTCTCCTGCGCGGCGTCGCTCGAGGAGATCAAGCGCGCCCACGCGCGCGGCCGGCCGGTGTACGCCGAGACCTGCCCGCAGTACCTCGTCTTCTCCGACGCCGATCTCGCGCGGCCGGACTTCGAGGGCGCGAAGTACGTCCTCTCTCCGCCCCTGCGCGATCCCTCCAACCAGCCGGCGCTCTGGCGCGGCCTGCAGAGCCAGGACCTGCACATCTTCGGCTCCGACCACTGCGCGTTCGACTTCGCCGGCCAGAAGGAGCTGGGCCGCGACGACTTCACGCTCATCCCCAACGGCGCGCCGGGCGTGGAGGAACGCTCGTCCGTGCTGTGGACGCATGGCGTGCGCGAGGGGCGGATCTCGGAGAACCTGATGGTGGCGGTGCTCGCCACCAACCAGGCCAAGGTCCACGGCATGGCCGGCCGCAAGGGCGCGCTCGCGCCCGGGGCGGACGCCGACATCGTCGTCTGGGACCCCGAGCTGACGATCACGGCCACGCAGGCCAACCGCCACGGGAACGTCGACTACACGCCGTACGAGGGCATGACGTTCACCGGCGGCCCGGCGTCGGTCTACGTGCGCGGCAAGCTCGCCTACCGCGACGGCGAGGTCGTCGCGGCGGCCGGCACCGGCCGCTTCGTGCACCGCACGTTCGCGCAGCCCGCTCCCGGCGCGGCGGTCCGCTAGTGGCGGGCCACTGATGGCAGCGGTCGACCCGGCCCGCGCGGTCGCGGGCCTGCGCCGGATCGCGGAGCTGACGGGAAGCGACGACGGCGCCCAGCGCGTCGCGTGGACGGACACGTGGATCACCGCGCGCGAGTGGCTGCGCTCCGAGCTCGACGGGATCGCGGGCGTGAGCGTGGAGACCGACGAGGCCGGCAACACCTGGGCGACCGCGCCGGGCGAGTCCGAGCGCTTCGTCATCGTGGGCGGCCACCTCGACTCCGTCCCGAACGGCGGCTGGCTCGACGGGACGCTCGACGTGGTGGCCGGACTGGAGGTGCTGCGCGCGCTCGCGCCCGAGCGCCGCGCGCTCACGCTGAAGCTCGTCGACTGGGCCGACGAGGAGGGCGCGCGCTTCGGCCGCAGCCTGCTCGGCTCCAGCGCCTGCTCGGGCACGCTCGACCCCGAGGCGGTGCGCGGGCTGACCGACCGCGACGGCACCGCGCTGCCCGACGCGCTCGCCGCCCACGGCGTGGAGCTCGACCGGATGAGCGAGTCCGGCGCGCGCCTGCGCGACGCGATCGCCTACCTCGAGTTGCACATCGAGCAGGGCCCGGTGCTCGAGCAGCTCGACCTGCCGCTCGGCGCCGTGCTCGGCACGTTCGGCGTGCAGCGTCACATGGTGCGCTTCACCGGCGCGCACGCCCACGCGGGCGCGAGCCCGATGCACCTGCGCCGCGACGCGTTCCTCGCCGCGGCGCGCAGCGCGCTGGCGTTTCGCGACGACGCCGCGGCGCGCGACGACGTGCGCGCGACGACCGGCATCGTGCGCGTCTCGCCGGGCATCGTCACCGCGTTCAACGGCAGCTGCGCGGTCTCGCTCGACCAGCGCGCGCTCCAGGCGGACGTGCTGGCCGACATGCTCGCGAGCGCCAAGGCGAACGCGGCGCGGATCGCCGCGGAGGAGGGCTGCGAGGTGGCGTGGGAGCGCGTCTGGGAGATCGAGCCGATCCTGTTCGACCCGACGCTCGTCGACCTCGCCGACGCGGCGGTGAACGAGGTCGCGGCGACGAGCCACCGGCTGCCGAGCGGCCCGCTGCACGACGCGGCCGAGATGGCGCGCGTGATGCCGACCGTGATGCTGTTCGTCAAGAGCCTCGGCGGCGTGAGCCACACCAAGGAGGAGGACACGCCCGAGGCGGATCTCGAGCTGTCCGTTCGCGCCCTGTACGAGCTCACGCGGCGCACGCTCGCGTGGGCGGAGGAGCAAGCCGCTTCATGAGCACCATCGCCGACTCGCCGCTCTCCAACGGCGATCTCGCCCCGACCGGGCCCGAGCAGCGCACCTGGGGGACCTACAACCTCGCCGCGCTGTGGATCGGGTTGTCGATCGTCATCACCACCTACACCCTCGCCTCTGGCCTGATCGCCGCGGGCATGACCTGGTGGCAGGGGCTGCTGACCGTCTCGCTGGGCAACTTCCTCGTGCTGATCCCGATCCTGCTCAACTCGCACCCGGGGACCAGGTACGGCATCCCGTTCCCCGTGCTGGTGCGCTCGAGCTTCGGCATCCGCGGCGCGAACGTGGCCGCGATGGCGCGCGCGCTCGTCGCCTGCGGCTGGTTCGGCATCCAGACGTGGATTGGGGCGCTCGCGCTGGACACGCTGATGACGACGCTCACGTCGGGCTGGGCCGACGTCACGGGCCATCGCGCGATCGCGTTCGGAGTGTTCTGGCTCGTCCAGGTCGCGATCATCCTGCGCGGCATCGACGGCATCCGCTTCCTCGAGAGCTACGCCGCGCCGCTGCTGATCGGGTCGAGCGTGGCGCTGCTGGTCTGGGCGTTCAGCGCCGGGGGCGGGATCGGCAACGTCTTCTCCACCTCCTCGAGCCTGCTCACCGACGACCAGAGCTTCTGGTCGCTGTTCGGGCCCGGCCTCGCGGCCAACGTCGGGTACTGGATCACGCTGTCGATGAACATCCCCGACTTCACGCGCTACGCGAAGGACCAGCGCTCGCAGGTGGTCGGCCAGAGCATCGCGATGCCGCTGGCGATGACCGGCTTCTCGTTCATCGGCATCGCCGTCACCGCCGCGACGGTCGTGGTCTACGACGAGGCGATCTGGGACCCGGTGACGCTGGTGGCGCGCCTGCTCGCGGACCTGCCGGTGCTGCTGGTCCTCGCGATGGCGATCGTGGTCATCGCGCAGGTCTCGACGAACATGGCCGCGAACGTCGTCTCGCCGTCCAACGACTTCTCGAACCTCTCGCCGCGCCAGATCTCCTTCCGCATGGGCGGCATGATCACCGCCGTCATCGGGATCGTCTCGTTCCCCTGGAAGCTCTACGAGGACGTCGGCGCCTACATCTTCACCTGGCTCGTCGGCTACGGCAGCCTGCTGGCGTCGTTCCTCGCGGTGATGGTGGTCGACTACTGGCTGGTGCGCCGCGCGCGGCTCAACGTGGAGGAGCTGTACCGGCCGGGCGAGGGCGGCGAGTACTGGTACTCCAACGGCTACAACTGGCGCGCGCTGATCGCGGTGGCCGTGGGGGTCATCCCAGTCTTGCCGGGCTTCCTGCACGCGGCGACGACGGAAGGCGGGGTCGTCGCGGACCCGAACTTCCTCGACGAGCTCTACCGCTACGGCGTGTTCGTCGCGTTCGGCATCTCCGCGATCGTGTACGTCGCCCTGGCGCGGGCGCAGAGCGGCGCCCGGGCCCCCGCCACGGCGACGCTCGACTGACGCCGTGGACTTCGGCGTCACGTTCCAAACCGACCCGCCGGCCAGCCGGGTCGTCGAGCTCACCCGGCGAGCGGAGGCGCTCGGCTTCAGCCACGCCTGGACGTTCGACTCCCACATCCTGTGGCAGGAGCCATACGTCGTCTACACGCAGATGCTCGCGGCGACGGAGCGGATCATGGTCGGCCCGTTCGTCACCAACCCGGCCACGCGCGACCCCACCGTCACCGCGTCGCTGTTCGCGACGCTCAACGACGGCTTCGGCAACCGGACGATCTGCGGCATCGGCCGCGGCGACTCCGCGCGCCGGGTGCTCGGCAAGCCGCCGACGACGCTCGCCGAGACCGAGGCCGCGATGCACGTCATCAAGGAGCTGGCCGAGGGGCGGGCGATCGAGACGCCGGCCGGGGAGGTCCGGATCCCGTGGGTGCGCGACGGCAGGCTCGACGTGTGGATGGCCGGCTACGGGCCCAAGGCGCTCGCGCTCGTGGGGCGCAAGGCCGACGGGTTCATCCTCCAGCTCGCCGACCCGGTGATCGTGCGCTGGACCGTCGAGCGCGTGCGCGCGGCGGCGGTCCAGGCGGGCCGCGATCCGGATTCGATCGCGATCTGCGTGGCGGCGCCGGCCTACCTGGGCGACGACCTCGACCACGCGCGCGAGCAGTGCCGCTGGTTCGGCGGGATGGTCGGCAACCACGTCGCCGACCTCGTCCGCCGCTACGGCGAGGGCGAGCGCTCCGGGCGAGACAGCATCCCGACGGCGCTGACCGACTACATCCGCGCGCGCGAGGGCTACGACTACGCGCACCACGGCCGCGCCGGCAACCCGGACACCACGTTCGTGCCCGACGAGATCGTCGACCGCTTCTGCGTGCTCGGCACGGTCGATGACCACCTGACCAAGCTGCGCGAGCTCGAGGCGCTCGGCGTCGACCAGTTCAACATCTACCTCATGCACGACGCCCAGGAGGCGACGCTCGACGGCTACGGCGAGCACATCATCGGGGCGCTGCGCGCCTGAGGCGCTGCGTCAAGCCGAGTCAGGTCCGGCATGCCCTACGCGGCCAGCTTCGATTCCGTCCCAATGCACATGGTCGGAGGCGTCTCGGGTCACGACTGGCTGGTCAGCGGCTGGCTGAGGCGCAGGTGGTTGCCGTTGGGGTCCCGCACGCCGGGTCTGCAGATAGCCATACGGCGTCTCCCCGTACGCCTCGCGAAAGCGCCGCGAGAAGTGCGCGGGCGACATCAGCGCCGCACGCGCCATCGCAGGCACCTCCAGCGGCCGCGCGTACTCGCGGTCCAGCAGATCGTGCGCGTGACGCAGGCGCGCGAGCTCCTCGAGATCCACCCCCTCAATCTACGCGCCGACGGCGCGACGGCGCCGCTCAGCGAGCGCTGCGCACCGCGCGAGCAGAAGCATGCCGGTGGAGGATCCTTGGACGCGACACCCCGCGTGGCTCGCCTCACAGGGACGACGAGCCCGCTCGGGCGGCGAGCGCCGCCACGGTTCTGCTGTCGTGCGCCGTCGCCTCAG
>Ga0136617_10003961_pt1 | contig 13241 bp, 13 predicted proteins | sample AntDrymUQ3222106_2_FD_129672 | JGI IMG/M metagenome (GOLD analysis project Ga0136617, IMG submission 129672) | Polar desert sand microbial communities from Dry Valleys, Antarctica - metaG UQ322 (21.06) | ecosystem: Environmental > Terrestrial > Soil > Desert | place: Antarctica: Dry Valley...
GAGTTCCGTAGGAACGACATAATTTTATGTCGTTCCTACGGAACTCGTTCAACATTTGGCAAATTCGTTGCTACAAACATAGCGTTCCTAACGGAACTAAAGAGTTTTCAAACAGCTTCTTAGCCCACCGTGTTTTTCCACTTGCGCCCGTCGTTTGCCAGAAGTTCGTCAGCCTCCGCCGGTCCCCAGGTTTCCGATTCGTAATTCGGAAAATCCCGCGCCGGAATCGCCTGCCAAACGTCCAGAATCGGCGAAACGATGCGCCAGCTTTCTTCGACCATATCGGCGCGTTGAAAAAGCGTCGCGTCGCCCGTCATACAATCATACAAAAGCCGCTCGTAGCCGGTGCTGACGATGTTGCCGAAGTGGTCGAGGTAGTTAAAATCCATTTCAACCGCGCCCATATTGACAATCGGACCCGGAACCTTCGCGCCGAAGTGAAGCGTAATTCCTTCGTCCGGCTGAATGTGAATCTCGATGCGGTTAGTCGTCAGTTTTTCAATCGGCGTATCACGAAACAGCACGAACGGTGCTTTTTTAAATTGAATCACGATGGTCGTGTGTCTTTCGGGCAGACGTTTTCCCGTGCGGATATAAAACGGCACGTCCGCCCAACGCCAATTATCAATCGAAAGTTTCAAAGCCGCGTAGGTTTCCGTGTTCGATGCGGGCGGAACACTTTGCTCGCTTCGATACGCCATAACTTTTTTATCATCAACTTCGCCCGCGCCGTATTGCCCGCGCACGGTTTCTTGGAGAACGTCTTCGGGCGAAAAAGTCTGAATCGCGTGCAGAATCTTTGCCTGCTCGTCTCTGACGGCATCGGCTTCAAACGAGACGGGCGGCTCCATCGCCGTCAAAGTTATCAGTTGAAAAATGTGATTCGGAATCATATCGCGCAGTGCGCCCGCCGTATCGTAATAACCGCCGCGCTGCTCGACACCGAGTTTTTCCGCCACCGTAATCTGCACGTGGTCAATAAAATTTCTATTCCAAATCGGCTCGAAAATACTGTTGCCGAAACGGAAAACCAGGATATTTTGAACGGTTTCTTTTCCGAGATAATGGTCAATCCGGTAGATCTGATTTTCTTTGAGAATTTTTAAAAGCTCGTGGTTGAGTTTTTTGGCTGATTCGAGGTCGCGCCCGAAAGGCTTTTCAAAAATAAAGCGTCGCCAATGTTTTTCGTCCTCGACTCCCAAACCGTTTTTGCAGACCTTTTCCGCGACGTTTGCAAACAGCGACGGCGGCGTGGCGAGATAATAAAAATAATTTACGGGAATCGAGTGAGTCTTTCCGACTTCGCCAAGCAGTTTTTTCAAATCCTTGAACAGTTTCTTGTCGTCGTCAAAATCGCCGCCCGTGTAATAAATTCTTTCTTCAAACCATTTTATCAAATTTTTATCAACCGGATTTGGTGTATATTCTTTTAATTCACTAATAATTTTACGCCGGAAATCGGCAGTCTCCATCTCCTGTCGCCCGACACCGACAACTGCAAAATTTTCCGGCAAAAACTTCTCTTTTGCCAGATTATAAAGCGCGGGGAAAAGTTTGCGTTTGGTCAAATCGCCGGTTGCGCCGAAAATCACCATCACGCACGGGTCGGCGGTTCGTTGTGTATTATTCATTTTTATATTTTGCCACAAATAATATTTAGCCACGAACAGACACGAAAGAACACGAAAATTATATTAAAAATTCTTTCGGGTTGGTTCGTGTCTGTTCGCGGCTATTTTGTTTTCTGCTAAATTCCCAGCTTTTCACGAAGTTTGAGTTCCAGCCGGTTCATTTCGCCCGCGTCGGTTTCGTGGTCAAATCCGCACAGATGCAAAATGCCGTGTAAAATCAGTTGTCTGATTTCCCTTTCAAAAGTGAGATTATTTTCCTCTGCCTGTCTTTTGGCTTGTTCGAGGCTGATGAAAATGTCGCCCAGATTATTATCCCCCGCTTCAAATTCTTCGGCTTCAAAAGGAAAGGAAAGAACATCGGTCGTTGTATCTTTGCCGCGAAAAGTTTTATTGAACAATCGCATTTTTTTATCGGAAACAAATGCGATTGTCAGGAATCTGCCGCTTGTCTGTGATATTTTTTCGACAACTTTTCCTGCAAATTCTTCAAATGCCTTTGCATCAATTTTAACTTTGCGCTGATTGTTGATGATTTCGAGCATTTGAAAAATTCTTCTCGGTTTAATGAGCTACTTTCAATTCTAAAAAATAAAGTAAGAAGAAATTGCTATGGATTTATTAAAAAGCAAAGTCGTTTTTTGGCGATAACTATTGCCGCTAGGTTCTGTTGACATTTGCTTTTCTGCGCTGGAAGCGCATCGGAAATTAGCCTGCGGTAAAACCGCAGGTAAAATGCCAAACCAGATTTCCGCGCCGATAGGGGCGGTGGAAACTGCGAGTGTCCGGCACTCCTCCAGAGTGCGAATCATTTTATCTATTGTTCCTGTGGCTCACGCCACAGGCTAATTTCCGCAGTGCCTTCGGCACAAAAACAAAATGTCAATAGAACCTGCATCAAAAAATTAGTCTCAAGGGAAACTAAAGACATTAGCAAAAAACACAATGAGATTTTAGTTTTCAATGGTGTTACGGCACAAACATTCACGGACTGAATGTGTTTTAATATCACTTTTTCAACTGTGAGTCATTCATAAACTGTCGTTGTAAATTTACGAACTGTCAAAGGAAACTGAGTTCCCAATGTTCGAGGTGTTCGGTTGATTCGCCCGGCGCGAGACTTCGGAGCGGAGCGAGCGATTCGATTTCGACAAACTCACCGGCAGTATAAAGTTCGTTGTTTGAATTCATATCAGGATAAGCTGCGCCTTCGATATAATTGAAACGTTTGACGAATTGCAAATTTTCGACGCGATACGCCGCCCAGCCTTGCCTATTTAAAACGCCGATTTTTTGCGGCTCGCTTTTTGCGGCATCTACTTTCAGACGAATAAAATCTTTGTCGAATTGCCAGCGCGAATCGGTAAAATCCGTGTAAGACCAGACGGTTAGATTTCTGACGGGCAGCAGAGTTTCCGCCCCATATGGCGCGAACGGCTCGTTCGGAATTTCGCACACGCCGCCGCTGATCATAATTGTTAACGCCCACGCCGCCAGTTCAATCGTCGCCGCGCCGCGATTGGTGATTTTGTGATTTATCGAAACGCCGCTTCCCGTTTCATCTAAAGTGACGATTATTTCCTTCTGCGTGTTGGTTGTTTGTTCAATCGGCTGAACGAGGCGAATCGAATTTTCTTTTCGGTTGTAAAAGTATTCGACCGGCGCGTTGTCGGGCGCGTAAGAATCAGGCATATTTTCCGGCGCAATCCACAAACGATGCCCGCCGTACGGCTTAAATTCTCCGAGCGCGGTTTCGACTCGCGCGTCAGGATGCCAGCCCAAAATATTTTCGCCGCCGACCAAACAGTAACCGATGATGCGCGGTCCGACATCGGTCGTCACGATTATTTCGACTTCGCCGTTTGAAAGGCGAATGCAGTTCGGCAAATTTAGACGCTCAATTATTTCCATCAATTAATTCTTTCGCTCCGTCCGCTGCATTGGATACATAAACCGCTGTTTCATTATTTGTTCGCCGCCGGTATTCGTCCGAAATTCGTTTCGTAAAATTCTCGACGCTTCCTCTCTGCACCAGATTGACCGTCGAGCCGCCGAAACCGCCGCCGGTCATTCGCCCGCCGAGAACGCCTTCGCACTGCGAAGCAATTTCGACCAGCAAATCCAGTTCGCGGCAGCTAACCTCATAATTGTCGCGCAGACTCGCGTGCGAGAGCCACATCAAACGTCCGAACTCGTTCAAATCATTTTTCTTCAAGGCTTCGGCTGCGTTCAAAGCGCGCTCATTTTCCGTGACGACGTGGCGGCAGCGTTTCCTGATAATTTCCGGCAGATGCGCCGCGTATCGTTCAAAATCTCTAATACCGACATCGCGCAGCTGCGTAATTCCCGGCAGAAATTCCCGCAAAATCTCGACCGCTTTTTCGCACTCGGCGCGGCGCGTGTTGTATTCGGAAGCGGCGAGTTTGTGTTTGACTTTTGAATCGCAAATTACAATCACCGAATCCTGCGCGGCAAAAGGAATTTGTTCGGCTTCCAGGCTCCGGCAATCAATCAGAAGGGCGTGATTTTTCCGTCCCAAAGCTGAAATGTATTGATCCATAATGCCGACTTTCGCGCCGACAAATTCGTGTTCGGCGGCTTGCCCGGCGAGTGCGAGCTGAACTTTTCCAATCGGCGAAGCGGAAATTTCACTCAAAGCCAGTCCGACGGAAATCTCCAGCGCGGCAGATGAAGAAAGTCCCGCGCCGCTCGGCACATCCGAATTAATTAGCAAATCCGCGCCGCGCAAAATTATGTTTCGCCGTTCCAAAATCCGCGCCATACCTTCGATATAATCAAGCCACGTGCCGCGCCGCGTCTTTTCCGGCGCGTCCAAATTTATCTCGCCCGCTTCATTAACATTTACCGAAAGAATCCGAATCTTTCTGTCATCGCGCACGGCGGCGGCAACGGTCGTTCCGCGCTCAATCGCCATCGGCAGCACGAAACCGCCGTTGTAATCGGTGTGTTCGCCGATCAGATTGACTCTGCCGGGAGCGCGAAACAAACGCGGCTCGCACCCGTAAATTTCGGCAAATTCCGATTTTAATTGTAAAGAGTCAACAGCCATCAAAATTGTAGGGCAGGTCTTGTGCCTGCCCGATGAGCGCGAGCGAAAATTAGACAAAAATTCAAGTTGAATTCAACCAACGGTTTTAGCGACATTCGTCGCTTCGGGCAGGCACCAGACCTGCCCCTTCAAACCTTATTAGACGACCGGCTCGACAAGATTGCGAAGCTCTGCCGCCTTTTCCTCCGGCAAAGTGTCGTTGATAAACATTCCCGCACCGGCTTCACTGCCCGCCAGAAATTTCAGCTTCGTCGCCGTCCGCATCGGCGGGTAAAACTCGACGTGAAAATCAAAAAAGTCATAATTCACATTGTCGGACGGGCGATTATTCATCGCCATAATATACGGAAAACTGACATCGAAAAGTTTATCAAATGCCGTCAAAACTTGTTTGAAAATCATCGCTAAATCGCGCAATTGCTTTAACGAGAAATCGGTTAACGCTTCGGCGTGACGGTTCGGATAAATGTGCAGCTCATACGGGTAACGCGCAAAAAACGGAACGAGCGCGGTGAAGGATTCGTTTTCGGCGACGATTCTGCGTCGGTCTTTTCGCTCGTCTGCCAAAATGTTCGCAATCAAATTTACGCCGGTTTTTGTCCGGTGTTCGCGGCATTGTTTCACCTTTTGCGCCATTCGCGGCGGCACGAACGGATAAGCGTAAATCTGCCCGTGTGGGTGCGGCAGCGTCACGCCGACGGCTTCGCCTTTATTCTCGAAAATAAAAACATATTTGACGAAATCGTGATCGTTTAAATCATTGAATCTATCCTGCCAAACCCGCATCAGTTTATAAATCTGCGACACGGGCTGCTGCGCCAGACTCGAATTGTGTTCGGGCGTATAGACGACAACCTCGCACACGCCCTGCGCCGGACGGACGGGATAAAGCTCGCTCGCTTCGACGGCGGGCGCGGGCGGATTCAGATGTAGGCTCGGAAATTTATTTTCAAAAACTATGATGTCGTAGGTCGGCTCGGGAACTTCGGTCGGGAAACCGCCGGGCGCGGTCGGGCAGAGCGGGCAATAACCGGGCGGCGGAAAAAACGTGCGGTCTTGCCGGTGCGTCGCCGTCACCGTCCATTCCCCCAAAAGCGGATTCCACCGGAGTTCAGACATTTTCGCTCACCTCTTTTTGCGGCTCGGCTTCTTCGTTTCCGAATGTGTAGTAAATAATGTAACGCTTGCCGTCTGCCATCGTCTCGCGTCGTTTGTGCATTTCTCCGACTGTTTTTTCCGGTTGTTTTTCTTCGTTTTCCATAGGTTAGTTTGTAATGAATTCGAGAAAATTTAACCACAGATAGGCACGGATAAGAAAATGAATTTTATCTTTTTGATTTATCTGCGTTCATCTGTGAAAATGCGAAGCAGGATGGTTAAATTTCTTTTGCCCTTCTGCAAATTAATAAGCGAACGCCTGATAAACTTCTGCGGTGTCAATTTCATCGAGCGATTCGACGCGCGGGTTAAAACGCAAAAGATGTTTCGCCTGCACTGAAAGATTTTCCCACGTTGCGCGGGGAATGCGAATCGAAACTTCCGGTCGAAACATCCAGCGGCGACTGTAGCCGATCACGCACATCGGGCGCGGCTCGTCGGTTTTGTTCGGCGTTCCGCGATGAATCGCCCGCACGTCCCGAATCATCAAATCGCCGGTTTTCATCATCAGCCGGTCGAGTTTGATTTCGCCCATTTCGAGTTTTCTCAAGCCTTCTTCTTTCGTCATCAGATGCGTGCCGTAAGTCGTCTCGAACGGTCCGTTGTCTTCGGTCACATCAACGAGCGGAAAATTAACGGCAAGCTGAAACGACGGCGTTTCGCTGGCAAGCTCAGGGAAAAGCGGCGGCGCGTCGCGGTGTAAATCCTGATAATCAGAACCTTTGAAAGGCGTGTCGGTGGCAAGCTGGCACATCACAAAATCCTTCCCGACGAGATTTTCGACAATCGCCAAAACATCCGGGTCGGCGAAAATCTCCTCATCGGCAAACGGTTCAACAAACGGCAAAGTCACGTAATAACGATTCGAGCCGCGATTTTCGTTGCCGCGCTCGCGCTCGACGTGTGTTGCGAGCAGCGGCTGAAATTCCTCGTTCCAGCGACGCAACTTTTCCGCCGGAAAATGTCCGCGCAAAACGCATTGTCCCTGCGTGATGGCTTCGTGCGTAAATTGTTCGATTTCAGATTTGTTGTAACGCATATCTTTAAATGGAAAATGTAAAACGGAAAATGGAAAATTTGCGGAAGGAGAATCTTAAATTTTCCATTTTCCGTTTTACATTTTCCATTATTTAAGTTTCGTCAGACGATTCTGCACGACGACGACAAATAAAAGTATAACGCCGCGCAAAACGAGTTGCCACCACGGGCTGATTTGACCTTCGAGATTGAATAAATTAAAAATCACGCCGAGCAGCAGAACGCCGACGAGCGTTGATAAAACGCTGCCCTGTCCGCCGGTTAAAAGCGTGCCGCCGATGACGACCGCCGCAATCGCGTCGAGTTCCCAACCGACACCGGCAACCGGCTGACCCGTTCCCAAACGCGAGGCGAGAATCACGCCCGCCAATCCTGCCAACGCTCCGCTAATCGCGTAAACTGCAATGGTGACGCGGCTGACATTCAATCCCATCAGTCGTGCGGCTTCGTCATTGTCGCCGACCGCAAATACATTTCGCCCGAATCTGGTGTGATTCAAAACGAGCCAGCCGACGGCAAATGCGACGATTAAAATCGCAATCGGAACCGGCAGAAAATCGCCGATTAAACCGCGACCGAGCCAGTTAAAATTTTCGTTCGTGCCGGTAATTCTGACCGATTGCTCGCCCGTCGCCGCCAGAGCCAGACCACGTGCCGCGATCATCATCGCCAAGGTAACGATAAACGGCTGAATTCTGGCTTTTGCAATCACCAAACCGTTGATTAAACCTAAAACGGTGGCTGCCGCGACTGCCGCGACGAGCGCGATGATTAAACCACGTTCGGCTAAATTGGCGGCAATCACGCCCGCCACCGCCAATAGCGCGCCGACCGATAAATCAATGCCGCCGGTCAGAATCACAAACGTCATTCCGAGCGCGACGAGTCCGAGCATCGAATTCTGGCGCAGGACGTTCAGCAGATTCTCCGGCGTGAGAAACGCTTCGTAACGCACAAAGCCGATGATGCAGACCAGCACGAGCATTACAAGCGCGCCCTGCTGCTGTAGAAACGAACCGACTTTTGCCCGCATCGAACGGCTCGCATCCGTATTAACTTCATTTAGAGTTTCGGTTTGGCTCATAGTTTTTTAGCGGTAAACGGTAAGTGGTAAGTGGTAAGTAAAAGCAAAAAGAAATATTCTTCACTCACCACTTACCGTTTACCGTTTACCGTTAAATTAGTTTTGCACAATTTTCAACCAATCAAATCGCGCCGTCTGCGCTTTGCCGACGTGCGTCAGCGCGACTCGCGCGCCTTCGACGTGGCTGCCGACAACCGGCTTTCCTAAATCCGTCCAAGCATTTCCATCTAAGCTGTAAGCAAATTGATAAAGCTCGCCGCCCGTTGCGGTCATTCGCAAATAAATGTTTTGCGACTTTGAAATTTCCGCGCTCGCCGCGATTTCCTGTTTGTTATTTTCGCGCCGAAAGACGGAAACTTTCCCCGCGCCGAAACCGATTCCGACCGCGTTTCCGCGCCAACTGTAACCGGAGAGACCGACGATTTCCTCGCTCGCCGCGCTCGCGTTTTTTATCAAAGTCGTCGCCGTGTAATCGCCCGAAACGGTGCGCGTGGCGATGACGGCTTCGCTCGCGTCGTTTGCCGTAAATGCCAAAGTTCCGGCTTTCAAATCAACAATTTCCGTCGGCGACGCGGGCAGTTGATAATTGGGACTTAAAATTGAAATGTCGAATTCGTCAATAAACGATAAATTCTTTTCCTGCTTCGCCCAACTGAAAGGCGCATTCGCCGTTTGTGACGCGCCGCGCCCGCCGTTAATTGTCGCCCAGCCGTCTTTTGTCCACTCAACTTTATCGAGCAATGCTTCACGCCCGATATTAAAGGCATCGGCGCGTTTGCGGTAAGCGTGATACAGCAAAAAATCCGAGCCGTCCGGCGTTTTGACAATCGTGCCGTGACCCGGACATTGCCAAACTTCATTTGCGGCTAAAATAGGATTCGCCGGATTTTTCTCCCATTTTCCCAGCAAAGTTTTCGAGCGCGCTACGCCGAGCGCGTAATTGCACGAACGCCCGCAACAGGCGTTGCCCGAATAAAACATATAAAACCAGCCGTCTTTGCGGACAATATCCGCGCCCTCGATAACGTGGTTTTCCCAGCCCGAACCTTCGTTGCGGAAAAGTTTTTTCGGTTTGCCGACGAGTTTAGTCAAACTTTCATCCAACGCCTGCGCGTAAAGCCACGTCGGTTGTTGTTTGTCGTTGCCGTCTTCTTTCCAAACGAGATACGGTTTATCATTTTCGTCGCGGATAAAAAACCCGTCGAGCGAACCCATTTCCTGACAAACGAGCGCGCCTTTATCCACATAATCTCTGTCGGGCTTATCCGAGACGGCGACGGCGACGCACAGAGTTCCTTTTTTGCCTTTGCCTTCGTCGCGCCGCGCCGTGTAGAAAATATAAAATTTCCCCTTATCGACGGCAATTTCCGGTGCCCAAAAATCGCCTTTCGCCCAATTCGGCTTGGTCGCAAACACCGAGCCGACCGCTTTCCAATTGACCAAATCTTTTGAATGCAGAATCGAAAAAACCGGTGTCCAGCCGCCCGACGTTGCCGTCGCGTAATAATCTTCACCGACGCGAATCACCGACGGATCGGGAAAATCTCCGGCGATGACGGGATTCGTATAAGTCTGCGCCGCAACATTTGTCGCCCACAACAGAAGCCAGACCAAAACAAAAATTTTTATACTAGGTAACTGTTTCATTATTTCGCTCTGTCATTTCTGTTTAGTTAAATTGCCATCAACTAGTCGTCTTTGAAAAACAAAACTGACAATAAAATTTTGTAGTCGGAGCGCGGACGGCTCGTCCGCCAACGAAGCGCGAGCGACGTTGCCTGCCGTCGCTGATACGCAACTTGATTGGCAACGGCTCGTCTCGCGCTACCCGCGCTCGATGCGGACGAGCCGTCCGCGCTCCGACTACAAAACATTTATTTCGACACAGCCGTTTGCGCTTTTGTTTTGCCGGTAATTCGTTTTATTAATTCGGTTTCTTCACGCAAATACGGCGTGCCGTCCGTGCGGAAAACGTCGTGAAACCAAACCCACGGCTCGTATTCGACATACGGTCTTTCCCACGAATCCCAAGGGTAAATCGTTTGCGATTTGCCTTCGACAAAACCCCAATTTATCATTCCGACATTGTAAAGTTTGCCAATCGGCAAAATAGCGACAAACGTGCTTCCGCGCGGACGCGCCATATATTCGGTACACACAATCGGGCGATTCAGTTTTTGCAGAAATTTGATGCGCTTCGCAACTTCGTCAGCCGTTTCATATGTGTGAAAAGTAATAAAATCCGAGTTCTCGATTTGAATCTGCTCGGTTGCGTCAAATTTTTCCGCGTTCGCGTAATCACCTTTCCAAACGCCGGAAGTTAAAGGTTGTTTCGGGTTTGCAGCACGCGCCCAACCAAATGCAAGCGGCAGAAGTTTGTTCACCAATTCAACTTTATTCGGCGGGTCTTGCTTGGCGTAGTCGTTGCCGTTGCGGTTGTCCGGTTCGTTCCAGATGTCCCACGAATGAATGCGTTCGTCCTTGGCAAAACTGCCGACGACATCTTTGACATATTTTTCCAGCCGTGGATATTCCGCCGGATTCGCCAGAGCCTTCGCGCCCGGCGATTGCAGCCACCCGGAATTATGAATTCCCGGACGCGGCACACGCTGTTTGCCGATCTGCGGATTCGGGTCCCAAACCGAATCGAAAAGAACAATCATCGGTTTGATTTTGTGTTTGGCTGAAATGTCGAGAAATTGATCGAGCCGTTTCTTAAAACCTTCCGGGTCTTGGCTGTGCGCCAAATCGTAAAGAAAAACGCGCATCGTGTTCATCCCCAAACTTTCCGCCCAGCCGAGTTCCAAATCAATCCGTTTCGCATCAAAAGTATCGGCTTGCCACATCTCCAATTCATTGATCGCCGTTGCCGGAATGTAATTCGCGCCGACCTGAAACGGCTGTTTCGCATACCAATCGTTCGCCTGCTTCTCCGTCCAGCGTGATTGCGCGGAAATAACGAAACAAAGTAATAAAAGAAGGGCGAACGATTGTTGGATTTTTTGAACCTTCGACATAAATTTTTGTAGAATCATTGATTATGAAAGTCTTTTTTCGCATTCACATCTGAATAATTACTCAATTACTGAGGTTTAAGAAAAAATTCTATTAGATAATCACTTCGATTTTGTTCAATTGTTCAGCCCTTTCTCTAACTTTGGTTTCAAAATCAGAACTAAACCAAGGACTAAGATTGTAGTGCTTTTGAAAATCTTCTTTGCTTAGTCCTGTTAATTTGTGAATTTCATCCACTAGTTTCCAATAGGTATCAGCAGCAAAAATTATATGGCTTAAATTCAGGAAACCTAATACGGGGTCGGGCAGTTGCCCGTAATACCTTCTTTGTGAACGGTCATCACCAAAACTTGAAATATTATCGTGAACAATATCATTTCTATAATGATTTAATGCTTGTAAATCAAGTGCAAGCAGACTCCTTGTATTAAATTCATCTGCCAATATAAGCGGCTCAATGGTATTTAACCTTTCTTCTATATTCATAGAGTTAAATCTGTTATTTTTGACCTTGTTTTTTAGACTGTCTTTATAAAAGTAATAAAAAGATTTGGTATATGACTCTATACAAAATAGGCAATTCAATATTACAGAAACGGCTCTTTGGTCTCGTATTGCTCGCAAAACACTCATAGCATTTACAGCATCAGGCGGGATTTGGTATGACATCTCGTGTATTTCCGTTTCAAAAGATGTTAATCTCAGTTTTTCAATATCACTTAACTCTCGCTTGTCATCAAATGCTTTTAGAATTTGAGCAAATTCTGCCGAGTTATCTATTTTTTTGTTTATTCTAGCAAAAACGTCTTGATGCTTTTTGTGAATATCAATTAGTTCACCAGAGATTTCAAAGCAATCATTGATGCTAATTTTTACGGAATCAGATAGTTTAACTAATCCTGATTTTTTATATTGCCCCGATTGTTTATCTTGAAAAATCATGACTTAATTTACAAATTTTCTTAAATTTATTCGTGATAATACGCATAATCCGTGCTTCTCCGCGTATAATTTCTCAATGCGATTTCGGACGCTGTAAATAAACGACGAAAATAATAATCGCCGCTTTGATTACGAGCGCATATGAAAACTTGATGCCGTTCATATTAAAGCTCGTCGTGATAATCTGCATAATCAGCGCGCCGATGACCGTGCCGATGACCGTCGCGCGTCCGCCGGTCAGTGCCGTTCCGCCGACGACCGTTGCGGCAATCGCGTCAAGCTCAATCGTCTGTCCAACCTGCGAAGCGTCCGAAGCCCCAAGTCGCGCTGTGTAAATCAAACCGGCAATTCCTGCGAGCAAACCGCTCAAAGCGTAGACCATTATCTTCGTGCGATTGACCGAAATACCAGAAAGCCGCGCCGCGTTTTCGTTACCGCCGACGGCGATGACGTGCCGCCCGAAAATCGTCGCTCTCAAAATGAAAATCGCCAGCCCGATAATCAAAACCATCACGAAAATCGGCACGGGCAGAATGCCGAAGAGCGAATCTTTTCCCCAGAATTCAAAACTCGGATTAGAAAAAGGAATAAGCTGCCCGCCATTGCTAATCACCTGCGCGATGCCGCGCCCGGCAATCAGCAGCGCGAGCGTGACGATAATCGGCTGAATCTTAAAAGTCGAAATCAGCCAGCCGCTGAACGCGCCGATTAAAGTCACGACCATGAGAGCCGCCAGAATCGCCGGATACGCCCCGTAATCAAGCGAAACCGCCGCCACCGCCGACGCAATCGCCATCAACGACCCGACCGACAAATCAATCCCGCCCGTCGCAATTACAAACGTCATCCCGATGGCAACCAGCATCGTCGGCGTAACTTGCACGAGAATGTTGCGAAAATTATCCACGTCGGCAAAATTCGGCGTAAAAACGATGTTCGCCAAAATCAATAAAACGAGTGCCGCCGCCGCTCCATAAGTCGGCGCATAATCGGCAAAGTTGGAAGTCGAGCGTTTCGTTATCGGTTGTGTGATTGCTTCAGCCATAATTTAATTTCTGATTGATTACAAAGCTCGATAAAAGCTAGGCTCGCGCTCTGGTTTTGGATTTTTTCGGCAGCAGCGTAATCAAACCGCGCAGAGCTTTATTGACGGTTTCAGAATCGGGAAAATACTCGCGCACGTCCGGCTCCAACATCACCGCGCCTTCTTCTAGTTTGAAATGCTGGACATCAACCGAGCCGTCGGTTTTGTGAATCGTGACGGTATGCCCGCGCCGGTAGGCTTCGTGGTGTTTACCGCGCACGC
>Ga0136617_10003962_pt1 | contig 13239 bp, 13 predicted proteins | sample AntDrymUQ3222106_2_FD_129672 | JGI IMG/M metagenome (GOLD analysis project Ga0136617, IMG submission 129672) | Polar desert sand microbial communities from Dry Valleys, Antarctica - metaG UQ322 (21.06) | ecosystem: Environmental > Terrestrial > Soil > Desert | place: Antarctica: Dry Valley...
CGCCCGCAACACCGCCCGCGACCAGCTCGTCAACGCCGCCGGGGTCATCGCCGACACCGTCATCGACCTCGTCGCCACCATCGGCCGCCACGTCCTGGACAACCTCATGCCCGACCGGCGACTACGGACCAACCCCCGCGTCGTGAAACGCGCGATCTCCAAGTTCGATGCTGATGGCGGTCGGTCCCTCGGTGGCGATGAGTGTGAACTTGATGACGAGGGCGAGGCCGGTCCCGAGGACGCCGAGGATCAGCACGGCGGCCAGGGCGAGGGCAGCCGGCTCGGGACGCGGCCAACCGGCGACGGGCCGGGCGAGGGCCAGGAACGCGGCGGCGATGGTGAGCTGTGTGGTGGTGAGCGTCAGCGGTGAGATGCCGCGGTTGGTGAGGAAGCGTGCCTGGTAGATGTGGGCGAGGCCAAGCTCGTCGCTGCGCTGATGCAGTCGAGCACTCCCCGAGGGTACCGCCAGTGGTGCCGCTCCACGGCTCAAACATGCGAACACGACGGCTGGGGCGTCGCGGCTGGTCGACGTGGTCCGCTACCTCGAGGCCGTCGAGCGCCGGATCGAGGAGCTGCGGGGGAGCCTGTACGCGCACCCGATGCGCATCCGGTATCCCGGTCTCCATCAAGTGGACCCAGAAGGCGATGGACGCGCTCCATCACCTGTGAACCGTGGCTCGGCGTCGCCCAGCGATCTGCCTGCGCCTCCGGTGACCGCCGCGGCTACCCCGTCGCTGGCGACTTCGACGAACCCCGGCACCTGGCGCGCAGGGAACCGGGCCCGACCCACCGCTGGTCTGGACCACACCCTGACCTACCGCTCCCCGTCCCCGCGGTCGCACCGACCAGGCGCCGGGACCGCGGGGGCTGTGACCCGAGGCGTCGGGATCAGCGCAGGAGCTGCTCGACCCCCGGCCCTGCCGCAGGCGAGGGTTCAGCATCGGCGAGCGTGTGTGCCGCGGCGGACGCTCCCTTCGCCCGTTGCGGTCGCACCGACGCCTCGCGAGTGCGCAGCACGAAACCTGCCAGAACTGTCGGTGCCAGGTTCTACCGTGCTGTTCGTGCCACGAAAGGTGAGCGAGATGATCAAGCTTGTCGAGGCTGACGGCTGGTACCTGGTCGGTCAGCGAGGTAGCCATCGCCAGTACAAGCACGCCAGCAAGCTGGGACGCACCACGATCGCCGGCAAGCCGAGCGATACGTTGCCGCTGGGCATCGAGAAGAGCATTCTGAGACAGGCGGGCATGGAGGGGAGACGACGTTGAGCGGATATGCGGTGATCGTCGAGCAGGATGACGTCGGCGGCTACGGGGCCTGGAGCCCGGACCTGCCCGGTTGCGTCGCGCTGTCCAGGGACTACGACGAGTGCGTCACGCTGATGGGCGAGGCGATCCAGATGCATCTCGACGGCATGCGCGAGGATGGCGACCCGATCCCGGTCCCCACCGCGGTCGGCACCCTAATCGTCCCCGCCGCCTGACGGAGGCTCCGTCGACACCCCTGGAGGGAGCTTAGCGTTCTCGCACACGCCCAAACGGGCGCCGCGGCGTCCGAGAATCGGATTTACCCCGAAGATCACCGACGCGCTGTCGCTGTGGCCGGGTCGGGTACAGCGATCTGGCGCAATGGCTGCGCCGGCCAGCCGACGGTCGCGGGCGCCGACTGGCTCGGGACTGGGCCACAGGTCCGCGTCATCGCCGACGAGCACGCCCGGGATGCGGGCGGCTGATCCTGCGGCGGACGAGCGCGACCCCGGCGAGGATGAGGAGCGCGCCGAGCGGCAGGGTCCAGCGGGCCGGTTCGTCGAGCACCAGGATGCCGAGGGCGAGCGCAACGGCGGGCACGAGATAGGTCACGACGCTGGCGGCGGTCGGCCCCTCGGTGGCGATGAGCGTGAAGTTGATGACGAGGGCGAGGCCGGTCCCGAGGACGCCGAGGATCAGCACGGCGGCCAGGGCGAGAGCAGCCGGCTCGGGACGCGGCCACCCGGCGACAGGCAGGGCGAGGGCCAGGAACCCTGCCGCGATGGTGAGCTGCGCAGTGGTGAGCGTCAGCGGCGAGATGCCGCGGTTGGTGAGGAAGCGTGCCTGGTAGACGTAGGCGAGTCCGTAGCTCATGGCTGCGCCGACGCAGGCGAGCACTCCGCCGAGGGAACCGCCGGTCGTGCCGCTCCACGGCTCGAACACGACGATCACGCCGACGAATCCCAGGACCACACCGATCCCCCGCAACGGGGTGAGCCGAGTGTCGGCGCCCGCGGCGAGCGCGACCACGATCGTCCACAGTGGCGTGGTGGCGTTGATCACGCCGGCCAGACCGGAGGACACGGTCTGCTCGGCGACCGCGATCAGCGTGTACGGGATCGCGTTCGCGATCAGCGCGGAGACCGCGAGGTGTCCCCACATCGCCGCGCCGCGGGGACGCGGCAGCCGGCGGACGAGCACGATCGGCACCAGCACGAGCGCGCCGAGGGCGAGCCGCGCGAAGGTGAGCTGCACGGGGGTGAACCCGCCGAGGGCGAGCTTGATCCAGAAGAAACCGGATCCCCAGAGCAGCGCGAGCGCGGCGATCAGTCCGGTGGCGCGCACCGCTACTCGACCGGAGCGTCGTAGCGCAGGCTCGACAGATCGGCGCGCAGGACGAACCGGGTCAGCTCGTAGGGCTCGCCGTCGGTGTCGATGCTCGTGTGCAGCACGTCCAGCACGGGGACGCCGGGTGGGAGCCGTAGCTGCTCGCGCTCGTCCGGGGTGGGCATGCGGGCGCTGATTTCGTCGAGGGTCCGTGCCATGGTGTGGCCGCGTTCCTCCAGCACGCCGTGGATGCCGAACGGGTGGCCCACCTCGTCGCGCACCAGGTCGGTTCCCTCAGCGAGCGCCCACGGCAGCCAGGTCGTGACCCGCCGGACCGGGTCGGCGTCGGCCCAGAACACGTTCTCGCGACGGAGTGCGGACCTGGTCTCGGGCGCGAGCTTGAGTCGCTGCGCCACGTCGGCCGGCGGGACCATGCGGTCGATCGAGAGCACCTCGAAGCGACCGGTCTTGCCCTGCTGTGCGCACTCCAGCAGGAACGGCGACAGGCCGGTGTCGCGGTAGCGCGGGGAGTACCGGTCGTTCCCGAGCCGGATCACCGCGGCGGCAGGCCGGACGAACACGCCGCGGCCGTGCTCGGCCACGACCAGGCCGCTCTCGGCGAGCAGGCGGATGGCCTGGCGGGCGGTGTTGCGGGCGATGCCGTGCCGCTCGGCCAGCTCGCGCTCGGACGGCAGCTTCGCCCCCGGGGCGAGGTCACCCGCCTCGAGGGCGTGCCGCAGCTCGTCGGCCAACCGTTCACTCGCCGGCCTGCGGTCAGCGCCACCGTCCGTGCTCGTCACACGCCCCATCCTGCTACTGGCTTGCGCCAGTTGGGTGATTCATCTCTGGTTGCCTTCCTGCTGTCCGCGCCACCTGCTTAACTGGCTCAAGCCAGTGGCCCAGGCGTCTGAGAAAACCCGATCTTTCCACGCCCTCGGAAGGGTCCGGCGACCACGATCACGAAAGGAAGTGCTGCCAGATGCGCCTCACGGACGACCGGCCAGCTCCAGCTCATGCCGCCGACCGACCGACCGGGCACCGCGTCGAGCCCCGGCTCCAGCGGCGCACAGTGCGCATCGAGGGCGCCAGCCTGGCATACCGACGCGCCCGGTGGATGCGATGAACAGCGCCGCGCAGGACCGGAGCACACAGGCTCGCTCATGTATCGATGCGGCCATCGCCTTCGTCGCCGCTCAACCCGGCGGGGTGGAACGCGTCCTCGCGACGCACCGGCGCCGCCCGGACGGCCGCTGCGCGAGCTGCGTTCACATCCGTACGGGGTGGCCGTGCGCGATCGCCGGCATCGCTCTCGGCGCGCGAGACCACACCGGCTACCGACCGGCGCCAGGGTGAACCATCCGCTACACCTGCGCCACCATCAGAGGCGCAGCAGCATCCGGACGTTGCCCAGGGTGTTCGGCTTGACGTGCGCGAGGTCGAGGAACTCCGCCACCCCGGCGTCGTAGGAGCACAGCATCGCCGCGAACACGTCGGACGGCACCGGCGTCCCGTCGATCTCCTCGAAGCCGTGCCGGGCGAAGAACTGCTTCTCGAAGGTCAGCACGAACAGCCGCGCCAGGCCGAGCGTGCGGGCGCCGTCGATCAACGCGTCGATGATCGCATGCCCGATGCCGCGTCCGACCAGCCGCGGGTGCACCGCGACCGTGCGGATCTCACCCAGGTCCTCCCACAGCACGTGCAGCGCGCCACAGCCGACGACCTCGCCGTCCAGCTCGGCGACCAGGAATTCCTGCACCGACTCGTAGAGGGTGACGGTCTCTTTCGGCAGCAGTACCCGCCCGGCGTACTGGTCCACGAGCTGTCTGATCGTCACAACATCGGCGGTGCGGGCTCGCCGAACGGTCACCGTTGTCACGAGGGGTCAGAGTAGATCACCGGGTGGCGGATACCCTGATGTACGTGCCGGAACCCCGCCGTGATGATGTGCGCTCTGCTGACGTTCCACGCGCCGCCGATGTGCGTTCCGCTGACGCTCCGCACAGAGCTGCCATCTGGACCCTGGGTTGCGCCCGTAACGAGGTCGACTCCGAGGAGCTGGCCGGTCGGCTGGCCGGCAGCGGCTGGGAACTCGTCGACGCCGATTCGGGCGACGGCCCCCCGCCGGACGTCATCATCGTCAACACCTGCGCTTTCGTGGAGCAGGCGAAGAAGGACTCGATCGATACCCTGCTCGCCGCCGCCGACACCGCGTCGGTCAGCGGGGCCAAGGTCGTCGCCGTGGGGTGCCTGGCTGAGCGCTACGGCGCGGAGCTGGCCGAGAACCTCCCCGAAGCCGACGCCGTGCTCGGTTTCGACGCTTACCCGGAGCTGGTCGAGCGGCTCGCCGACGTCCTCGGCGGGCACGCCCCCGCGCCACACCTGCCGGTCGACCGGCGCACCCTGCTGCCGATCAGCCCGGTGGATCGGCCCGCAGCCGCGCTCGACGTCGCGGTGCCGGGTCACGGCTGGGTGCCGAACCTGGCGCGCGTCCGGCTGGCCGACGGCCCGGTCGCGCCGCTGAAGATCGCCTCGGGTTGTGACCGGCGATGTGCGTTCTGCGCGATCCCGTCGTTTCGCGGGTCGTTCATCTCGCGCCCGCCCGACGACGTCGTCGCCGAGGCGGCGTGGTTGGGCATGCACGGCGTCCGGGAGCTCGTCCTGGTCAGCGAGAACTCCACCTCCTACGGCAAGGACCTCCTCGGCGGTGGTCGCGCGCTGGTGCACCTGTTGCGCCGGCTCACCCACGTTCCGGGTATCGATCGGATCCGGGCCAGCTACTTGCAACCCGCTGAGGTCCGGCCCGACCTGCTGGAGGTCATCGCCACCACGCCGGGCGTCGCGCCGTACTTCGACCTGTCCTTCCAGCACGCCAGCCCGGCGGTGCTGCGGCGGATGCGCCGGTTCGGCTCCCGGGAGGACTTCCTCGACCTGTGCCTGCGGATCCGGGTGCTCGCCCCCGAGGCCGGCATCCGCAGCAACGTGATCGTCGGCTTCCCCGGCGAGACCGAGGCCGACGTCGTCGAGCTGGAGGCGTTCCTCACCGGGGCACGGCTGGACGCGGTGGGTGTGTTCGGCTACAGCGACGAGGACGGCACCGAAGCTGAGGGTTACGCGGGCAAGCTGCCGGCCGACGAGATCATGGCTCGGGTCTCGCGGATCTCCGCGCTGGTGGACGAGCTGATGGTCCAGCGCGCCGAGGACCGCGTCGGCACCGAGGTCGAGGTGCTGATCGAGAGGTGCGAGGACGAGGACTTCGAGTGCACCGGGCGGGCCGCCCACCAGGCACCGGAGGTCGACGGGGAGTGCGTGCTCGAGCGCGGTTCCGGCCTCGAGGTGGGCCAGTTGGTGCGGGCCGTGGTGATCGGTACGGAGGGCACCGATCTGGTGGTCGCCGCCCGGGAGGCGCTGCCGCGCAGCGCTCTTCCCGTTCCACCCGGAGCGCTGGTGGGTGCAATCCGGCAGCCGCCGTGATGGATCCGGCGAGTCCGCCACCGCTGCTCAATATCGCGAACGTGCTGACCGGCGTCCGGTTGCTGCTGGTGCCGGTGTTCCTCGCCGCGTTGCTCGTCGAGGACGGGCTGAGCGTGCAGTGGCGGCTCGTGGCGTTCGGCGTGTTCGCCCTCGCCGCATTCACCGACCGGCTCGACGGCGACCTGGCGCGCCGCCGCATGTTGATCACCGCGTTCGGCACGATCGCGGATCCGATCGCCGACAAGGCACTGACCGGTTCGGCGCTGGTGGGGCTCTCGGCGCTGGGTCTGATCCCGTGGTGGCTGACAGTGGTGATCATGGTTCGGGAGATCGGCATCACCGTCCTGCGCTTCGTCGTGCTGCGCCACGGGATCATCCCGGCCAGCCGGGGCGGCAAGGCCAAGACCTTCGTGCAGACTCTCGCGATCGGCCTCTACCTGCTGCCGCTGTCCGAGCTGCTCGGCGCCGTCGTGGTGGTGGACGCCGTCCGCTGGACGGTGCTTGCGGTGGCCCTGGTACTCACGATGGTGACCGGGCTGGACTATGTCATGCGGGCGGCGCGGCTGCGCGCGGCCGCTGCGGCGTTGCCGGAGGTGCCCTGAGGCCCTCCTCCGCGCTGGAACGGGAATCCGGTGCGTCAGGCGGCTGATTTCGGTTGTGGCGTCCAGAGCGTCTACCCACCCTCCGGGTAGGAGTAGCAATCAAGGCTGGCCGTGCCGGTATTGCTGTCGCAGTGCGGAGGGTGGCGTCGCGGAGCCCCAGCAACACCGGGGTGAGCTGACAGTCAATCGCCGCGCCGCTGCCGTCGGCGCGGTAAGTCTTGCAACCCGCGGTGCTGCTCGGCGTCGTCGAGGAGTGAGGTGCAGGGCGGCTCGTGTGCGACGAGAACGCGTACCTGCTGGTGGCTGCTGCTGCCGAAGACATGCGCCGGCTCGATGTTCGCCCTGGGCGGACGCGGCGGCCGGTTAAGTGGCGGACGGGGTGGCCGTGCAGTCGGTACGGTGACGGCACCGGCGTCAGGCCGGGCGGTATCGATGCGCGCTTTGCCGGCACGACGCGTGGTGTCGGTGCGCGTACTGCTGGCGCTCAGCATGACAACGATGCGCTCAACCGGCGCTACTGCGACAACGAAGACAACGAATGCGCTCAACCGGCGCTACCGCGACAACGAGGAGGGCCGGATGGCCGTGCTGCTGCGAGAGGCGATCGGCTCCAGCCTGCGTCGGGCCCGGACCGCCCGCCGGCGGACGCTGCGTGAGGTGTCCCGGCGCGCCCGGGTCAGCCTCGGATATCTTTCGGAGGTCGAGCGCGGGCGCAAGGAACCCTCCAGTGAGCTGCTGGCGGCGATCTGCGAGGCGCTCGATGTCGCCTTGCCCGACCTGCTCACCGAAGCTGCATGCGCATTGGCCGCGGCGATGGAACAGCCCGCCGCCGACGTGCGCCCGGTGGGCCTGCGGTATATGGATCTGCGGCTGGCAGACTCCTCCGCGCCCCTGTCCATCCCGGTGCCGGTCGCATTGCCGCTTGCGCCGGCCGGTCCGGATCGGCCGGCGGTGCCGGTCGTGAGCGTCCGCACCGCAGCCTGACGCCGTCGCTGCACTTGAGGGGTTCCCGGGCGTTGCTCTCGGGGTGCGCCCCGATATCGTCGACCACAGTGGAAGCTGGACGCATCTGGTGTCACCATGGGTGAGAGACGATGCGCTCCGTGCGGAGCGTCAGTCGGAGCGCACATCGTCACCATGTACCAGTACGGTCGGCGTGGTGGCGCGAGGCAGGAGGTAGGCGGAGCAGATGGCCAGTCCGTTCGTGAAGGCCTGGAAGTACCTGATGGCGTCATTCTCGTCGAAGGTGGACGAATATGCCGACCCGAAGGTGCAGATCCAGCAGGCCATCGAGGAAGCCCAACGGCAGCACCAGGCGCTGTCTCAGCAGGCCGCAGCGGTGATCGGCAACCAGCGGCAGCTCGAGATGAAGCTCAACCGTCAGCTCGGTGAGATCGAGAAGACGCAGGCCTCGGCGCGGCAGGCGCTCGTGCTCGCCGATCAGGCCCGCGCCAACGGTGATGAGGCCACGGCCCAGCGCTATGAGGAAACCGCCCAGATTTACGCCACTCAGCTGGTCACCTCCGAGCAGTCGGTGGAGGACCTCAAGACCCTGCACGACCAGTCGATCCAGGCCGCCGGGCAGGCGAAAAAGGCCGTCGAGCGCAACTCCTACCAGCTCCAGCAGAAGATCGCCGAGCGCACCAAGCTGCTCAGCCAGCTCGAGCAGGCCAAGATGCAGGAGCAGGCTGCGGCCTCGTTGCGGCAGATGACCGAGCTCTCGGCGCCGGGCAACACCCCGTCTCTGGAGCAGGTCCGCGACAAGATCGAGAAACGGTACGCGAACGCCATCGGTTCGGCCGAGCTTGCCCAGAACTCGGTGCAGGGCCGCATGCTCGAGGTACAGCAGTCGACCATCGACATGGCGGGGCAGAACCGCCTCGACCAGATCCGCGCTTCGCTGCGGGGCACACCTGTCGCGGGGGAGGTCACCGCGGGCCCCGGACAACCCGCGCCCCAACCGCAGGCCATTCAGCCGACGCAGCAGCAGCCTGGGACGGCCTGACCAGATCACGCCAGCCGCAGGTCGTTAAACTCCGACGGATGCCGCTCGCCATTCAGGCGGGCGGCATCCCGGCGTTCTCGACTGGCCGGATCTCGAGGCCGACCTTGATCGACGTTTCGGAGCGCGGAGCCGGACGATATACGGTTCCGGGGTTCCCGGGTGCCGATCATCGGTCATTGGTCGGCGGCGGCTGGCAGTGCGGGGGTGGCTGGCAGTGCGGGCACCAGTAGGCGATCCGTGCGTAGACCCCATCGCCCTGCTCGGCCGTCCTGATCCGGGTGCCGCAGCGGAAGCAGCGTTGCCTGCCCCGCTCGAACACCCAGTGCTGGCGGCCGCGGCCGAGGTTGCCGGTCGTGGACTGCTGGGGGCGGTCGGCGTTGCGCAGTAGCAGTGTTCGGGACAGCGTGATCGCGGCCGCTGCGTCGGGCACGTCCCGCACGGGTGTCCACGGCGACAACCCGAGCAGGAAGCAGACCTCGTTCCGGTACAAGTTGCCCAAGCCTGCCATCACCCGCTGCTCCATCAGGACGAGGCCTAGGTGAGAGTCCCCCCGCGCGTGGAAGCGCCGTAGCGCCTCGGCCGCATGCGCGTCGCCCCAGGTCGGATCGAGAAGGTCCGGGCCGAGGTGTCCGACGAGGCGCGACTCGGCGTCGGTCGGCAGGAGGTCCATGTCGTGTAAGGCGAAGCCGACGGCTAGCCGGCCTGTGATCTCCAACACTGCGCGGGCCTCGTGGGCGGGTCGCTGCCACGTCATCCCGGGCTGATAGAGGTGCCACGACCCGTCCATCCGGAAGCGGCTGTGCAGGCTGCGGCCGTCGTCGAAGCGGGTGAACAGGTGCTTGCCGACGCTCCGCACGCCCAGCACCGTGCGGCCGGCGAGATCGTGCTCGACGAGCCGCGGATGACGGAGCTCGCCGCGCAGCAACTCGCCGCCGGCGAGCGCGGCGTGCAGGCGCTTGCCGGCGAGGTACACGGTGTCACCCTCAGGCACACCCGCGACGGTAGCCGCCGCGTCGACCGATCGGTGGTCCGCCTTCCCCGCCGGACTGGGCGGTGGTGCTGAGCTGTGCCTTCGGAATGTCCGCCGGTGTTGCCATATTCGATGCCGACCGCGACCAGCGTCAGGTCGCCGAGCAACGCATACGCCGACGCTGACCGCGTTGAGCGTCAGTCGTCGACGGGAATCCGAGTGGATACCGCATACAGCACGTCATCCCGGACGTGGGTGAAGCCCAGCCGTGCGGCGACGGCCAGGCTGCCGGTGTTGTCCGGTGCGGTGGTCCAGGTCGGGCGGTGCCCGCGGGCGCGGATATCGGTGACGACCGCGGCAGCGCAGGCGGTGGAGAGCCCGCGCTGGCGATGGCTGCGCTCGGTGACCACGCCGATGTCCTCGTGGCATTCGCCGACGAAGAACGGCACCGCCACCGACACCGGCCGCCCGTCAACGAAAGCGGCCCAGCCGCCGCCAGCCGCCGCGAGCCCGGTGGGCTCGCCCCACGTCTCGTGGATCCATGCGATCTCCGGAGACAGGCAAGCGAGACCGGCGGTGTCATCAGGGCCGAGGCGGCGCAGGTCGGCGCTGCGGGACGGCGTCGACGCGACATCGTCGGGGAGCATCGCAACGACGCGATCCCAGACCGCGGTACCGGGATCGAGTTGACGCAGCACGGGCCACCACGACGGCGGCGCTTCGACGAAACCGGCGACGTCGGCGAGGTCGTCTGAAGCAAGCGCCGCAGGATCACCGCGCAGCGCGTGATTGCCGCCCGGAAGCTCAACCTGCACTACTCGCGGGTCAGGCCAGCGATCCACCCGGCACCGGCCGTGTCCCGTGACAAGGCAGTGCGACCACATCGTCGGGCCGGGTCGCTCAGGAGTGAACCAGGGCCGCAGAGCAGCCACGTCGCGGGCAGGTAGAACGAGCATGGGACCCTCCTCGGCGCTGTTCCATCCTGGGACCAGGACATCGTCTGGAGCTACCGGATTATCGATTCGGGTAGCGCGCACCGTCGGTGCTGGTGGGGCGGCGTAGGTACCCGCTCTTGACGGCCCGCTCCACCGGTGCTGCGCCGCAGCTCTGGCTGGGTGTTCGTCCGGACGAGCTGCCCCGCCAGCATGGAGTGAATCCGATGTGTCCTGGGCGGTGGATATTGGTCTCGATGGGGATGTCCCCACCGCTGACCCTGCTGGCCAATTCTTCGTAGGTTTCGGTGATCTTGTCCGGCGTGTCGTGGCTGTTCTGGCCCGCTCGGGTCTGATGATCGGTGCTGGTCGGTCTTTCCTGTCCCCGGCCGTGGGATGTGTGATTCTGATGTGTGTGCAGCCGCAGTCGTGGCCGGAGCCGGCGCCGGAGGTGGTGGCGGCGGTGCGGGCGGCTTACCGGCGCCGGGAGCCGCCGTTGCCGGTGAGGGTGCGGGATCGGTTGGGGGAGTTGTTCCCGGATGCCGAGTTCGCGCCGGGGTTCGGGGTGCGGGGCCGGCCGGGGTGGTCGCCGGGGCGGTTGGCGCTGGTCACGGTGTTTCAGATGGCGGAGAACCTGACTGATCGACAGGCCGCGGATGCGGTCCGGGACAAGATGTCGTGGAAGTACGCGCTGGGGTTGGGCCTTGACGATGAGGGGTTCGACGCCTCGGTGCTCTGCGAGTTCCGCACCCGGGTGGTGGAGGCCGGTCTGGAGCAGCGGGTGCTGGACCTGTTGCTGGATGCCCTGAAGGCGCAGGGGTTGGTGGGCGCGGGTGGGAAGACGCGCACCGATTCCACCCATGTGATCTCCGCGGTGCGCGACCTGAACCGGTTGGAGCTGGCCGGGGAGAGCGTGCGGGCCTGTGTGGAGGCGGTGGCGGTGGCGGCGCCGGACTGGCTGCCCACCGTGATCGACGTGTCGGACTGGGGTCGCCGCTACGGTGCCCGTGTCGATACGTGGCGGTTACCGACCTCGCAGACCCGCCGTGCCGAGCTGGTGGCGGCCTACGGTGGTGACGCGGTGGCGCTGCTGCGCGCGATCCACGATGCTGCCGCCCCGCCCTGGTTGCGTGAACTGCCTGCCGTGGATGTGCTGCGCAGGGTGCTGGTGCAGAACTACCTGATCACCACCGACGCCGCCGGGCGGGAGGTGATCAGGGCGCGGGAGGCCGACACCGACGGTCTCCCGCCCGGCAGAGTGCGCGTGAGCTCCCCGTATGACACCGACGCCCGGTGGGCGGCCAAGGGTGATGACCTGTACTGGAACGGCGACAAGGTCCACGTCACCGAGACCTGTGACACACCCGATTCCGCACCGGGCGGCGGCGACTCGGGCGAAGACTCCGGTGACGGGGAGCGACCGAACATCATCGTCGGGGTGGCGACCACGGACGCGACCGTGCCGGACGCGAAGATGACCGACCCGATCCACGTCGCGCTCGCCGCGCGGGAACTGCTGCCCGCCGAGCACTTCCTCGATTCGGGCTACCCGTCCGCGGCGCTGGTGGTGGACAGCCTGCGGTGCTGGGGGATCACGCTGGTCACCCCACTACCGGCCGACACCTCCCGACAGGCCAGGGCCGGCGCCGGGTACGACCGGGCCGGGTTCACCATCGACTTCGACACCGAGCAGGCGACCTGCCCGCAGGGGCAGACCAGTACCTGGTGGAACACGGTCACCCAGCGCGGCACCGACAAGATCGTGATCAAGTTCGCGGCCGACACGTGCCGACCCTGCCCTGTGCGTGACCGGTGCACCCGCTCGGTCTCGACGCGGGTCGGCCGCCAGTTGACCGTCCCTCCACGTGAAGTCCACGACGCCCAACTCGCGGCACGAGCCGTCCAGGACACCCCCGACTGGCAGGCCCGCTACGCCCGGCGAGCCGGCGTCGAGGGCACCATCCGCCAGGCCGTCGCGGTGACCGGGACCCGCCGCGCCCGCTACCGCGGCCTACCCAAGACCAGACTCGAGCACGTGTACTCCGCGGTCGCGCTCAACCTCATCCGCCTGGACGCCTACTGGAACGGACACGCCCTCGACCGCACCAGAACCAGCCACCTCGCCCGACTCGACCTCGCCCTAGCGGCTTGATCGAATAAGCCAGCAGGGTCACCGCTGGTGGCAAACACCCGTACGTCTACGAGTTTCGGACGCCCCGCAGGCCTGAATCGCCGGGGGCAACCGATCGACAAGCAGCCTTCGCTACTCGGGGCGCGCGGGCCGGGAGGGGGGATCGTCAGGGAACCGGGCGAGGACCTGGCCGACCAGCTGGGTGAGCGAGCGCAGTTGGCTGTCGATAGAGTCGAACCGCGCTGTGTGCTCGGTCTGCACGTTTTGTACTGCCCGCAGCTCGTCGCGGACGTCCTTCACGTCGTCGTCGAGCCGCAGAGCGAGCCACCGCGTCTCGGCGTGCTCGACGGTTAGCTTCCGCACCCTGCGCTCGAGGTCGTCATCGGGCATGCGGCGATTCTTCCACGCGACTCCCCGTCTCACCTACTGGTCGTTCCCGTCGGAGGACCACCACCCGGCCGTCCGCGTGTCAACGGTGACTCGGGCGGCTGCGGCCCAGCTGTCAGCCGGGCCGGGTCGCGCGCCTCAATGATGGGCCGTCCGCGGACGGACGGCGAC